>Ga0194123_10002928_pt1 | contig 21344 bp, 12 predicted proteins | sample TA2MahsurfametaG_5_FD_155479 | JGI IMG/M metagenome (GOLD analysis project Ga0194123, IMG submission 155479) | Freshwater microbial communities from Lake Tanganyika, Tanzania - TA2015023 Mahale A surface | ecosystem: Environmental > Aquatic > Freshwater > Lake | place: Tanzania: Lake Tanganyika... | reverse complement strand
AAACAACAAATGTATTCGATTTAGGTTCCGCACAAAAAATTTGGAGAGACCTATATATTTCAACAGGTTCAATCAAATTTGTAGATGGAACAACTGTTGTAAAAACATTTAGTCTTTCAACTATTACCGGTTTAGAATCTGCAACTGGCTCTTCAAATACAAGAATAGATAGAATTGAAGAAAGTACAGCTAGTCTTAATACTTACACAGGCTCATTTCCATCAGCAACTGCAACTTTCACCAATAAAACTATAAGTGGAACATCAAACACACTTTCTAATATTGGTAATTCATCACTTAGTAATAGCTCAATAACAATTGCTGGTACATCTACCTCTTTGGGTGGAACAATTACTGCAGCCCAAATTGGTAATGCAATAGGAGCGATTAGCCAGTCATCACAAGTTTTTTCAAATATTAGTGGGGATGTATTAATAGCGTCAAATGGAGTTGCGACTATACAAGCAAATTCTGTAGCGTTAGGAACTGATACAACAGGTAACTATATGGCTGATGTATCTGCTGGTACTGGTATTTCAATATCACATACGGCAGGCGAAGGTTCAACTGCAACAATTACCAACTCAGGTGTAACTTCAGCAGTAGCTGGTACAGGTGTGAGTGTAAGTGCTGCGACAGGAGCAGTAACATTTTCAATTGGGCAGGCGGTAGCAACATCTTCAAATGTAACTTTTGGTAATGTAACCGCATCGGTTGGTGTTAATGTAGGAAGTGCATCAATTGAATCTAATGGAAATCGTGTTAAAATAAATAATGCTGAAATAGGTACGGTTTCTGCATATGGTAGTAATAACAATGGTGACCCAATTATCATTATAAAAAATTCATCCGCTAGTAATGCATTAACAATTAATCCTAATGAATTAGGAAATTTTTCATATTTTTATCCTAGCGGATTAGTTAGTTTAAATAGCCTAAATGTAAGTGGTGAATTAAGTGCATCTACTGTAACTGGTTTAGGAAACTTAACAACATATTCATCTTCAGTAGACACTAGATTTACTCAAATTGGTGTTGTAAGTGGTTCTCTAATTAGTTCGGCTTCTTCATTTGAGACAAGAAATGTAGCTTTAGCAACATATACGGCTTCAGTAGATACCAGATTTACTCAAATTGGGGTTGTAAGTGGTTCTCTTATCAGTTCGGCTTCTTCATTTGAGACAAGAAACATTACATTAGGAACTTATACATCATCTCTTGAAACAAGGATGACAGCTATAGGTACTGCAACGGGTTCATTACAAACTCAATTGGGTACAGTAGGAACTTATACCTCCTCTTTAGAAACGAGAATGACAGCTGTAGGTACTTCAACAGCATCATTAAATACTTCAGTAACTAATTTAAATAGTACAACTGCAAGTTTAATAATTGATACTGATAATTTAGAAACATTTACATCTTCATTTAATACAGCATTTGGATTAAATGGTGCAAACGTAACTGTAAAAGGTAACTTAACAGTTCAAGGAACAACTACTCAAATAGATTCTACTACTTTAAACATAGCAGATAATATTATCCAATTAAATGGTACAGGCGCTACAAATGCCGGTATAGTTGTAAGAGATGCATTTGAGGATTCAACTTCAGGTTCCCTATTATGGGATACTACTAATGATAGGTGGATAGCAGGTGCATTAGGGTCAGAATTACCATTAGTAACCACTACCGGTACTCAAACCCTAACGAATAAAACAATTAATGCTTCACAATTAGTAGATGCATCAGTTGCAAACACAAAATTAGCTAACTCATCAATTACAATCGCAGGTACATCTACATCATTAGGTGGTACAATAACTGCTGCACAAATTGGTAATGCAATAGGAGTAATTAGTGGTTCATCTCAAGTAAACCACAACGCAACAACAAACTACGATGCAAACCAACACATAGACCATACTTCAGTTTCAATAACGGCAGGCACAGGTTTAAGTGGTGGTGGTACAATAGCAGCAACGAGAACTTTATCAATTGATTCTACAGTCGCAACCTTAACAGGTACTCAGACGCTAACAAATAAAACTATAAGTGGTACAAGTAATACTTTAACAAATATTGCGAATGCTTCTCTTTCAAATAGTGCAATAACAATAGCTGGTACTTCAACATCATTAGGTGGCTCAATTACAGCAGCAACTATATTGGGTGGAACAGGTGTGATAAGCGGTTCGGCACAATTACCGGCTGGTGTAGTATCAGGTTCATCACAAGTTTTTTCAAATATTAGTGGTGATGTTCTGATTGCATCAAATGGAGTTGCGACAATACAAGCAAATTCAGTAGCATTAGGAACCGACACAACTGGTGACTATGTTGCAAGTTTAGTTGCAGGAACAAACATCACACTTTCTAATAATAGTGGGGAGGGCGCAACTCCTACTATTGCTTTAACAAATAACTCAATAACAATCGGTTCTACATCTACTGCATTGGGTGGAACATCGACTACATTAGCAGGTTTAACTTCTGTAACTTCAACTGGCTTTACAGGTGCATTAACAGGTAACGCAACAACTGCTACTGCATTAGCAACAGCAAGAACAATAAATGGTACTTCATTCGATGGTTCATCAAATATTACAATTGCCAACTTAGTATCGGGTTCATCTCAAATCAATCATAATACAACAACAAACTATGATTCAAATCAGCACGTTGACCATACTTCGGTTTCAATCACCGCTGGTACAGGTTTAAGTGGTGGTGGTACGATAGCCGCTTCAAGAACTTTATCAATTGATTCAACAGTTGTTACTTTAACAGGCACCCAAACACTTACAAATAAAACTATAAGTGGTGCAAGTAACACTTTGAGTAATATTGCAAACGCATCATTAACTAATAGTTCAATCACTATTGCAGGAACATCTACTTCTTTGGGTGGAAGTATTACGGCAGCAACAATATTAAGTGGAACGGGAGTATTTTCAGGCTCAGCGCAACTACCAGCTGGTTTAGTATCGGGTTCATCACAAGTATTCTCAAATATTAGTGGAGACGTATTAATAGCATCAAATGGAGTCGCTACGATACAAGCAAATTCAGTAGCATTGGGTACTGATACAACAGGTGATTATGTAGCAAATTTAGGTAGTGGAACGGGTGTGACTATCGCTTCAAATAGTGGTGAAGGTTCAACACCTACAATTGCAGTAAACTATGGTTCTTCTGCAAACACGGCAGTGCAAGGTAATACTACTTTAGCATTTGCAGGAACAACAAATGAAATTTCAATAGATGGTGGTTCATCAATTACTTTGGGTAGTGGTGGCACTGTAACTATTGGTTTAGCAGATACAATTACAGGAAATAGAACATTCTCAAATAATGTTACTATTACTGGTGATTTGACTGTAAATGGAACAACTACAACTGTAAACTCAAATACCGTAAATATTGGTGATAACTTAATCGTTCTAAATTCAGATGAAACAGGTATCCCATCTCAAAACGGAGGTATTGAAATTGAAAGAGGTACATCTACAAACGCAACTTTAGTTTGGGATGAGGGAAATGATAATTGGGTAGCAGGATTAAGTGGTTCTGAAATTCCATTAGTGACTACAACTGGCACTCAGACCTTAACAAATAAAACAATAAGCGGTGCAAGTAATACTTTAAGTAATATTGCTAACGCATCATTGACTAATAGTTCTATAAGTATTGCTGGTACTTCAACCTCTTTGGGTGGAAGTATTACTGCAGCAACTATATTAGCAGGAACAGGCGTATTCTCAGGTTCAGCACAATTACCGGCTGGTGTAGTATCAGGTTCATCTCAAGTATTCTCAAATATTAGTGGAGACGTATTAATAGCATCAAATGGGGTAGCTACAATACAAGCAAATTCAGTAGCATTGGGTACTGATACAACTGGCGATTATGTTGGTACAATTACTGCAGGTAGTGGTTTATCCTCGACAGGTGCAACATCAGGCGAAGGTATTGGGCACACAATTTCAATAGCAACAAGTGGTGTAACAAACGCAATGTTAGCAGGCTCAATTGGTAATGATAAATTATCAAATAGTGCAATTACTATCGCAGGCACATCCACCTCTTTAGGTAGTGCTATAACTGCGGCAGCAATAGGTAACGCAATCGGAGCATTTAGTGGTTCATCACAAGTAAACCATAACGCAACAACGAACTATGATTCAAATCAGCACGTTGACCATACCTCAGTTTCAATAACAGCAGGAACCGGACTATCAGGTGGAGGCACAATAGCCGCTTCAAGAACTTTATCAATTGACTCTACAGTCACAACCTTAACAGGCACGCAAACACTTACTAATAAAACAATAAGTGGTGCAAGTAACACTTTAAGTAATATTGCTAATGCATCTTTGAGTAATAGTTCAATAACAATAGCTGGCACTTCAACATCATTGGGTGGTACAATAACTGCTGCACAAATCGGTAACGCAATCGGTGCATTTAGTGGTTCATCACAAGTTGCATTTAGTGGTGTGACTGGAACAGTTTCTAATGCACAACTAGCTAATTCGACAATAAGTGGTATTTCTTTGGGTTCTAATTTAGCAACCTTAACAATTGGTACTGGATTAAGCGGAACATCATATAATGGTGGTTCTGCGGTAACAATTACTAACTCAGGTGTTACATCAAATGTAGCAGGCACTGGTATATCGGTAAGTGGTGCAACAGGTGCAGTGACAATTACTAACTCAGGTGTTACTTCAGCAGTAGCAGGTAGTGGTATATCGGTAAGTGGTGCAACAGGCGCAGTTACTATCACAAACTCTGGTGTGACATCGAATGTAGCAGGTACTGGTGTGACAGTAAGTGGAGCAACTGGCGCAGTAACTATTTCTATTGGACAATCAGTAGCAACATCGGCATCACCAACTTTCGCAGGTTTGACAATTAATGGTGCAATAACAGCAACTGGTGATATTACAGCATTCTTCACCTCTGACAAAAGATTTAAAGATAATGTAGTAGTGATAGAAGGTGCATTAGATAAAGTTCAGAAGTTAAGAGGTGTTAAGTGGGATTGGAATGATTTAGCTAGTGATGTAACCAAAGCATCACCAAATACAGGTCTTATCGCTCAGGAAGTACAGGAAGTATTACCTGAAGTAGTTAAAGAAAGAGAAGATGGATATTTGGGATTAGATTACGCTAAGATGGTAGGTCTTTTAGTTGAGGCAATTAAAGAACAACAAATACAAATTGAAATTCTTAAAATAGAATTAAATCAATCTAAGAAGCAAACGGGTTTATAATTAATGCATGATGTTTATTACACAACCGCAGGTGGGCCTTGGTTTAACAGCGGTGCTGATATGTGGGTTACAAATTGGTTAGATAAAGTCGCACCATATCTTGCTACAAAACCAGTTTTGCTTTTTCATAGAAAAAAGCCAGATAATTACGAAGAATTCCCAATCAGTATTGAACATATTTGGGAAACCAATGAATTGGAAATAGATAAGATAATGAAAGGTGCAAGAAAGATACACATTTTGCATGGACATTATACACCAACTACGGCGATAAACAATAATTTAGAAAAAATAGACTCAATTGTTTTTCATAATTTGACAAAAGTATCAATGGTGAGTCAAATGAATAAAGAACAATATTTACATTGGTACGGAAATTGGGAATGGGAGACCGAATTAATTAATAAAATAAAAAATAAAATTTGGGTTGGATTATATCATTTCCCTTATCAGACAGAGGGGTTAAATCATATTTTAAATACATACGAATTTTCACACAATTTAGAACTTAAAGATAGTACAAAAATAGGATTTGCAGCTAGAGCAGAAGGTAGAAAAAATGTAGAATATATTGATGGGTTAGATTCTATTATTTTTACCAATTCAGCCACTTTTAATAAATATTACAGAGAAAAATACGGCTACGGTTTTAAAAAATCAAAAGTATATAAATTTGATTACAAACACAAAGAAAAGTTTTACGGACTTGATTGGGGAATTTCTCATTCTTGTTTTGAATCAGAACCCTTTGGATATGGTATATTTGAGGCAGTGGATTGGGGAAAACTGCCAATATTGCACGAAAAATGGTATGTACCACTCGACTACAAGTATAAAGCTTATGATAAAGAATCATTTATTAAAATTTATAAAACCATTTGTGATGATAGTTATGAAATTAAAAAAATGGAATTTTTAAAATTAAAAAATTGGATGATAAATAACTTTTCAAATATAGAGAATTGGAAACAAAAACTTTTAGATATTTATAATGGATTATAATCATTCAATATGGCAAGAACAAACTTATCATTAGGTAATCTACATAGAGCAGTTAGTGGTTCAACAAGAACAGGAGCAGTTTCCATAGGACAATTAGGTGGACAAGCCACAAATAGTTCCTTAATATCATTTGCAACAGATGAAATTACGATAACTCCACCCACATTTACATACGTTGTAGAAAGTACAACAGAAAATGCACAGTTTTCATTTTCAAGTACAGGCTCTTTATTCTATTCAAAAGTACAACAACAATTAGCAAATTTTACATGTTCTTTTAATAATGCAAACTTTACTACAAGTTCAGCTACATTTAGCACCGGTCCATCTTTAATACCAATCACACCAGCTTCGATTGCACAATCAAATTATTCAGAAGCATCGGCTGTTTTAACTATGGAATATGCAGATGGATATAACCTAGCAGCAACAAATTATGGGTCATCAGGTAAACAAACAAAAACTTTATATGCAGTTGATGTTTATAATACAGTAAACGAACCTGATTTTTGTTTATTATTTGGTACAAAGATAACAAAAAAAGATGGTACAGAAATTGATGTTGAAGATTTGGTAGTGGGTGATGAAATTAAAGCTTGGATACCGACGGAATTACCAGATGAAGATTTACCAATTGAAACTGATAAAGTAGATTGGAAATTTTATATGCAAGAATTTGTATCAGGCACTATGGAAAATGTGGTAGTATCTGATTTAATTTTTAATTTTGTCGATAATTATTACGATATTAATAATGGATTAATAAAATCCACAGGTACGCATCCTGTTTATGTATGGGATAATGAAATTCAAAAATATAGATTTAAAAATGTTAATAATATTTTGCCAGGTAATTTAATTGTGACATATGATGAAATATCTGGGATATCTGAAGTTGAAGTTTATAATATAGAAAAAATAACATCAGATGTAGAAATAGTAACAATAAATGTAGAAAACGCAGACGTATATTTAGCAAATAAAACAATATCACACAACAAAGGTTCAGCATCACAACCAGCTATACCAGCATCTGGTCTAAGAAAATATTTAGACCCTTCAAAAGCAAAATGTTTTCCATCAAACTCACTCCCCTCAACAGGCACACCTTCAACCGACTGGCTTGATGTAAGTGGATATAATACTGGTGTTAGACCCGCAGGTGTACCAAATTCAGCCGGATATTCTGGCACAAGTCCTTCATATAATAATGGTTCGACTAGAATAGATAGATATTGGACATTGGATGGTTCTGGTACGTTTTGGTTTAAAGACCGTAATTCAAATATCAATGGTGGTATAACTCAATTTGATGTGACTGCGATGACATTTTTGGCATGGGTGAGATTAACTGCAAACCCTGGTGCAACCTTTGGAGGATTATTCTCAAAAGAAGGTGCTGATAGAGATTATAATTTTTATTTGTATTCAAGTAATGCATCTGTGTGGAATGGGTTTCATTTTAGTTCAGCTAGAGGAACTTGTTCAAATACTATTCAGACATTTACTGCGCCTTCACTTAATGTTTGGCACTTAGTTGGGTTTACAATATCAGCTGCAGCAGGTATAACATATTATCTAAATGGTACTAGTGTAGGAACAGGAACAATGACTTCATTCAATGCAACCTCTTCATATGATATAAAATTAGGTAGAGCAGACAATTATGCAAAATGCCAATTAGGACCTGTATTATTTTATAATAGAGTTTTAAATTCAACGGAAGTTGACCAAGTTTACGACCATTTTCAACCAACATATAGACCTTAATTATCGTTTTGAAATAAAAAATTATATTTATATTGAGAATTACAAATTTTTAAAAATTAACTATATAAAATGGCAGAAAAAATCGTATCACCAGGTGTATTTACAAAAGAAAATGACCTATCATTCTTACAGCAAGGTATCGCTGATATAGGTGCGGCATTTATAGGACCTTTTAAAGAGGGACCGTTAGTACCTACAATTGTTAATTCACAAGCTGAATTTGAAGAATTGTTTGGTAAAGTCGATGACACTTATTATACTCCGTTAGCAGTACAAAATTATTTAAGAGAAGCAGGCACCGCTACAATTTGTAGAGTTGGTGGTATAGGTGGATATACCGAAACCGCTCCTTTATTATTAACTGCAACTTCTGGTTCAGTATCAGCATCTTTAGGTATTTTATTCAATACATCAGGTAGTGCAAATGCAGGATTTGCAAACGCACAATGTACAGGTTCAACAACAGGCGGTGGAGATTTCGTATTGAGAGGTACTGGCCTTAATGTATCAGCATCTTTAGATTTGGCCGACATAAATGATATTGAAGCAGTATTTGGTAATTCAGCATTTGGCTCTAAAAATCCTTATGTATATGGATTTTTCAAAAATGCATCTATGACATTTGATTCATCCTGTTCTTCTTCAGTATTTGTATTGGGAGACCAATTATTTACCAACGATGCACAAGAGGCTCAAACACCAATTTTAAAATCACAATTAATAAGTGGTGATAGATATAATGTTTTGAGATTTATTACATTAGGTGCTGGTAATTCAGCAAATACAAAAGTTAAAGTTGCTATTTCTAATATTAAAGCAGCAGGTAGTGTTAGTGGAACCGATTATGGTGTATTTACCATAGTTGTTAGAGCATTTGGTGATACTAACAAAAAGAAAAATGTTTTAGAGACATGGTCAAATGTAAATTTGGATGTGAATTCACCTAACTTTGTATGTAGAGTAATTGGTAATAGAAGTAAATCAATAGCTTCAAATGGCAAAGTGACAGAATACGGAGATTGGGTAAATAGGTCTAAATATATTAGATGTTGGAATGAAAATGATGAAAGTTATGTAGCAGCTGAATCTTTACCAGTCCAAGCTGTTCCATTTGGACACGCTGCATATATTTTACCAGTTTCAGCATCAGTAGCTAAAGGTGCATTTAGTATCCCTGCTGTAACATACTTAACAGGTTCAGCAACACAATTTGGTGGTATAGATTTGGATAATAATGATGATAATAAAATATATTTAAAACCAATACCTTCAGCGGCTGGAAACGGTTCAAATTCAGTATTTGGATTGGATATATCAAATGGTGGTTCTCTATCAGTAGGTTCTTCTTTGGCACAATATGTTGTAGCATTTCAGGAAGGATTTGATGGTATGAGTCCAGCAACTGAAATTATGAAAGGTTCTAATATTCTTGCAGGTAATTCACAAGGATTCAACTTATCAACTTCTACAAGTTCAGGTTCGGTAGCATATAGCAAACATATAAATGCTCTTTCAAACGCAGATGAATATGATATTAATATGATTGTTGCACCAGGAGTTAGTAGAGCTTTACACCCTTCTACATGGACATCAATATTGGATATGGTGGAAGCAAGGTCTGATGCATTCTTTATCGCAGATGCAGGAAATTCCTCACTCGGTTTAGCAGCTACAGTTACACAAGCGGAAGCAGTAGATTCAAATTACGCAGCAATTTATTATCCTTGGGTTAAGACAGTTGATATAAATACTAATAAATTAATAAGTGTTCCACCTTCAGTATTACTACCTGGCGTATTCGCAGCAAACGATAGAGTAGCAGCAGAATGGTTCGCACCAGCAGGTTTAAATAGAGGTGGTTTAGTAGGCGCAGTATCAGTATTAGATAGATTAACTCAATCTGAAAGAGATACTTTATATGAAGGAAAAGTAAACCCAATAGCACAATTTCCAGGACAAGGAATAGTAGTATTTGGACAAAAAACCTTACAAGATAAGCCTTCAGCATTGGATAGAATTAATGTAAGAAGATTATTATTAACTGTTAGAAAGTTTATAGCATCTTCTTCTAAATTCTTAGTATTTGAACAAAACTCATCTGAAACCCGTAACAGATTCTTAAATATTGTTAATCCATATTTGGAATCAATTCAACAAAGACAAGGTTTATACGCTTTCAGAGTAGTTATGGATGAAAGTAATAATACACCAGATGTAATTGATAGAAACATTTTGCAAGGTGCTATCTTTTTACAACCAACAAAGACAGCTGAATTCTTACAGATTGATTTCAACATTCTTCCAACTGGTGCAAGTTTTGGTGGATAATTTAAAAAACAAATATTTATATAAAATAACATAAAAATAAAACAAAATGCCAGAAATTTTAGAGTTTGATAAAATGTTCTATAAAAATTTTGAACCAAAAATTGGTAACAGATTTATTATGGAAATAAATGGTATAGAATCTTACATTGTTAAGACAGCTCAGAGACCTACAATACAGTTTGAACCAATCGTTTTGGACCATATCAACGTAAAAAGAAAGTTGAAGGGCAAAGGTGAATGGCAAGATATAAGTATAACCCTTTATGACCCAATCGTACCATCAGGTGCACAACAAGTTATGGAATGGGTTAGAAGTTCACATGAATCATTGACAGGTAGAGATGGATATAATACTTTTTACAAAAAAGATATTACTTTTTATCTATTAGGACCTGTAGGTGATAAAATTGAGCAATGGACTTTAAAAGGTGCATTTATTTTAAGTGCAAACTTTGGTGAATTAGATTGGGCTTCAAATGATCCTGTATCAATAGAATTATCTATAGCATATGATTACGCTATTTTAGAATACTAATCTTATTACAAACAAATATATAATTGAGGGGGAAGCACTTTTGTTTCCCCTTTATTTTTTTTAAAATACAATATATATAATAAACAAAGTTATAAAATTTATATGGAACAAAACATAGAACAACAGGTTATAAGGGGTTTAGGACAACCAATTCAATCAAAATCTTACCCATTTGCAACGGAAGTAATAAGTTTACCATCTAAAGGATTATGTTATCCTGAGGGTTCAGCATTAGCTAAAGGGGAAATTACTTTAAAACTTTTGACTGCAAAAGAGGAAGATATTTTGACATCCGCAAGTTTGATTCGTAAAGGTTCTACAATTGATAAATTATTAGAATCAATCGTAGTAGAACCCGGTGTAAATATTAATGATATTTTGATAGGGGATAAAAATGCAATTTTAGTAGCTAGTAGGGTGTTAGCATATGGGCCAATGTATAAGGTGACAGTGACTGACCCATCTGAAAAAGAGGAAGTAGATGTAGATGTGGATATGGCAAAATTATCAACTAAAGATGTGGATGAAACTAAATGGAACAGAAATAATGAATATGAATTTATCTTACCCAAATCAAAATTACCAATAAAATTTAAATTATTAACACACGGAGATGAAATAGCAATTTCTAAAGATGTAGAAGCTAGTGAAAAAACTCTTAAACAATCAAATGAAATTACGACACGTTGGAGAAGAATTATTACAGAGGTAAATGGTAATAGGGACATTGGTTATATTAGTAATTTTGTTATAAATCAATTTCAAATTCAGGATTCAAAAGCATTAAGAAAAATTATAAAAGATATAACGCCCGATGTTGATTTTACATTCGAATACACCTCACCATTTACAGGCGAAAAGGAGGCGTTAAAAGTCCCTATTGGGGTTGACTTTTTTTACCCTTCCGAATGATTACTCGGTAAGTTTACATAAAAAAATATTTCAAATGATATATTATGCTAATGGTGGATTTAATTGGCATGATTTATACTATATGCCTGTCAAGTTAAGAGAATTTTATTATAGAGAGCTATTAAATGCAAAAGATGAAGAAAATAAATCATATGAAAATATAATTAAAAGTAAATCTTCATCAACTGGCAAAATTAGAAAAAGGTAATTTTTATATTTAATATTTATATAAGAATACTTAACTTTAATAATGGCAACAAATAGTCAAAATACAAAAGAGTTAAAAGAGAACTCAAAGGAATTAAAAGAACTTACTTCCTCCATTGGTAATTTAGATGATTTAATTCGTGAATTATTTGAAAGTAATACAGATATTATTAAAAGTAATAATGAGTTAGTAAAATCTATTGGCGGTTTCGTAAATCAACAAAATAAAAATGCCAAAAAAGCCGCAGTAAAGACAAAATCAGAAAATAAAAAGAAACCTAAAGTAAAAGAGCCTGATACAAAAAAAGATGAAAGATCAGCAAAAAAGGGTATGGATTCAATGTTCAAAGGAATTGAAAGTGGATTCCTTAAGAACATTAATAAAATGTTTGGTGGTAAAATACTAAAAAGAGTAGAAACATTTTCAAAAAATTTAGAGGCAGGCGGCGTTAAAGGAAAATTTAGCGGTTCTGGTTATTATGATGAAAAAGGAAAAATTATAAAACAATTTAAAGGTGGCGTAATACCAAAGGGTGCTAAGCGTGTAACCGATGAAGCAGAACATAGAAAAAAATTTGGCGCCTCTATGTTTGACCCGAAAAAACCAAAAGGTGGATTCGCAGGGGCAGGTTATTATGACCCTAAAACAGGAGATTTAATAAAAGAAGGATTAAGTAGAAAAGGTTCGAAACTAATACAGAACAAAGAAGAGTATGCTGCTAAAATGCCTATGAATGCTGCAGGTAAAAGTAAGGCTGCCGGCGCGTTAGGACAAGCTGGTTCATCAATAATGAGAGGTGCCGCTGGCCTTTTAAGAGCAGCAGGACCGATTGGAGCTGCGTTTGCAGTTGGTATGAAAGTAGTAGATTTTTTCAATTCCGGTAAGGCAGCACAGACATTTTCCGATGTTGCAACATTTTTTGGTGGAGCCGGTGCAGGTAAAGAAACTACTACTGCTTTATTCAAAATGAGTAAACAATATAGAGATATAGTTGCGGACTATAACATAATGGCACCAGTAAAAGAGAAACACGCCCAGGAAAGGGATATGTTAGAGTATGAGAAAAGTATAGCGAGTGATAATTTAAGATTTGAGCAGGATTTAGTGAAGGACAAATTTAATCTGGAAATGGATAGAGCAAAGTCTTATATAGATTTTGCACATCAAAAACAAATGAAAGTATTAGATGCCGAACTTGATAAGAGAAAAACTTTATTTGTAACAGGAATGACTCAATTTGGCAAATTTATTAAGGCTAGTGAAGCAGCATTACAGGCAATAGGTTCATCTACAGAACAGGTTTTTAGTTCAATAGTAGGTGTTGCTAAAAATTTAGGCGCATCAGTTAAGGACCAGATAAGAATGTCAACAGGCGCACAAGGTCTTTCTAAACAATTGGGTGTTAGTGCTGAAGAAACCCTTAATATGGGAAATGCTTTTAGATTAATGAACAACACATCGTTGGAAATAGGTATGAATTTAGTAGCAGGTATAAAGGAATTCGCAGATGAAAATGGAAGAATGGCACAGGTAGTGATGAAAGATATGGTAGATTCCTCTGCTGATATATACAAATTTAGTGACGGTACAGCTGAAAATTTTGCAAAACAGGCAGTAGCCCTTAATAAAATGGGTACATCTATGTCTGCTATGTTAAAAGCATCGGATTCAATGGTACTTAATTATAAAGATAGTATTAAAGCCGAAATGGGATTATCAGCAATGCTTGGTAAAAATGTAGACCTTTCTGAAACTAGAGCAAAGTTAATGTCTGGTGACCAAAAAGGAGCAGCAGAATCATTAAGAGGTGCATTGGGTGATGTTGATATTAAAGGATTAAATCCATTTGCAAAACAACAGTTGACTAAAGCGACTGGTATGGATATCGAACAATTATTATCTATACAACAAGGTGGTGATGGAGATGTTAGTAAATCATTAGAGGAAAGAAATGCTGAAAAAGCAGGTATCGCAATAGCAGAGGGCGCATTGAAAATACAAAATGATAATGATAAAAAAAGAATGGAGGCCGATTTAGCTCATCAAGAAAAGATGATGAAATTTGAGCAAGATAAGAGAAAAGGAATGATGTTTATAGAACAGATGCAAAGATTAGAGGGTATTGCACTTGAAACAAAATTTAGGATTAAAACTGCAAAGATGGAAAGTGAACAGGATGTTGAAAGAGCGGTTGCAGAAATGCAAAAAGAATCTTCTGCAAAACTAATTAATAATCTATTTGTTGATAATGCAAAAACATTTAGAGATAATTTAATAAAGCAAAATATAACTGCGGATAGTGAGGCATTCAAAAATGCAATGAAGGGGTTCGAAGAAAAGCAAGAGCAAATAAAACAATATACTGCGGGACTTGTTCAATCGGGTGTATTGACAAGTGAGAACGCAGGAGCTATAATGGCTGATATAGGTGTAAAAATTGCAAAAGGAAAAGGGCAAGAAGTCACAGTAGATTATGTACAGCAACAATTAAAAGACCAAGGTGCATTTGAAAGAAACCAAAAAGAAAAGGAAGATGCATTAGCAAAAGCACAATCAGATTTAGAGGCGGCAATTGATGCGGGATCCTATTCAATGGGTGGAAAGGTTAAAAGAAGAAGAGTTGATAAAGAGTCTCAGGCTAAGGTCAAAAATGCTCAATTACAAGTTGAAGCCGCAGAAAAAGCATTAGCAGATGCAAAAAAAATTGGGGGGACGAGTGGCCAAGTTACTACTGCGTCCGCAAATAATACTGGTAGAGTTGGCGGTAGTGTTTCAACGGCTTTAATTGAAGCCGCACAAAAAGCATTAGCAGATGCAAAAAAAATTGGGGGGACGAGTGGCTTTGACGCCAGTTTATTAACTCCAATAAAAGATACATCCGTTGTAACCGCAGAAATAAAATCAAATGACCATCTACGTGGAATTAAAATGGCTAATGATAATAAAACGATTATAGCACAAAATAATGCAGCGGCTGCTAAAAATGAAATGTTTACGAAACAAAACAATTTTGCATCATCACAAGCAAATGAAATGATAAAGTACCAAGCCTATATGGTAGCGGGAATGGACAAATTAGTTGAAGCAGCTAACGCTGGTAAAACAATACCACTAAACATTTCAGAGGTTCAATCTAAAATAGATAAATTGGCATTTAAACAAATGAAAATGGCATAATAAGATGGCAACAATTTTAGAATTATTTAAAAATAAAAAAAGTGACATTTACAGAAATAGTAAAGTCTATATAGAAAGTAGAGGCATACTAAATCCACCTCGTGGAGCAGCCCTATTGTTGTCAAGCCCAAATTTTATAGCAGACTTAATTGGCTCCCAAGTTTCAGGTGTTGTAAAAGGTTCCGCACTTAGACCTTCAGATACTATATTTAGAAATAATACTCCATTTTCTAAACCGATAATTTTAAATCCATTATTAGGAATAAAAACCGCTGTAGAATCCGGCACAAAATATTATGTAAAACCATCACCGGCGCCTGATTCATCATTTTCAACTTCACTTTTTAAACAGGGTGCATCAAATATACCTAATTTACTTTTAAAAGAGGCTAAAAAAAGATTACCAGATGCTACTAAAAAATTAAGAAAAGAATTATTTAAAAGAAAATTAGAAAAAGAAGATAAAGAAGATGAAAAATCACCGATTACACCTACGGATAATAAATACGAATATTATAGACCAGCAAAATTAATTGTAGGAAAAAGTGGAAAATATAAAGAAGAAGAAAGAAATTATACCAAATATATTAGAAAAGAAGGACTATTACAGGACAGAATCGTCGTAGGAGACAAAATATATAATAATGGCGTTAGTAGATTCGATGAAATAAATACAAATGTTCAAAAAAAAATATTTGAAAAGAAAGATTACAAATATAGTGATTTTATAAAAGATAACCCATCAAATGCAAAACAAAGCGTTATAATTTTTTCTCCATACGGTAAAAATTATTCAATAGTATTACCTGCGACAGTATCTTCATTATCGGAAGATATAAGTCCAGAATGGGAGAGTTCAAAATTTTTAGGTTCACCTTTTAATGTTTACAAATTAAATGGTGTTGAAAGACTCCTCAGTTTTGATTTTAAATTGTATTATGACTCTGCAGTTGAAAGGGATGTAATGATAATGAAATTAAATTCAATTAAAGAATTAGCATTTCCAAATGATGAAATTTCAGCAATTAAATATGCGGGTGAATCAGAATTTACACAATTGGCATTTGCACCAAATTTCGTATACGTCACCATTGGTGGATATATAAATAGATTGTTAGGTGCAGTTGATAAAGTTACAGTCAACGTTGAGGATACAGTAACTTGGCATAACGATAATAATTCAGAACCACATCCATCTGTAATTAACATATCCTTTAGTATGAAAATTATTGAAAATCATACTATAACGACAGGAACAAAAACATCAAGATTTAATTACGATTTTAATGGATTAGGAAATGGTACAATAGGAACTGCAATTGATAAGTTTTCGAACCTAAAAATTTAATAAAATGGCAAGTAACAGATACATATACAACACAATTCTTAAAAAAAGAGATGAAAAAAGATATTTGTCAACAACAATTTATCCTAAAATTAAGCCAAATAATAATGATATTTATATTATAGTTGATAACACAGATAGACTAGATTTACTAGCCAACAAATATTATAATAATTCTGAATTTTTTTGGATTATAGCTGTAGCAAATAATATAAATAATGGTGATATGTATTTGAAAGAGGGTACACAAATAAGAATACCATCTGATATCGTCACAATATTAAGAGATTTTGAAAAAATTAATAAATAAGTTATATGGGATTTCCATTTATCAAGCCATTTGAGGATTATATAAAAGAAAAATTAAATAAAAGGTCTGCTAAAGGATTTGAAAGTTATGGGACTAATAAACCGTTTGTAATATTATCATCTCCTTTTATTGTTACACAAGAAAATATAAAAGATGATATTACAAAAATAAAACAAATATTAAATGGTGCAAAAGGAATAAAAACATATAATGGTTGCAAAATTAAAAATGAATTAAATCCTGAAAATTTATATCCTACAGGGTCATCTTATATTGGTTATGATTTCGATGGTAAAAAAATAGAAGTGGTCGGTGAGGAAAACAGAAGATTACCACCACCTATAATAGAATCAGTTGAGGTAGATACAGATGGTGATAATAATACATTAAAAAGTGCAAAATTAAAAATAAAAATTTTTACTTTAAAACAATTGGAAATGTTTGAATTGTTTTTTTTGAGACCAGGTGCATACTCTTTAGTGGAATTTGGTAGTCAAAGTCTTAAAAATGAGCCAGAAGGACTTACTGCAATAATATCAAATAATAATTTTGAAAATTTTATAGCCGAATTTAAAAAAAACTTTTCAAGAGATAACCAATATAAAGGATTATACCAAAAGAAAATAAAAAAAACAAAAGGATATTATGATTACATAGCAGGAACGGTTACTGAATTTTCTTATACAATCGCCGAAAATTTAACATACAATGTAGATTTAACAATATCAAGTGCAAATACTATGTTATATTTTTTACCACCGGCACCTAAAAAGCAAAGCTCAAAAACCAAAACGCAAAATAAAGAAAATAAAACATTCTCAAATTGGATTAATAAAATACAAGCCGAATTGAATATTAACATACCAGATAAATTAAAAATTGAAAAAAATTACAAAAAAGAATTTTTTAACTGGGATGTAAAACCCACAAAGCAAGAGGAGACAAAAGTATCAATTGAACCATACCTTTCGATGAGATATATTTTAGAATTACTAAATGGAATCGGTGTTTTTCCTGAAACAGAAAAAATGGTAAAAATAGATACTTTTAAAGATGATAAAGGGAATAGTTGTATACCATGCGAAACAAGTGGTTCTTTAATTTCATATTCCTCAGATTTAATAATTCCTGGCGATATACCTCAAATTACAATGACAACAAAAAAGGATGAAATAATTTTTAAAAGAAAAAATAATAATATAGTTACAAAACCATATCCAATAAATGAATATAAATTTAAGATACAAAGTAATAAAAAAAATGGAGAAGAAAAAAAGGGAACATATGGTAATATATTAAATTTATTTATAAATTATAATACATTTTCACTAATTTGGAATAAGTCCTCCTCAAAAATTGAAATATTAAATCAATTATTATCATTAGTAAATGAAAATATGTTTGGTCTTACTAAATTAAGATTAGGTAATGAGCAAGAGAATGACCCTACCGTAACAATTAACGATTTATGTATTACTCAGGAAATACCACAACCACTAGATTTGTACAGATTTAAAATCGGGCCATCTGGCTCAATTGTGAAAGGATTTGAATTTACTTTTAATTTAGATGATTTACAAATGGGGCAGGCTTTTTTTGCAAATATATCAAACGCAAATAAAATAAATGAAGGTAAACCTGAAGAAAAAATTACATTAGATGAATGTAGTAATAAATATAGCTTTACAAATACAGGCTATGCTCAATTTGATAGTAGTATATTTGCAAACGCAGATGGTTTTGTTTCATTAGATAAAGCTAATTATGAAATACGATTGCAAGAAAAAAAGGAAACCGATGAAAGAGCAAAGGAATTAAGTATTAATTTAGTCCCAAGTCCAGAAAATGTAGAAAAGGAGGCGGCAACAAAAGAAGATAAAGATGTAACAGAATCTTTAAATAGTAAAAGTGTAAAATTTAAATTAGGCAAAGAAACCGTAACACTTATTTACAAAGATAAACCATTTTTAACAGGAGGTTTAAATATTAAAACTAATCAAAAAAAGAAAACATCTGCTTTAACTTTTTTAGAAATTACAATGATTATTTCGGGTACTTCAGGTATAAGTTGTGGTGAAATTTTTAGAATGGATGGTGTACCTGAGGTATATAACAAAAATGGATTTTTTCAAATAACAAATGTAAAACATTCATTAGATAAAGAAGGTTGGAAAACATTATTGGAAGCTGGATATAGAATAAATAATGAATAATGTATAAATACGAAAAAAATATATTTGACTTAAATACTCCAAATACAATAATTCCTGTACCGAAAGAGGCAGATTATAAGTTTGGTTTTATTGAGAGATATTTTGTTAAAAAAGCTAACGATAAAAATGGTTTTATTTTTGAAGTAAACGAAACTGATTATGAAAAATATTTAGAAAATCCATATTGGGTTGGGGATAAAATTATATGGAGAATTACAGGTCCTCAAAATCCTATTTATAAAAATAATGGGACTTTGGATGATAAAGGTGTAATATTTTCAAACAAATCTGCATTAAGTATCGCATCAAAAAAATTACAAAATATATCTTTATATTTGCCAAACATATTACAATTTTATAAATAATTTGGTAAAATAAAAATAAAATCGTATATTTAATTATAAATGGTTATTAATATGAACAAATACAGACACTTATCCGAAGAAGAATTACAACAAATGTCTTTTGATTGGAGATTCAGAGGATTTACACAAATTGAATTACTTACCGAATTGGAAGTTGATGAAATTAACGAAGAATTAAATAAATTACGTTTAGAAAGAAATTCAGCTGAACCTGAAAAATGGCAGGAATACGAACCATTTATGTACCCCCACAAACTTTCTGACAAATTAGCAAAATTATTTTCACATCCAAAAATTATTGAGGCATGTGAATTTTTAATGGATGGTGAAGTTGTTGGAATGCAGACATGGGCATACTTTAAGCCAAAGGGTGAATTAGGTAGAGACCAACATCAAAATGGATTTTATACAGGTTGTGGGCATAACGAAATAATTAATATAGCATTGGCCTTAGATAATCATGATCCAGAAAATGGTTCGGTATGGAACTATGAAGGCTCTCACAGATTACCAGTATTACCTATGGAAGATAATGAAGAAAGAAAAGCAACAAATACATCCAATTGGAGAAGTGAGAGAGGAATTAGTTGTGTAATGCCAGAAGGACATGATTTTCGTAAGGTAAACGGTTATTTGAAAAAAGGGCAAGTTGCATTATTACACTCACACGTTGTTCACGGTTCTGACCCTAATAAAGATACAACGAGAATGAGAAGAAACTTTTTAGCTGGATATCTGAAAAAAGGTGCGTATTTTAGGGCCGGAAACCAAATGAAAAGGGAACCAATTGATATTTACGAATTAAGACAAAAACATTGGGGAGAATAATTTTTGTAATCCCAAATATTTTTAGTATATTAGTAGGGTATGATGAATCTGATTGAAGATAAATCTACCCTACTTTCTTTTATAAAGGGTAGTAAAAAAATAAAGTTATTAGTGCCAGTATGGAGTTCTCACAAAGCACATCCATTTGCCACCCGTATATCATTTCTTTATTATAGAACAGAGGGTGAAGATGGTATTATAAACTTAAATCATATAGATGCCAAAAAGTTATTAAAAATTGAATTAAATAAACTTTTTGATAACGATACAATAGTTTTAGATAGTCGTTATATAAGCAATTTAGGGTTTGATTTTGAGTGGTTATATTTTGAAGAGTATGGTAAACCATTTATCTTTAATGAGTTTGCTGACGGGGTTTATAGAGGGTATAGGAGAGACTTTACGGAACTGAATGATTGTGTACCTCTTATGAAATGGTATGAGCTATTAAAAACATTACCTGACCTTAATCTTAAAACGGACACTAATCGTAAATATTCTTCAGCAATCCGAACATTGGGAAGATTAGAAGGGGCTGGGGTAAAAGTCGATAGAGAAAAATTTATTGATAGTTTTAGCTTCGACCCTCAATTGCTTAAAAAGGATAATATAGTATATACACAATATAATCCATATACCATAACAGGTAGACCAAGCAATAGACATGGTGGTGTAAACTATTCTGCTCTTAACAAATCCGATGGTAGCAGGGAGAGTTTTATTAGCCGGTTTCCAAATGGTACTCTGCTTCAATTCGATTACGAGTCATATCACATACGCCTTATTGCCGGATTGATTGGGTATAAATTACCTACGGATATTTCGGCCCACCAATACTTTGCGGATATATACGGAACAGATTACGAAACGGCAAAGGGGATTACATTCCGTTATCTTTATGGGGGATTAGATGAGGTGGCAAGGGGTGTACCATTTTTTAGAAAGGTAGAGGAATATACCCAATCCGTTCATAGGGGGTTTGTAATTTCGGGCCGTTTGACGACACCCTTATTTAAAAGGGAAATACACTTCGGACGAATAGAGGGTGCTACTGAACAAAAGGTATTCAATT
>Ga0194123_10002927_pt1 | contig 21348 bp, 19 predicted proteins | sample TA2MahsurfametaG_5_FD_155479 | JGI IMG/M metagenome (GOLD analysis project Ga0194123, IMG submission 155479) | Freshwater microbial communities from Lake Tanganyika, Tanzania - TA2015023 Mahale A surface | ecosystem: Environmental > Aquatic > Freshwater > Lake | place: Tanzania: Lake Tanganyika... | reverse complement strand
AAGAAGGAGCCGACAGTATTTCCTGCTAAATTTCCTAACCTACTTTGTAACGGATCATCCGGTATTGCAGTAGGTATGGCAACAAACATTCCTCCGCATAATCTTGGTGAGCTCATCGATGCTACAAATCTTCTTATCGAAGATCCAGAAACTACAATTGATGAAATCATGCAGGTCATGCCAGCTCCTGATTTTCCAACAGGTGGAATCATTTGCGGGTATAGAGGAGTAAAAGAGGCTTTCCATACAGGAAGAGGAAAGATCATTCTCCGCGGCGTTCTTCACACTGAAGAAGACAAGAATGAAAGACAAAAGATTGTGATCACTGAGATCCCTTACAATGTCAATAAAGCTTTGCTTATCACCAAGATTGCAGAACTCATTAATGATAAAATCATTACCGGCGTTTCTGATATTCGTGACGAATCTGATAAAGACGGCTTTAGAATCGTTCTTGATCTTAAAAGAGGTGAGATTCCTGATGTAATCATCAATCAGCTCTATAAGTTCACAGATATGCAAGTGACTTTCGGCTCTAACATGCTTGCACTTGATAATGGTCTACCAAGAACCATGAACGTCAAGCAGATGATCTTAGCTTGGATTGATCATAGAATCGAGGTAATTAGAAGACGCACTCGTTATGAATTAAGAAAAGCAGAAGCAAGAGCTCACGTTCTTGAAGGGTATCTCAAAGCTCTAGATCATCTTGATGAAATTGTGAAATTGATCCGTTCATCTAGTGATAAAGCAGAAGCTAAAAGAGCGTTGATTGCTGAATATGAGTTTTCAGAAAGACAAGCTGAAGCTGTTTTAGAATTAAGACTTTACCAGTTGACAAGTCTTGAAAGAGACAAAGTAGAAAATGAGTACAAAGAGCTTTTAGAAAAAATTGAGTACTATAGAGCCGTTCTTGCAAGTGAGAAATTGGTTCGAGGTATTATCAAAGATGAACTAGAAGATCTTAAGAAGACTTCCAAATCTGATAGAAGAACCAAGATCATCGCTGCAGAAGGTGAGCTCCAAATGGAAGATCTCATCAGCAATGATCAGGTAATCATCACAATCTCAACAGATGATTATATTAAGAGAATGCCAGTTGATACATTCCGCGAACAAAAGCGTGGAGGTCAAGGGGTGATGGGCTTTGATCAGAAAAAAGAATCTGACACTCTTAAAGATGTGTATGTAGCCAATACTCACGATAACCTATTAGTTTTCACTAACTTCGGACGCTGCTACTGGTTAAAAGTATGGCAAATTCCAGAAGCGGGAAGAAGAGCAAAAGGAAAAGCTTTAGTCAATCTGCTTGAAGGTATCGCTAAAGATGAGCGTATTGCGGCTGTTCTTCGTGTTGCAGACTTTGCTGAAGAGGCCTGCATCTTGTTTGCTACCAAAAAAGGTGTGATCAAGAAGACAGATTTAGCAAGCTACAGTTCACAAAGAAAGAAAGGGGTTTACGCTATCACAATTGATGATGGTGATGAAGTGATCGCAGCTAAACTTGTTCGTGAAGGTCAGCAAATCATGCTCTTTACTAAGTGCGGTATGGCAGTTCGCTTTGAAGAATCCACAGTGCGGCCTATCGGAAGAACAGCAAGAGGGGTGCGCGGCGTAACTTTAAAAGATGAAACAGACGCAGTTGTTTCTTGCGAGGTTGTAACTCCTGAAGAGCTCATTCTTGTGGTCTGTGAAAACGGATATGGAAAGCGCTCGAAAGTAGATAGCTTCCGACAGACCAATAGGGGAGGAAAAGGGGTAAGATCCATCATCACCAGCGACCGCAACGGTAACGTAATCGGTGCAGTAGCAGTTCGCGATGAAGATAGCCTTCTTTTGATGTCTAACCTCGGTCAGACCTTGAGAACAACGATGGAAAGCCTACGCGTTATGGGTAGATCTACACAAGGAGTAAGACTAGTTTCACTCCAAAATGATGACAAACTCGTAGCGATGCAGAAAATCGAGAAAGAGGTAGAATGAAAGGGCTATTTATCACATTCGAAGGGGGCGAAGCTGTAGGTAAAAGTACACTAATTCGTGCACTTGATGCTCACTTTCGCTCATCTTTAGTGCAAACACTTTGCACTAGAGAGCCCGGAGGAAGTGCTTTTGGTCCTTTAGTGCGCAAGATCCTTCTGGAAGCAGAGGATCTTGCCAATGAAGCAGAGCTGTTTTTGTTTCTTGCCGATCGTGCAGAGCATGTAAGAGGTGTGATCAAGCCGGCACTCGCTCAAGGTATAACAGTTTTATGCGATCGTTTTGCCGATTCTACTTTGGTCTACCAAGGAGCTGCAAGATCGATCGATTTAGATTTTGTCCAGAGGGCCTGTGAAATAGCCGTACAAGGACTTGTCCCTGACATAACATTTCTTTTAGATTTAGATCCCAAAATAGGGCTTAAAAGAGCAAGCAATCGAAATCTTGATCGTATAGAACAAGAAACTTTGCAGTTTCATGAAACAGTGAGAAGCGCCTATTTGCAACTAGCAAAAGAGCATCCTTCTAGATTCATCGTGCTCGATGCATCCAAAACCGCTGAAGAAGTAAAAAATCAAGCGATAGAGCATCTTTATGCACGTCATAGGTAATAAACAAGTAAAGCAGATTTTAGACCGCTTTGTTAAAGAAGGCGTTCCCCCGGTCCTTCTTTTTGAAGGCCCCTCAGGGGTAGGTAAACGTCTTTTTGCAAAACAAATGATTTGTGATTTGTTTCAAGGCGATGAACGAGTGAATAAGGACACTCATCCCGATGTCGTGTATGTCGATCATCAAGTAGATAAAATGCGTCAGCTTCTTTACGATGTAGAAACTTATCCTTTCGAAGCCCCATATCGATTTTATTTTATTGATGGAATTGATGAAATGCTACCGGTTCATATGAACGCCTTACTTAAGACCTTTGAAGAAGCGCCACTTTTTAATCGCTTTATCTTATTTGCAACCCATATTGACCGCGTTTTACCCACAATACTGTCTAGGGCAGTACCCATCCATTTTGCTTCCATCTCAAACGAAGAAATGCAAAGCTATTTTTCAGATTTATCCCCAGAGGTTTCAGCTAAAATAGCAGCTTTATCAGGCGGATCCATCGGAAAAGCTAAAGCTTTAATCAGTGAAGGATTTCTTGAGTATTATCCTATAGTCCTCGAAGCTCTCAAGTACCATTTTATGCAAGATTACATCCAATTTTATAAAACATTGGATGAGATCAATAACATGAAGGAAACAACTACCACAAAAGAGCTCTTTAATGTGGTCTATTATTGGCTGCTCGATTTATACGCTTTAGAGCAAGAACTCAACCGCCCTTTGTTTTTCCCTGAGGAAAAAGAAAATTTGATCCGTTGCAAACATCTTTTACAAAAACCTTTGCCTCACATGCTTTCTACCTTGCAAAAAGCCAAAGAGGGGATGCTGCGGCACATTCGCTTTAGCAAATGCTTAGAGTATGTGCTTATAAATATTTCCTAACTTATTTAACCACAGATTTATAGCATTCGATAAGATGAAGAACACCGTTGATAGCTCGATGAGGTTTTGATTCTTTAGCAATATGGTATTTATCGGCAATTTGATCTTTTGAAAGATGGATCTCATCAATAGGAATTTTTTGCAGCATTGATTTAGCAAAATGCATAGAGGCTAAATCTAGCCAGTGATAGGGGAATTGATGCTTTTCTTGATAATCTACCGGAATCAATTTTGAAAAAAAGAGTCTGTCAAAAGAGGGGTTTTGGCAAATGAAGACAGATTTTCCTTTAGTTAGCTTATGTTTGTGGAATATTTTTTTTATATCTTTTACTACAATTTCTTTTGATGAGCCGCTCAGCATCATTTCTTTGGATATGCCATTAAAAGATAGACTGTACAGATTGCTTAAAGCCCACTCATCTTCTGTGACTTGAAGTATTCTTTCAAAGCTTTCAAGTACCGTATTGGTGCGTAAATCCATGATAACGAAAGCTATTTCAAGGATATTATGGATAGAAAAGTCTAATCCGTTGGTTTCTGTATCTAAAAATATTCCTAACATGTGTAAAACTATAACATTAAAAAACTTTTCTTTCTCCAAGAAAACTCGATCTCTGCTATACTTGCCGCTATGTTGTTACCAAAACCAAAATTTCGAGAAGCCGTTTTACAAATCCTCTACAGCTGGGAGATCAGTAACTCTCAGGGAGAAGAGCTTTTGATACTATTAATGGAGCAGCTCAAGACAACAAAGAAAAACATGAAAGAGGCCGAAGCAAGAGCCCAATTAGTCTTTGCAAAAAAAGATTTGCTAGACGAAAAAATTGCGGCAGCGTCTTTAGAATATGCTTTAGATAGGATTTCTAAAGTAGATTTGGCGATCTTGCGTCTTGCAATTTATGAGATTTTCTTTGATGATGAGATTCCAGAAACTGTTGCCCTCTCAGAGGGGATCCGTTTATCAAGAAAGTTTAGTTCTCCCGAGGCTGCAGATTTTGTGCAGGCGATTTTGAACGAAGTGTTAAAAAATAATGCAGCTCTTGTATGATGAACCTCTAGCTCGTCATTCTACCTTTGGCATAGGCGGTAAAGCAAAATACTTTATTGCCGTGACAAATGTAGACGAGCTGAGGCAAGCGCTGCTTTTTGCAAAACAAAGAAATCTCCCATTTTTCCCTTTAGGCAAAGGATCCAATTGCCTTTTTTCTGATGAAGGCTTCGATGGTCTAGTCATAGAAAATAAAATAACGCATCTAACAATAGATGACTGCTATGTTACCGTGGGATCAGGGTATAGTTTTGCCTATTTAGGGGAAAAAACTGCCAAAAAAGGTTTAGAAGGGCTTGAGTTTGCAAGTGGAATACCCGCCACAGTAGGCGGTGCCATCTATATGAATGCAGGCGCTAACGGTAAAGAGACCAAAGATGCACTCTTCGAAGTAGAATATATAGATGAAAATGGCGTACAAAAACAATTTAGAAGAGAAGAAATCCTCTTTCGCTATCGTTATTCAAGTTTTCAGGAAATGAAGGGGATGATTTTGTCTGCAAAATTTCTCCTTACCCAAAATCCTTTGGCTAAACAGAAACAAAAAGAAATTATTACCTATCGATTAGACACTCAGCCCTATAAAGCAAAAACATGTGGTTGTGTTTTTCAAAATCCCTCAGCTGAAAAACCAGCTGGTAAGTTGATTGATATGTGCGGCCTAAAAGGGTACAAAGTAGGTGGCGCTGCCATATCAATGCTTCACGCTAATTTCATAGAAAATCAAGAAAACGCCACAGCTGATGATGTAAAAAAACTTCTTGAAGAAGTGCAAAAAATCGTTAGAGAAAAAACAGGTTACGATCTTTATCCGGAGGTTTGCATTGTTCCGCGTTGACATGCACGTACATTCTATTTGTTCTGATGGAACACACAAGCCAGTAGAGCTAATAGATTTAGCAAAAAAACAAAATCTTCAGGGCATTTCTATTACAGATCACGATACAGTGAGTGCGTATACAAAAGAGCTCTTTGAATATGCTAAAAGCCAAGATATTCTTCTTCTTACGGGAGTAGAGTTTTCCACCCATGATGGCGACTGCGGAGTGCATATCCTGGGATATGATATTGATCCAAGACATCCCGATATACTCAAGTTTTGCGAGGCTCATCAGAAAAGAAGAGAGGAGCGCAATCAAGCGATTTTGGAAAAACTGAAAAGTAAAGGGTTTGCGATTGAGCAAAATGAATTAGAAGGAATGGGACGCCCTCATATCGCTAAGGCTATGATCCAAAAGGGCTATGTGCGTGATTTTAAGGAAGCGTTTGATCACTATATTGGCGATGATGGCCCTTGCTATGTCAGAGGCGAAGCTTTTACTGTAGAAGAGACTATACGTATTATTCATGCTGCATCTGGTCAGGCTTTTTTAGCACATCCCATATTGATTGAAAAAAGAGGCATTATAGAACGTTTATTGAAAAAAGGGTTTGACGGCATAGAATGTTACTATGCAAAATCTACTAACGATCAAACAAGAAAAATGCTCAAGATGGCGCAAAAATATCAACTCAAGATCTCTGGCGGGTCCGATTTTCACGGAGACAATAAACCTTATTTACCCTTAGGCGCCGCGTTCGTTACTGAAGAAAACTTTTTCCCTCTTTATAACAATAGCAAAAAATGGATCAATACTCCCTTTTAGTTGAATCTCTATTTTATCTTCGCTCAAAAGATGCAGACATCAATTGGCTTCATAATGCCCTAGGATCACCCGCTTTAAGTTATCCAACTGTGCATATTGCCGGAACGAATGGCAAAGGTTCTGTTGCCATTAAAACTGCTACGATATTAGAGCTTTCTGGTTATCGCGTAGGTCTTTATACATCGCCTCACATTGAATCGTATCGAGAAAGAATCAAAATCAATGGAGAAATGATTTCTCGAGATCATGTTGTCCACTATCTTGATTTTCTTAAAGAGTTCCTTGAAAAAAGGTGGCAGCAATACAATTTTTTCGAGCTCACAACGATGATGGCCTTTCTTTATTTTCGTGATATGAAAGTCGATGTTGCTGTGATAGAAACAGGAATTGGAGGAAGGTATGACGCTACAAATGTCGTTCATCCTTTAGTCTCTGTTATCACAACAATTAGTAAAGATCATGAATCAGAACTAGGAAATACACTCAATGCGATAGCCTACCAAAAAGCTGGCATTATTAAACAAAATGTTCCTGTAGTGGTCGGCTACAGAGGGTCATATCCTCCTGTTATGGAGGAAGCTTTTAAAAAAAATGCCCCTATTATTTTTAACTCTTTGTGCCAAAGCGATTCATATTCAATAGAAAATCAACTCATTGTAAAAGAAGTCGTAAAAGTTCTTGCCAATCATTTTACTATCCCATCAAGCGCGGAAAAAGAGGGTCTTTTAAAAGAGCAGGCATGCCGTTTTGAAATTCACGATTTTCCTCATGTGCCTACATTTATTCTCGATGTAGCACACAATATGGATGGACTCAACCAGCTTCACAAACGTTTGAAAAAAGGGTACCCAGATAAAGATATTCATGTAATTTTTGGCATATCAAAGGATAAGGATCACTTAAGCTGTGTTCAAGAGATCGTTAATATGGCAAAGAGTGTCCAACTTTTAAATCCTTTATACAATAAAGGTCTAAGCAACAAAGATTTAATAGATGTTTTTTTAAGCTTAGGTCATGAGCCTAGATCGGCAACTAGTGCATCAGAAGCAATCGATAGATGCATTTGTCTTGATAAATCAAAAAATATCGTGGTTGTCTGTGGAACTTTTTACATTATGGATGAAGTAAAGCGGGCTTTGACAAGCTTAAAACCCTCAAAAACAGCTATTTAGAAATAAAATTCTCCTAATCTTGTAAAATCGCGTAAGGAAAAGATACTAAACTCTTTCCTTCAAAATTAAGGAGAATTTTATGAAAAAAGTTAGAAGAGCAAAAAAAATCATAACAAAAAAAATTACAACTGGTAACAAACGTAAGCCTATTTTCCCAAGAAGTGCAAACCGCCGAAGTGGAAGCAAAGCTAAAACAATTGTAACCAAAAAAATTACAACTGGTAACAAGCGTAAGCCTATTTTCACAGGTGATCACCGCCAAGGCCAAGTTAGCGCTAAGAAAGTTCTTGCTCTTGCAGCAATTTTAAAACTTCTTTTATCTTCAAAAAATGGAACAAGAGCTCCAGCTAGAAGAAGAAAATCTTCATAAGTAATTGAGGCCTCCTAGCAGGGGGCCTTTGCTATTTTAAGGATCTTCAGTTAATTCACCTAGCTCTAACATCATTTGATGAATTGCTAAAAAAGAGGGATAAAGACTGCCTTCTTCCATGTTTTCCATGATAAGATTGGCATATCCTAAAATTCCTTGCACAACAAAGACTTCATTTTTTTTATCTCTGGGATAGTCGTAATTTCTATCAACTTTTGAAAGATTGCCGCCGCAAATCGCTATATGCTTTTCTAGATGCTTTTGAATGTCGATAGTGAGATTGTCATAGCTAGAAAAAAAAGCGTTATAATCACCTCTATAGATCTTTTCTGCCATCGGATAAAGAATTTCAGCTAAAGACATAGGGTCTTCTATCTGTTTTTTTTTGATCTCATTGATAGAGATGATTTGTGTTTTTGCCCCTTTTTTGGGTTTATGAATAATAGGTATGCTTTCTGAAACATGCTCTAATGAAGGCTTAACCCCCTTTTCAACTTCTAAAACACATTTATGGAATAAAGTTACACACTTTTGGTCTTCTTTAGTAAATCTGTTGTTGTCAGTTAAATACTGCATTCTAGATTTGAGCTCTTTGATTTTTGTTGCACGCTCTTCTTCTTTTGAGGGTCGTTTTAACCAAAGATCGATGGCGCAATTTGTCAAAGAATAAAGGTCTGCATGTAACTGCTTATTTTCGATGTTCCCAAGTAAAAGATAGACCTCATTTTGCAGTTTTTTTAAGCCAGATGCATCGTGAGTTTTAGGATCCTTTATCGCGGAAGAAATGGATTTATCTAAAAGGTTAAGCTCTTCTAATATGCGTTGAAGCCTCAATGGATCGAGATAGCTATTTTGCGAAAGCGTTTCTCGTATCATTTCAACGCTAACTTGAAAATGTGGGTAAACTCGAATATCAGACATATCCTTTGTTTACCATCCTGGGTCATTATAATCTATAATAAATAATAGAGGATGTCTATTAATGGAGGATAAAATTTTCAAAAATAGAGAAAAAGAAACTTGATTTTTCTCACTAACTCTTAATCTAGTATTAAGAGTTAGTGAAAATCATATGCGTGGATCAAAAGCGTGTAAAATTTATTGCGGCAAATAAACTGCTATATAGGCCATTCTTAAAAATTGACGCTTGTTATTTACAAGAGGCTTAAATAGCGTTTCTACAGCTTTCATACTCAAGCTGTATTTGGAATTCTTGATGTTTTCTACAACTCCATCTAGGCCAGATTTATTGTACACTTGACGAAGATCATCAGGTATTTTTTTTGCCTGATTGTATACTCGTATGTATTTTTCTAGTACATCAATAGGATTAATACGAGCTTCTTGAATGAGATTTTGCAGAATAATTTTTTGATTTACTTTTAGTGTCTTTGATTTTAGTGCAGATTTTAATGCATCCCAAGCGTCTGGTTGATTAGTTATAAAGGTCAAAGCGTCTTTTAAAACTGCATCATCTTCTTTTTTTTCTGCAGCTGAAGAAAGGATAGAATCTTGTATAAGCTTTGGGCTTGAAATCTTTTTTGCATTAAAAGGCTCTAAGGCTCTTTCTAGGGACACTTTTTCTACTGGCTCTTCGCTAAAAACAACGTCTGGTCTAAGTTTATAGAGATAATATGTACTGTTATTTTCATCGTTTCGCTGATCTTCTGCTGTAGGTACAGAGATTGGTAAATGATGGGCTAGTAAAGAAGCAGCTTCCTCAATATTTGCTGCTTTGATAACAGCGTATGGAGAACCTCCCCATCCATTTTTAGCATAACGAATTCCGTGTGAATCTGCGATCATCACGGTTTTATCAATATTCATGGAAATAGAAAAAAAGAAGCTGTGGATAAGTAAAATTGCACCGATAGCTGAGCCTGATTTATCCACTTCTGAAGACATTTGCTCTAATAATGCTGCATAATGCTCTTCGGGGTAGATTAAATCTGGATTGACCGCAATCGAATTTTCTCTGATTTTGATCATTGAACGATCAGCTATAATGCTGGCCCCTTCATTAAAATTAAGAAAGTATCCGTCGGGCTTTCTTAAGGTGATGGAATCTAAAATTACACCCTGTAATGCATCGTATATTGCTCCAAGGTTGCGCTCTTCTAAACTATGGGTGTCTGATTCTAATTCTGTTTTTAAGCGATTGATTATTTTTTGTGCATCGAAGGGTAAATTGTAATTCTCAAAAGTCCTAAAGGCAGCTTCCAAGCCGCCAATAATAAAATCAATAATTAGTTCTTTGGCGCTAATTTGTCTCGTTGATGCTACATCAGCTGCAGATAATCTGTCTATTTGGTTTTCAGCTCGGGCATTGTTAAGGTCAGGATAGCGCTCATAAATTCGATTCTTACCCCCTTGGATAAACGCCGGTTTCAAAAATTCGCTAGAGTTAGATTCTGTTTCTTGATTCAGAGAATTTAATCCCTCGAGGTAGTAACTTCTTCCTTTTAAAAGAACCGATTCAAAGGTTCGGGGTTGATCAAAAAAATGATCGGGATTGAATAGCAATCTTTCTAAGCAGGCAGTTGCTATGCCAGCGCAAGAAGCTTTAGTAACGCCATTTTGAAAATTGTATTGATTATGGCTGTAAAGTGCTATTCTTGCATGACGTTTTGAGCTAGAAAAAAGATGATTTCTGTTTACTTCGATATAATTTTTATAAGTACTCGCGCAATCACCGTTTTTCTTTTTTATTGATTGCCATATCTCTGTATGTCTTCTCGGTATAGTTAAGCTGCCACTTTGCAACTTTGCAAAAAAATCGCTAAATTTTTGATAGAAAATAGGGTAGGTTTGTAAATAATTTTCTTTTTCTAGAGTTGACTGCAGCTTTTGTAGTTCTCCTTCTAAATCGCTTAAAATATTAGCTATACTCAAATCTTGTTCAATTTGTTCTTTTTCAATAGGCACTAAGCTGTCTTGAATACCCAAAACGTCTGCAGCTTCTTGGTATGTTTTGTAGCTTTCCAGCTTTATTCTATCTGGATTTGATGATAGATTTGAAAATTCCCTATTTTTTTGCATAATTTCTGCATAATAGAGTTTTGCAAAAGTTTTCTTACATAAAGCAGCTTCTAGAGCTTCAGCTTGTTTTTTTAGTAATTTTATAGAAGGAAGATCTAAAGTGCTTTGCAGCGTTATTTTATGATAAAGGGTGAGGATTTTGTGAACGAGGCATCCCATTTCTAAGAATGAGGGCTTGTGGTGTTTTGTCTCATTCCATGCAGTGAGAAGCGTTTTGACCTCTTTATTGACCCAATCAATATGATTTAATTCTATTTTCTCTATTTGCTCGTTAAGAAATAAGGAGATTTCTTGACGGTCATTAGAATTTGTATTTTGAGTGGCTGTAATCATAAAACTTTGCTTTTTTAATAATTTCTTAATTATTTTAGCAAAAAATAGGATAAAGGGAAATTTAACTTCTTTTTTGAAAAGAAGAGCTTTTATTTATAATCAAAAGACGGGGAGATTTTGGCTTATTGAGCTGCGTATGGTAGCAGATTTCATATTGGTTTGGGGGTAGGCTTTTAGCAAATTCTACCACAGCTATTTCTTCATCATAGCCCTCGCTGTGTCCAGGATAGCACATAATACTTACCATTCCACCTTCTATAAGAAGAGCTAACGCTTTTTTTATACTTTCTATGGTTGAAGAGTGTAAAGTTTTTATTTTTTTGTCACTTCCTGGTAGATATCCCAGGTTATAGATGATCAATTTGATAGGAATTTGGTAGCTTTCTTCAGGAAAATTTTCGTGCGACATCTGAAAATAAGAGACCTTAGAGGCGATTTCCTTAGAAAAATGTTCATCTAAACGTTTTTTTGTAGCTTCAATAGCTTGGCTTTGGATATCTAGTGCTAATATTTTCTTTAACCCAAGAGATAGAAGGAAATACGTATCAAATCCATTGCCGCAGGTAGCGTCAATGGCGCAATCTTCAGGGCCAAGAAGCTGTTTCCAATAAGAATGAGCGAGTTCAATAAACATAACGCTTGCTAACTATTCATGTTCTAGCATATAGTTTTTTTTGTTTTTCCGCTCGGGTTATTAGCTCAGTTGGTTAGAGCGCCACCTTGACATGGTGGAGGTCAGCTGTTCGAGTCAGCTATGACCCAAATGAAAAGAGGAGATTTTTTTGAGAGTAAATCGAGATGTGCGGGCTCCTAGAGTACGAGTCATCACGGAGAAAGGGGAACAGCTGGGAGTGATGAGCTCTCGCGAGGCTTTGGAAAGAGCTGTTGAAATGGGTCTAGATCTCGTAGAGATCGCTCCAAATGCAGATCCCCCAGTTTGTAAGATTATTGACTATGGTAAACTGCGATATCAGCAGACTAAGAAAGAAAAAGAGAGCAAAAAAGCTCAACACCAAGTTAAAATCAAAGAACTGAAAATAAAGCCGAATATTGACAAACATGATCTAGGAATCAAGATCAACCATGCTCGAGATTTTCTCGAAAAAGGATTTAAGGTTCGATTTACTTGCACTTTCAGAGGACGTGAAATTGTTTTCGCTGATATCGGAAGAGAAGTAATAGAAACTGTTTGTCGAGCCTTAGAAGATGTTTCATCTATTGAGGCAGCCCCAAAATTGATGGGGAAAAACATGAGTGTAACATTGGCCCCTGGGGCTAAAAAAGGAAGTGAACAACGTGGCGACCAAAGTAAAAGCTAAGACAAGAAAAGCAGTGGCCGCCCGCTTTAAGATCTCTGGTACAGGCAAGTTGATGCACTGGGGAGCGGGAAAAAGCCATATTTTGACTAAAAAGTCTAGAAAGAGAAAAAACAGAATCGCTAAAGTGAAAGAGCTTGCCTCTAACCTAGCAGCGACCTACAAAAGAATGATTCGGGGTGTATAAATGAGAGTTACCAATAGTGTTGCAAGACACAAAAGAAAAAAGCGTCTCTTCAAATTAGCCAAAGGGGCTTACGGAGATCGCAAAAACCACTTGCGACAAGCTATGGACCACGTCCAAAAAGCGCTTAGCTATCAGTTTGTCCACAGAAAACTGTTTAAGCGTAACATGAGACGTCTTTGGACTGTTCGTTTGAACGCAGCTTGCCGTATGCAAGGCATTTCTTACAGTAAGTTCATCGATGGCTTAAAAAGAGCAAAAGTAGAACTTGATAGAAAAGTGATGGCAGACATTGCATTCCGTGATCCTGCATGTTTCGCTGAAATCGTAAAAAGTGCAAAGCAAGCTCTATGAGAGAAAAAATCCAAAAGCTTTATGAAGAGTTCAACGCCTCATTAACTAAGGTAGGGGGCTCTAAAGAAGTCATGGATCTGAGGGTTCGGTTTTTGGGGAAAAAAGGCCCCATAGCCGACCTCATGCAATCTCTCAAAACTGTCGATCCTGCCTCTCGTCCTGAGGCGGGTAAAGAAATCAATGATTTAAAAGTTTACATCACTGAAAAGCTTGACGAAGCAGTCGTAGCTTTTATTGAAAAAGAGCGCAATGAACGTTTTGCAAAAGAAGCAATCGATGTCTCTTTGCCAGGAAACAAACAGTTTCTTGGGCGTATCCATCCAATCACCCAGATGCTTGATCGAGCTGTCAATATTTTAATAGACATGGGTTTTTCCGTGCAGTACACGCCGGAAATGGAATCAGAGTTTTATAACTACGAAGCTCTTAATTATCTTCCTGATCATCCAGCGCGCGATATGCAAGACACATATTATATATCTAAAGAGATCTTGCTACGCTCACACACAACAAGCTTTCAGATACGTGCAATGGAAGAATACGAGCCTCCAATTCGTATGATTGCTATGGGTAAATGCTACCGAAATGAGACAATTTCAAGTAGATCTCATGTGCTTTTTCATCAAATTGATGTTCTCTATATCGATGAGCATGTAACATTTGCAGATTTACTTGCTACCCAAGAAGAGTTTTATTCACGTCTATTTGATCAAAAGCTCAAATTACGGGTAAGGCCTAGCTACTTTCCATTTGTTGAACCAGGCATTGAAGTGGATATCAGCTGCACCGCTTGCAAGGGTAAGGGATGCAGAATATGTAAGCACTCAGGTTGGTTAGAAGTGGCAGGAGCGGGTATGGTTCATCCTAATGTCTTAAAAGCAGGTGGAATTGATCCAAAAAAATATCAGGGGTTTGCTTGGGGAGGGGGTATTGAGCGTTTAACTATGCTCAAGCACGATATCCAAGATATCCGCCTATTCATGGAAAACGATATGAGATTCCTTTCTCAATTCCCTTAATTTCTGAAGATTAGGGTATCTTTTTACATCATTCTATTTTAGCCTAAATTGTTTAGAGTTTGATCAGCGCTTTATATCATGCATTGCTTTTAGGAAAGTGATCAATCGCTTCTCATAGCTAGATCTGAGAAATACCATAAAGTAAAATACTTTACTGATGGTGAAATAAGCATTTTGCTTTGTTTGTATGCTATGGATGTAGTGTAAGGATTCGGAGAGAGAGGGATTCGAACCCCCGGTGAGTCACCCCACAACGGTTTTCAAGACCGCCGCATTAAGCCGCTCTGCCATCTCTCCGTAAGAATGGTAGCTACGTTTGATGGTCCTATTCTTACACATCGTAAAATTTAAATCAACAGATGTCAGCATTCTTCTAAAAAAGATCCATATTTTTTCAATGAATAGCGTTTTTCTATTTCCAATAAAGAGGAAAAAGAAGAGTTATTAATTAGAAAAGGTGAGTGAAAAATGATCATTGCATTCATAAACAAGGGTTTAGAAACGCCAGCTGTTGCTGTGTGGTTCGATAGTGAAGATGGAGTAACGTTTTATGATAAAAAGATCAAAAAAGAAGCGTTAGAAGAATTGGGTTTTCCTGAGACTGAATTAGATAACGAAATCGGACGCAAGCATTTCAGAGAGATTTTTGAAAACACATACTTTCCCAACCATGCTGAAGATCATCAACTTATTAAAACATTGGTAGTAAACGAATACCTTCCTGATCATGAAAGCTTGATCATAGATACCAATGCGAAGGTTCCAAGGGTTATCGTTTGGTTCAAAAAAGACAACAGCTGCACCTTTTTTGATCAAAGACTAAAAAGTGAGATTATTACCTTTGGTATTAAGATCCCTCCATTCCTTCAAAGTCAGTACGGTGGGAAAATCATAACACTAGCTAGTCCTGAATATGAAACGCCAGAGCATTTAGAAAAATTCAGAAGAGCTTTTCAGGAGATCTATTTTCCTAACTGTTTAGAAAGGCACTCATTTTTTTTAGCTAATACGTAAGGGGATGCATAATGCCAAGAATAGAAGGACCAGGCGGCCCGTCTTGGGAAGAGCCAAAAATCAAACAATCATCTTTAAGTCCTCTGGAAAGTAAAACATATCGGTGTTTTTCAGGAAATTTTTCGATAGAGGAAGAGGATTTTAGCCTAAAAGGCAAAGATATACAACGTAGCTTTTCTCCTGATTACTCTAGTATTGCAAAACAAAACATCAACACCCAATTGCCATCCACCTCTCTCAATATTTCCTTTAGTAATGATTCACCCATGCAGCTTTCATTTGATGATTACACAGACAAAGAGAGTCGTATAAGTGAAGAATCGTTAGAGCCAAATCAAGTGCTTCAAGATTGTGTAGGTGATCAAAGCTGGGTAGAAGGATGTTTTACAGAAATAAATAGAGATAGCAAGAAATTAGGCGATGACGAAGAGTGTATGAAACCGACTCACTTAAGCGGAGGTGGTGGGTGCTCAGGTTCTTACTATATATTAGATGAAAATCAGGAAAAAATCGCTATATTCAAGCCTCAAAGAGAAGAAGGTGGTGCAGAGTATGGAAGAAACAAATATCAAGTAACCACTAAAGAGGGAATAAAGCCTGGGACTGGGGCTATTAGAGAAGTCCTGGCTCATCGTCTTCATGAAGAAATTGTACCTCCCACAGCTTTAGTAACAATACAATCTTCTCAATTTAGCGCAAGTAATGGCAGAAAAATCACAGAAAGCGGGTCTTTGCAAAAATTTGTCCCTAATAGCAGAACATTTTATAAACTCTCTAAAGAAGAAAAGAACAATTTAGATTACCAAGGTATTGCATACAAAGATTTTATCACAGCTAATGCTGATGGTCATGCGGATAATTTGTTGGTTGATAATCAAAATCGGGTGATTTCGATAGATAACGGGTGCATTTTGCCTGATGACTGCGCCTCTGCTCCAACGTATTGTTGGCTCTCTTACGTAGATGAAAGCGAGATGTTTTCTCAAGAAATGCAAGAAAAAGCAAATGCGATCGATTTAGAAAATGAAAAAGAGCTAATTATTGATTCAGGTTTAAGTGGTAAAGCGGTAAATACTCGTGCTGTAAGCGTCTTATTGATGCAAAATTTAAGTGACATAACAACCATAAGAGATATGGTCTCTTATCAATTGGCTGGGTCTTCTGGCTCTGGATTTATGACAGAAGATTCTATTTCTAGAAACATTATCAGAATAGCTGATGAAAGAGATGTGGATACAGATCCTGATATCAAAGAAGAAAGAGGGATAAGTTTAGATGTTTTAAGGGAAGTAGTTGAGGAAGTGACAAATTTTACTGAAGTTAGAAAAGAAGAAGTAAGTGCTTATCTTGATGAACAAAACTTAGGTAGCGATTTAGATAAAGTGATTTATGGAAATAACATAAATCAGCAAAAAACCCATGTTGTATATCAAACGGTTAGAGAAGTTCTTGATGAAAGACAGCATTGGAACGATTGGCAAGAAGAAGTTGATAAACGGATCGAAAAAAAAATAGATGCTAGAATCAAAGCTTTAAACACTTCTTAAATACTTAAATACAACAATTTAAGCATTTATTTACTTAAAGATCGTAGATTAAATTCCATTTTTTTGGTAATAAACGATCTTATATGTACAAAGATCCTTATGCCGTACCTTTCGATCTGATTTCTCCCGATGGGAAAATCGTTAAAATCCAGCAAGAGCAAGATGGCAGCGTTCTAGCAACCATCATCATTGATGAAATTTTCCCGAATTTTCTTGGCTTTTCTATAGATAAAGATTTACTGTTTTTCAACTTGAAAAGTACGATAGCACAGCTTGGAGTTGATGCCACAGTACTTGATATAGATCTCTCTTTTACACTTTTAAATGCAGAAGTCCTCGTGCGATTTTTTGCTGTTGACGAAGTAGGTAAAAAGCTTTTATCAAAATTCAGCGTTGGTATGTATGTAGGAAAACTCTTTGCTGCTGATGATCGAAGAAGAGTTCGATTTCCTTCTTATATCCAAAGGATATTCAATCATACAGATAGAAAAGGGAGACCTTTGATCAATTTTGGAGAAGAATTTTCTCCTGATCAACTCATTTTTCAAGAAGGGACAACACGTACTATTGTAAAGCTTCCAGTTCGAGAAGGACGCTATGAATATCGCCACTCTATTGAAGGATTTTTAGATACCGTCGTTTTAGGATTAAAAAAGAAAGGCATTCATCTTCGCAACCTTTTGCCGCTGCATCAAGAGCATGTGAATAAAAAGAGGGAAGTAGAGCCAGCAAAGTTACTTCTTATCAAAACCGTGCCTCTTTATATCCGTACCATGTTTGCAAAAATTATTAATGACGAGCTCCCTTCTGGCGTTAAGCACACAAGTGCAAGCATTTTAGAGCCTCACGTGATATCTTCTTGTGAAATTTATGAGCTCTATGGAGATAAAAGTGATGATATTTACGAGATCCCTTTAGAGTTTTATACATTAGAGCCATATAGAGAGCATGTCTTTTTTGAAGACAGGGATCTTCTAAAGGAATCACTAGAAGATGCTGATACTATACTTAAAGCCTTTGATAGCGCTCCTGAAAAAGTGCGCTGCGCTACTTTTATTGTCAAAGGTGAGCAGCTAAAGAATCTTAAGAAAGAAGACTGGATCGTATCGAGTGAAACAGTTGATGAATTTACAGCTGAGCCTCCTTATAGCGAGCGTGAAATTACCATTATGAACCAGTTCATTGAAAAACAGCCTGCTTTTCCTATTTTGCGCGGTATCCATAATGATGATATCAATAGTGAAGGGGTGTTATTCACACGTTATTTTCCGACCACGTTTTTAAAGCGCCTTTTAATCAACGCAAGAGTCAGAGAGTGCTTAAAAGCTATCTATTTTCAGTATCCCTCTTATACCCACGGAGATTTCTTTTCAGCTCAAGATCGTGCTATGCTAAGAGATTTTGCAAACGCTTCTATTGATGTTTACTGGATCAATCCTAAGACGAAGCTTCTAACAAAATATGTCCCCAAAAAGGGTAAGGTTTCAGGGATGTTTGTACCCATCCCCAAGATCAAAGCCTTTCAAGATGCTACTGTAATAGGCTTTTATGGCTCTAACCTGATGGGAATAGAAAATGAAGAGGATATCAAAACCTTTTTACGGGGCGTCATGAAGCTGAGAGAGGAAGTAAAACACCCTTTGCTTCACCCTAAAAAAGAGCTTATGGTTTTAACAGGTGGGGGTCCCGGCATTATGGAAATGGGAAACCGCCTAGCTGTAGAGTTGGGGATTTTATCTGGAGGTAACGCTGTAGATTTTTCCAACCCTCCTTATGGAAAAGGTCCAATAAAAAAACAGGCGATCCCTGTAGATATCAATCCTTATGTACAAGCCATGATGACATATCGATTAGAGCAAATCATCTATCGTCAAGCAGAATTTCATTTGGATCTTCCTTGTATATTAAAGGGGGGGACAGGTACAGATTTTGAGTTCGCCTTGGAAAATTTACGCACACAAGTTGGCTTAAGAGAGTATAATGTTCCTGTTTTGCTTTTTGGCACAGAAGAATATTGGGCCAATAAGATTAGTCGTAGATATCAACAAAACGTTATGTCCAAAACTGTTGAAGGTAGTGAATGGGTCTCTAATACATTTTTTGTCGTAAAAAACGCAGAAGAAGCTTTAAATATCTATTCTCGATTCTTTAAAGGTGAGCTGTTGATGGGCCCTGAATACAAATCGTTCGACAAAGGGTTCCGCTTAGTAAACGAGTAAAGTCACTGACCTTTTACTATAAATTAGAATAAAAAAATGCTGCACAATCTCATCATGCAGCACAATACTTTTTAGAATCCGTACGAGGCTCGAATTGCCCAGTAGTTAGTTGTGTCATAGAAGAATTGACCTTCTGAGTGACCATGGAAATATTGACCGAAGAAGCGAACCTTGCGTCCTGCGCCTTGCAGCTTACTTAACTCATATCCAAGCTGGACAGTAACGGTGAATTTGAAATCAAGCGTTTGCCAGTTTTGCACATCTAAGGCAAAGAAAGGTGAGCCATAGAGGTGGTGATAATGGGATTTGAAGGTCATGAAACGTATTTCAGTACCATATTCAAAATATAAAGGCTTCATTTGGTAGCTGTCATCACTGTGGAAAACAAAACCTGGTCCAAAATAGATTCTTGTTCCTGTTGTAAGCTGATAGGCTGTAATAAAATCTATAGCTTCAAAGCTAGGATTTACACGCTGAACTTCAGGATTGTTGCACATAAACTCATCACCTAAGTGAGAAGAAATGTGATAAACTCTACCTCTAAAAGACCACTGATCAAATGCATAACTTAAGGGGATAGATAAAATGTAGTCGGTTGTGATCAGCTCTGCCCATTCATGCTCAGGAGAGTTCTTAGGGTTCATGTTGAAATCACCCCAAACTCCGGCAGCAATGTCAATCTGTAGATCCCCATGCAAAGGACCGATATCGTGCCAACGGAAGATAGGGAAGGTATCTCCAAAGGAAATAGAGATAATGTTATTTCCAAGAACTTGGTCTCCAGATCGATAGCCGACAGAATAAAGCGGATCAAACGGGCTAGCAATCAAGGGTGGAAAAATTACGGTAGTTTCCGGAAACCAGATCCCTTTAACTCGAGGGATGCTTACATATTCTTTTTCAATTTGCTTTTTCGTCTCTTCTGTTAGCTGACCTTCTTCTACAGAAATGATATCAGGTAAATCGCGAACAAAAGCTAGAATACTGTTTTTTAGCCTTAGGTTGTTTGGCAATTGATACAAAACCACTTTTCGATCTTTTACCATGACGATTACATTGTACTCGTAGTAGTTTGCATCGATAAGCGCTTGAATGTATCCCTCTAAAAACTGATCTTCGCGCCCTTTTAAGTGGGTTTGATCGATTTGATCGGTTCTTGACAAGCTAAGCTTTTTTTGATTTTCGATCGCAGCGATGATGAACTCTAAGTCTTCATCGATGCCCGCTTCTTGCAATCTTTGCGAGGCGGTTTTGATATACTCATAGTCAGAACCTATGTCAGCAAATGCTCCACAGTGACTATAGAGAAAAACGAGTGCTATGGGAAATTTCCAGTTCATGTCCCATTTTTACATCAAAAGATTATTTAATTGCAAATTTTCTCTTTAAAGCAGACAAGAAGAGCATTAGAACTAAAGCTCTTTTCTAATAAATTTTTGCTAAGAACTACATGCCTAAAATTCTCCATAGACCATTAGCGAAAAACGGGTTTCATTGATGAGGCCTTGAAGGAGTTATTGGTGTAGGCATTCGTTGATGAGTTGTATCACTTATCAACGAATCAAAAATGGTTCACTAGATTATGCCCTGATTTAATAGAGCCAATACATCTGGATCGTTTCGGAGTCTTTCGCTCACAAAATCTAGTATCCTAGTATTATCAGCATCCAAACAATAGGGATATTGAATCGTTAAGGCACGAATTTCGTCATCCATTTTTTGATTTACCTTAGATTCGTTTTTTTTATTTTATTAATTAAAAATATAAAATAAATATTTTAAAAATGTGTGTCTATACCGAAAAAAATGAAGAATCGGCAGCCTATGGCTGTGTTGAAAAAGTCGGTTTAAAAATCTAACACTGGATTGCTTTGCGTCTGCGTTAGCCTGTCTTACCTAAGGTAAGGCAAAGCGCCCCACCCATTCTTATATAATTGAAAAGTTTTCCCGAGAGTTGTTGCTAAAAATGTCCTAGAATAAAGAAACTCCTTTGCTGCCGGCAAGACAAACTAAGGAGTTCTAGATGCGCGAACGCAATTGGTCAGGGTATAACAAACATCTAGTTAGACAGGGAAGTATTTCTTTCTTCATTGATTCAAAAGTGTTTAGATCTCTGCATCATGGCTCACAATCCAAGAGATTACAAAGGATGGGCCGTCCTCAGCAATTCTCCGATCTACTGATACACGTATTGTTCATACTTAAGATTAAATTTCGCCTTCCTTAATGAGCTTTAGAGGGCTTTGCCAAGTCTCTAGTTAAGAAGAAAGCGATGAGCATCCCCACCTATTCCTTAATAAGCAAAAAGTTTGAGAAATTGAACCTATCGCTAGATATTTTAAAGTCTAACCGAGCCATCACCGTAATTTTGGATGCATCTGGCGCTAAGATTTGCGGTGAAGGAGAATGAAAGGTTAAGATACATGGTCGGAGTACTCCAAGAAAATGGGTTTAACTGCATTTAGCTGTTGATGCTGAGACTGGCGAAATTGTTGCAGCGTGTACAACTCAATCGACAGTGGCTGATAGTAGTGTAACCAAAAAGCTATTAGATAAAGTGTCAGGCAAGATTGAATCGGAGTGGCTCTCGAGAGGTTATCAAAAAGAGAAAAG
>Ga0194123_10002925_pt1 | contig 21357 bp, 16 predicted proteins | sample TA2MahsurfametaG_5_FD_155479 | JGI IMG/M metagenome (GOLD analysis project Ga0194123, IMG submission 155479) | Freshwater microbial communities from Lake Tanganyika, Tanzania - TA2015023 Mahale A surface | ecosystem: Environmental > Aquatic > Freshwater > Lake | place: Tanzania: Lake Tanganyika... | reverse complement strand
GGCTTATGTCGAAACCCTCGTGGCGGGCGGTTTGCAGGGTGGCTATTTCCAGATTGACGTGCAGGCCCTGCGCGCGCGCCTCAAGGGTGAGCCCTGGATCAAGGATGCCGCGGTGGAGCGGGTCTGGCCGGATGTGCTGAGGGTCGCGATCACCGAGCAACAACCTGCCGCGCGCTGGGGCAGGGACGCACTCCTCAATACGGAGGCCGAGGTCTTCAAGCCCCAGCGGGACAGCTTCCCGCCCGGGCTGGTCCGCCTGCACGGGCCGCAGGGGAGTGAAGAAGAAGTGCTCTCGGCCTATCATCGGATCGAACGCCAGATGCAGGCCCTGGAACTCAAGGTCGCGCGTCTTGGACTGTCCGATCGCGGGGCGTGGACGCTCGGTCTGGCCGATGGCACCCGTCTGGTGCTGGGGCGCGAACGCCTGGAGGAGCGTCTGTCACGCTTTGAGCGCGCCTACATTGCCGGTTTGCGCGACGAATGGTCTGCGGTGGCATCCGTGGATCTCAGATATACCAACGGCTTCGCGGTCATGGGACGCAAAGTTGAGAAGACCGGTGAAGTACCGGTTCAGAGAGGTGGTTGATCATGCGAGGCATCAGGCGTCATCCGGACACAGGGCAGGCTGGCCACACATGCTGAAGAAACAGGAAAAGAACCTCATCGTGGGGCTCGACATCGGCACCTCCAAGGTGGTGGCGATCGTGGGCGAGGTGTCGCCCGAGGGCGGCATAGAGGTCATCGGTATCGGTTCCCACCCTTCACGCGGTCTGAAGAAAGGCGTGGTGGTGAACATCGAGTCCACCGTGCATTCGATCCAGCGCGCGGTGGAAGAAGCCGAACTGATGGCCGGTTGCGAGATCCGCTCGGTCTACGCCGGCATTTCCGGCGGTCATATCGAGTGCATCAACTCCCACGGGAGCGCCGCCATCCGTGAAAAAGAGGTCAATCACGCGGACGTGGAACGGGTGATCGATGCGGCGCGCGCCGTCGCCATCCCGGCCGACCGCAAGATCCTCCACATCCTGCCCCAGGAATTCATCATCGACGGGGAGGACGGGATCCGGGAGCCCGTGGGCATGTCCGGGGTGCGTCTCGAAGCACGCGTGCACATGGTCACGGGGGCAGTCAGTGCCGCCCAGAACATCGTAAAATGCGTTCGACGGTGTGGACTTGAGGTGGACGATGTTATCCTTCAGCAACTGGCGTCGTCCTACGCCGTGCTGACGGAGGATGAGAAGGACCTTGGGGTGTGTCTGTGTGATATCGGGGGCGGTACCACGGACATCGCGGTTTTCGTGAATGGAGCGATCCACTACTCGGCGGTGATCCCGGTCGCAGGCGATCAGGTCACCAACGATATCGCCGTCACGCTGCGAACACCCACGCACCACGCCGAAGATCTCAAAATAAAATACGCCTGCGCGCTCACCCAGCTCGCGAATCCGGAAGAAACGATAGAAGTGCCCAGTGTGGGGGAACGACCACCGCGACGACTGGAACGCCAGCGTTTAGCGGAGGTCGTCGAGCCGCGCTATGAGGAGCTGTTCGATCTCGTGCATGCGGAGTTGAAGCGCAGCGGGTTCGACAATCTTCTTGTCGCCGGCATCGTGCTCACGGGCGGTGCCTCAAAGATGGATGGCGCCATCGAATTGGCGGAGGAAGTGTTCAACATGCCGGTGCGACTGGGCGTACCCCAGTATGTGACGGGCCTGGTGGATGTGGTGCGCAATCCGATTTACGCCACTGGCGTCGGCTTGCTCCTGTTCGGCAGCGAGACTGCGCGTAGCACCAGCCACAAGGCACGGCTCGATACTTCGGCCGGAATGTGGGAGCGCATGAAGAACTGGTTTCAGGGACATTTTTAAAAAAACAATCAAGCCCGGGACAAGGGTGATGGATGGTGCGGAGAAGCGGCCTGGCCGGAGTCTCCCCAAAGAATTGCAACGCTGGTAACGAACTTACAAAGTCCGGTCCAGGAAGCGCGACAGACACTGTCGGGCCGCCGGAACGGTACGGAGGGCTAGATTCATGTTCGAGTTGATGGATGCCTATGGTCAGAGCGCGGTCATCAAGGTCATCGGAATAGGTGGTGGTGGCGGCAATGCCGTGCAGCACATGCTCTCGGCGCAAATCGAGGGCGTGGAATTCGTGTGTGCCAACACCGATTCGCAGGCCCTGCGCAGTTCCTCGGTCAAGACGGTTCTGCAGCTGGGGGGTGACATCACGAAGGGTCTTGGTGCGGGTGCCAATCCCGACATCGGTCGCCAGGCGGCCCTTGAGGATCGCGACCGCATCAGCGATGTGCTCGACGGTGCGGACATGGTGTTCATCACCGCGGGCATGGGTGGCGGCACCGGTACGGGCGCGGCTCCGGTCGTCGCTCAAATCGCCAAGGAGATGGGCGTGCTCACGGTGGCCGTTGTCACCCGCCCTTTCCCGTTTGAAGGCCGCAAGCGCATGGAGATAGCCAACCAGGGCATCCGTGAGCTCACCCAGTATGTCGATTCGCTCATCACCATCCCCAACGAGAAGCTGCTGAGCGTCCTCGGTCGCGACATCAGTCTGCTCAATGCCTTCAAGGCGGCGAATGATGTGCTGCTCGGCGCGGTCCAGGGTATCGCCGAACTCATCACCTGCCCCGGTCTCATCAACGTGGACTTCGCGGATGTCCGCACCGTGATGTCGGAAATGGGCATGGCCATGATGGGTTCGGGCCGCGGCAAGGGTCCGTCGCGTGCGCGCGATGCCGCCGAGGCAGCGGTCTCCAGTCCCCTGCTGGAAGACATCAACCTCGCCGGCGCTCGCGGAATACTCGTCAACATCACCTCCGGCTCGGACATCACCATGGGTGAGTTCGAGGAAGTCGGCGAGACCGTCCGGCGCTTCGCGTCGGACAATGCCACCGTGGTGGTCGGCACGGTGATCGATGACCACATGGAAGGAGAAGTCCGGGTCACTGTGGTGGCCACTGGCATCGGCAGTGAACTCGGCAAGCCGGGCGAGGGCAAGATCCCCGAGAGCCGCAGCACCTACCAGGAGAGCCGCCAGCGTGAGCCGGTGCGCGAACCGGTGCGGGAACCTGCACCTCGCGCCGAGAACATCACGGTCATCAGCCGCAAGGCCGAGCCCGAAGCCGAATACGTCGCGGTGCCGGAAAAACCCGAAAAACCCGAAAAACCCGAAAAACCGGCCGCCAAGCGCAACCGCATCGACCCACCCGAGCCGCTGCCGAAGACCGATTATCTGGATATCCCGGCCTTCCTGCGTCGTCAGGCAGACTGAAATCACGCTCGCAGCCCGGCTGCATGACCCGGGGCCCGGCATCTGGCCGAGCCCCCGTCAGTGGGTAAGGCCTTGATGCCATTGGCTTACCCGGTCTCGTGGCCGTGTGTTACCATCGGTCCCGCCCTAGCCTGGGGGATGGGGAAGTGGGGAATCAATGCTCAAACAAAGAACGCTGAAGAACGTCATCCGCGCCACCGGCGTGGGCTTGCACACCGGTCGCAAGATTTTCGTCACGCTCAAGCCCTCGGGTCCCGACACCGGCATCACCTTCCGCAGGGTGGACATGGATCCGGTCGTGGAAATTCCCGCCCGGGCCGAATTTGTAGGTGACACCAGCCTCTCGACCAGTCTGGTCCACAACGGAGCCAGAATTTCCACGGTGGAGCATCTGCTTTCCGCCTTTGCAGGCCTCGGCATCGACAATGCCATCGTTGATCTCAGTGCGCCCGAGGTGCCCATCATGGATGGCAGCGCGGGACCTTTCGTCTTCCTCATCCAGTCTGCCGGCTATCAGGAGCAGGACGCACCCAAGCGCTTCGTGCGGATCAAGAAGGCGATCGAGGTGCGTGATGGTGACAAGTGGGCACGCTTCGAACCCTTCAACGGCTTCAAGGTGGCTTTCGCCATCGAATTCGATCACCCCTTCTTCCAGCTCGCGCGCAAGGAGGCGGAGATAGATTTCTCGACGACTTCCTTCGTGAAAGAGGTGAGCCGCGCGCGCACCTTCGGCTTCATGCGTGATGTTGAGTGGCTGCGGGGACAGAACCTCGCACTGGGTGGAAGCCTGGACAATGCGGTGGTGGTGGACGATTACCGGATCCTCAATGAGGACGGCCTGCGCTACGAGGATGAGTTCGTCAAACACAAGATTCTCGACGCCATCGGGGATCTGTATCTGCTGGGCCACAGCCTCATTGGCGCCTTCCATGGCTACAAGTCGGGGCATCAGCTGAACAACCAGTTGCTGCGCAAGCTGCTTTCCACCCGCGGTGCCTGGGAATCGGTGACGTTCTCCTCGGACAAGGACGTGCCCATCTCCTATATGCAGCCCATTCCGGCGCTCTGAAGATTCCGGCTACCGCGGCCGGGAGACGGCGGGTCGCGGCGACCGGGTGGTCAGGGCGGACCGCCTGAAATCCTCACCAGACCTGCTACACCGGATCCTTGCCCACCTGAACGTGCACGCTGCTGACTCTGGCGAGCTCAGGTACCTGTTTCGCCCATTCCACCAGATCGGTGCCGAGGTAGCGCAGGCGGCTGGCCCATACCGGCGAGCGCGCAACCAGCACCAGAGTCCCGTCCGCGCGCAGCGCGGCCACCTTGCAGTTGGCGGCAAAGCCGGCACCCATCCTCGCGTCCATCAGCGCCTGCAAGACCTTGAGCTCGCGCGCCGTGCGCAACAACTGGCTGAGGGTGGTGTCCCTGGCCATCACCTCGGTGAGTTTGCGCGGCGATTTTCCCGATTCGGTCATGGTGTTCCAGCCAGCGATGGGCTCGGCCAAGCCGGCCTCTTTGCTACACTATGCGATGTTCTTCGGGTCGCCGGCCCCAACCGGACAGCCCCCGTGCATTCCTTCAGCCAAGAAGCCTCCAACCTTCAGAGGATTCCATGACCGACAGTTCATTATCCCTCAGCCGGCGTGTGCTGCGCTTCTTCTTCGGCAGCCGCAACGAGCGCCTCATTCGCAAGATGCGCAAGACGGTGGAGGCGATCAACGCGCTGGAACCCTCGGTTTCGGCCTTGAGCGACGAGGCTTTGACGGGCCGCACGGCGGAATTCCGGCAGCGACTGACTGACGGTGCCAGCCTCGACAGCCTGCTGCCCGAGGCCTTCGCGGTGGTGCGTGAGGCGGGCAAGCGCGTGCTGAACATGCGCCACTTCGATGTCCAGCTGATTGGCGGCATGGTGTTGCATGAGGGGCGGATTGCCGAAATGCGCACGGGTGAGGGCAAGACCCTGGTGGCCACCTTGCCGGCCTACCTCAACGCGCTGGCCGGGCGTGGGGTGCACGTGGTGACCGTCAACGACTATCTCGCCCGGCGTGACGCGGAGTGGATCGGGCGTATCTATCGTTTTCTCGGCCTCTCCGTGGGCGTGGTGCTATCCGGCATGTCCGGTGAGGAGCGCCAGCGTGCCTATGCTGCAGACATCACCTATGGCACCAACAACGAATTCGGCTTCGATTATCTGCGCGACAACATGGCTTTTGCCAAGGAGCAGCGCGTTCAGCGCGATCTCTTCTACGCCATCGTGGACGAGGTGGATTCCATCCTCATCGACGAGGCGCGCACGCCGCTCATCATTTCCGGTCCCACGGACGACCGCAGCGAACTTTATGTGCGCATCAACCAGCTGATTCCCCGCCTCCAGCGCCAGCAGGAAGAGGAAGGTGCGGGCGACTATTTCGTGGACGAGAAAGCCCGCCAGGTGCATCTCACCGAGGCAGGTCACGAGCACGTGGAACAACTGCTCGCCGAGCACGACATGCTGGCCGAAGGTGACAGCCTCTATTCCGTGCACAACATCCAGCTGATGCATCACATCAACGCAGCCCTGCGCGCGCACGCACTGTTCGCGCGTGACGTGGACTACGTGGTCAAGGATCGACAGGTAGTGATCGTGGATGAATTCACCGGCCGCACCATGCCCGGGCGGCGCTGGTCGGAAGGTTTGCACCAGGCAGTGGAAGCCAAGGAAGGCGTGCCCATCCAGACCGAGAACCAGACCCTGGCCTCGATCACCTACCAAAACTATTTCCGTCTGTTCGAGAAGCTCTCCGGCATGACCGGAACGGCGGATACCGAGGCGTACGAATTCCAGCAGATTTACGGCCTCGAGGTCGTCGTCATCCCAACCCACCGGCCGATGGTCCGCAAGGATCTGGGTGATGTCGTGTTCCTCACCGCCAAGGAGAAGTACACCGCGATTGTGGAGGATATCCGCGATTGCCTGGCCCGGCATCAGCCGGTACTGGTCGGCACTGCTTCCATCGAGAGCTCCGAACTGCTGTCCTCACTGCTCACCAAGGCGGGAATCCAGCACCAGGTGCTGAACGCCAAATTCCACGAGAAGGAAGCGCACATCATTACGCAGGCGGGTCGGCCTGGCACGGTGACGGTCGCGACGAACATGGCGGGGCGTGGTACCGACATCGTGCTGGGTGGCAGCCTGGAAGCGGAGCTGCAGGGCCTCGGTGAGGCCGCCGATGAAGCGGCCCGTGCGGCGGTGGTCGAGGGCTGGAAAAAGCGTCACGACGAGGTGCTCACCGCCGGCGGCCTGCACATCATCGGCACCGAGCGCCATGAGTCACGGCGCATCGACAACCAGCTCCGCGGGCGTTCTGGACGCCAGGGGGATCCGGGCTCCAGCCGGTTCTATCTGTCTCTGGAAGACAACCTGATGCGGATCTTCGCCTCGGACCGTGTGGCCGGCCTCATGCAGAAGCTGGGCATGCAGGAAGGCGAAGCCATCGAACATCCTTGGGTGACTCGCGCCATCGAGAACGCGCAGCGCAAGGTCGAGGGCCGCAACTTCGACATCCGCAAGCAGCTGCTCGAGTTTGACAACGTCGCCAATGATCAGCGCAAGCATGTCTATGAGCAGCGCCGTGATCTGATGGAAGCCGATGACATCTCGGAGAACGTCAAAGGTATCCGTCACGACGTCGTGAACGAGGTGATCGACGGCTACATTCCCCCGCAGAGTTTCCATGAGAACTGGAACATCGAAGGCCTGGTCGCCACCCTGCGTGAAGACTTCGGCATGCACATCGCGGTGGATGAATGGCTGAAAGGTGAGGAAGACCTCTCCGAAGACGAGATCCGTAGCCGGATCTTGCGCGAGATAGAAGACCATTACGCGGCCAAGGAGGCACAGGTTGGGGCCGAGGTCATGCGCCAGTTTGAGCGGGCGGTGATGCTGCAGGTTCTCGACGGCCACTGGAAGGAACATCTCGCCGCAATGGACCATCTGCGTCAGGGCATACACCTGCGTGGATATGCCCAGAAGGATCCGAAGCAGGAATACAAGCGCGAATCCTTCGACATGTTCGCCAAGATGTTGCAGAGCCTGATGCGCGAAGTGGTGGCCATCCTGTGTCGGGTAGAGGTGCGCGCCCGTGAGGACGTGGACGCACTGGAAGAAGAGCGGCGCCGTGAAGCCACGGTCAAGCAGCAGGAAGTCCACGAGACGGCGGTCAGCGCGCTCGCCAGCGAGCCGCCGCCCGCACCTGCCGCGCCACGCGCACCTCCGGCACAGGCGCCCGTGGTGCGCCAGGGCGAGAAGGTGGGGCGCAATGATCCCTGCCCCTGCGGCTCCGGCAAGAAGTACAAGCATTGCCACGGCCAGCTGGGCTGAGGCCGAACGCGGAACCCACGCATGACGAACACGACACATATACCGGCCACACCAATCCCGGCCACACAGATCGCGGTTACTGAAAACGCCCTGCCGGTCGCGGGTGTCCGCCTCGCCACGGCCTCGGCCGGCGTGCGCAAGGCCGGCAAGGTAGATCTCTGCGCCATTGAAATCGCCGAGGGTGCCCGCAGCGCCGGTGTGTTCACGCGCAATGTGTTCTGTGCCGCACCGGTCACGATCTGCCGGGAACATCTGGCGCGTACCGCACCGCGCCTGCTTGTGATCAACTCTGGCAATGCGAACGCGGGCACAGGCGAACAGGGCTTCGTGGACGCGCATGCCGTGTGCGAAGCCGGTGCGCGTCTTCTGGGTTGTCCTGCCGAGGCCGTGCTGCCGTTCTCCACGGGCGTGATCGGCCAGCGACTGCCGTCGGAAAAAATAATCGCGGCCCTGCCGACAGCGCTCTCCGGTCTCTCGCCGGCAGGCTGGCCGGCTGCTGCTGCGGCGATCATGACTACCGATACCTTCCCCAAGTGCTACAGCGCGCAGGTCGTGCTGGCGGGCGTCACCTATACCGTGACCGGGATCGCCAAAGGGGCCGGCATGATCAAGCCGGACATGGCCACCATGCTCGCTTTCGTCGCGACCGATATGCCGCTCAGTGCATCGGGTGTCACGGCGATGGTGCGCGAGGTGGCCGATCGATCCTTCAACCGCATCACCATCGATGGCGATACCTCCACCAACGACAGCTGCATGCTCATTGCGACTGGCGCATTGAAAGAGGGAGCAATTCAGCCGGGTGACGCGCGCTGGACTCAGGCGTGCGATGCCGTGGAGGTGGTGTTCAAGGCCCTCGCGCGGGCAATCGTGCGTGATGGCGAGGGTGCCACCAAACTCGTCAGTGTGCAGGTCTCGGGTGGAGAGTCCACGGCTGAGTGTCTTAAGGCAGCCTATGCCGTGGCGGAGTCTCCGTTGGTCAAGACGGCGCTCTTCGCGAGCGATCCGAACTGGGGCCGCATACTCGCCGCAGTGGGGCGTTCCGGCGTGGCTGGCTTGCGCATGGAGAACATCGGAATCGCGCTCGATGACTATCCCATCATCCAGCGTGGCGAACCGGTGCCTGGTTATGATGAAGCGGTGTCTGCCCGCATCATGGCCGGCAAGGAGTTCGCCATAAAGGTGACGCTCGGTGATGCCCCCCACGCGGTGGAAGTGCTGACCTGCGACTTCTCCTATGACTACGTCCGCATCAATGCGGAGTACCGCAGCTGAGCGTGGTGCTGCCCCGGCCACGAACCTGATGGCCGATTCCCGGCCCGAGGCGAGCGACTGGGCTGAGCCCATCGAGGTCGTTGCCGCCGTCATTCGGCGTCCCGATGGCGCCGTGTTGCTCAGCCTGAGACACCCGGATCAACATCAGGGCGGGCTCTGGGAATTTCCGGGTGGCAAGCGCGGGCGGGACGAAGTGCCGTTGACCGCTCTGGCCCGAGAGCTGGAAGAGGAACTCGGACTCCGTCTCGATCCTGCTCAAGTGCGCCCGCTGGTTCAGCTGACCCATCACTATCCCGACAAGTCGGTCAGGCTCACGGTCTGGGAGGTCTTCGCCTGGACCGGGGAACCGGCCGGCCGTGAGGGCCAGGAGATTGCGTGGGTGGCGCCCCACAAGCTTGCCTCACTGGCCTTTCCCGCCGCCAACTATCGCATTCTTGCCGCGGCGACCCTGCCGCGGGTGTGCCTGGTCACACCGGAACCGGATCCCGCCAATGGCGCGGCGTTTCTGGCGGGTCTCGAGACCAGCCTGCGTGGCGGGATTCGCCTGATCCAGCTACGGGTCAAGGCACACGCCCCGTCGGAGGTGCTACCGCTGGCGCGACAGGTCGTCACGCTTTGCCATCTGCATGGGGCGCGTGTGCTGCTCAATGTGGGCGCCGATCCGTCCGGCGCGTTGCGCGCGGAACTGGATGCGGATGGCGTGCATCTGCCGTCATCACTGCTGCACCGGTATCGAGAGCGTCCGCTTGCACGCGAATACCTGCTGAGCGCCGCGTGTCATAGTGTGGAGGACATCCTGCAAGCGTCACGTCTGGGTGCGGATCTGGGATTGCTGGGATCTGTGCTCCCCACACAATCCCACCCGGGCGAGCCGGGACTAGGTTGGGAGGCCGCAGCGGAACTCGCCCTGCACGCGGACTTTCCCCTCTATGCGCTGGGCGGACAGGGAGCGCACTCGGTGGAGGCAGCACTCTCGGCTGGCTTTCATGGCGTGGCGGCGATCAGCGCGCTGTGGAATCGGCACGAGCTACCTGACGCACGCCTGCGCCGGTCGGCCTGATCCCTCACATCGCGCAGCAGTGGAGTTCGAAGGTCAGGTGCTCCTGCACTACCTGCGGGCGTGAGTCGGGGTCGATATGACGGAAGAACCGGATGGCAAAGCGATGCCGCCCACCGCTGATTTCCGGATAGTAATCCGCATTTTCCCTGAGTCTCACCCGCACCATCTGGCACTGTGAACCCGGCTCGATCTGCTGCTGGTAAAAACCGTTCTCAACGGTGATCTGGCGCGGTTGCGCACTCACGCGCACCAGCTCCAGCACCAGCTGGACCGCATCCTCTATCACTCTCAGATCCCGCATCCAGTCATGCAGTTGGCGATCCCGTTGCGCGGGCTCCCGGTGCAGCCAGAAATGCAGTCCCGGGATGTCGAAATTGCAGGTCGCGCCCGGCAGGGCCAGGCGTTGCTTGAACTGCATCAGCAATTCGCTCTGTCGCAGCCGCGCGCCCGGCTGGAAGGCATTCGATTTGAGCAGGATGAGCAACGGCTGCAACCTGGCCATGGTGCGTTCCAGTGCCTCCTGGTTGACCTGCGAGTTATGGCGCAGGTGCTGCAGCAGGTTCACATGCCGCTCCAGCTCCTTGATGAGTTCGCCGCGAATATCCATGCGGCCAAGCTGATCGCAGAGTTCGATCATGTTGACGAGCACATTGCGCGCATCCCAGGTGCCCCCTCGCTCCAGCCCGAGGTGGATGGCGTGGAAGACGGACTCGAGGCGCATCATCGTGCGCATCCGTTCGCTCAGCGGAAGCTCGTAGAGTCCCTTCTGGCTGTGCGGGGCAAACAGGGAATCCTGTCCCTTTGCGGGCGCGTTGTCCGCAGCCCTGGAATCACCCGCGGACATGGTGCGCCGCCAGTTCCAGATAACGCTTGTGGAGCGCCGCCACTTCCGCGCGGATGGCATCCAGATCGCCCGCGTTCACAATCACCTCATCGGCGAGCGCGAGGCGTTGGTCCCGACTCACCTGGGTTTTCATGATGGCCAGCACTTCCTCACGTGAAATTCCATCCCGTTGCATCACCCGGGCTTCCTGCACTTCTTCCGGACAATCCACCACCAGTACCCGGTCCAGATAACCCTGACCGCTGCGGTTGGCGAGCAGCGGGATACCCACGAGACAATAGGGTGTCGCCACTGCGGCGATGTGCGCGGCAACCCGGGCCCGGATTCGCGGGTGCAGAATCTGCTCCAGCTGCACACGCAACCCAGGGTTCTGGAACACGATCCGGCGCAGGGCGGCACGGTCCAGCTCGCCCTCTGCAGTCAGTATGTCGGTGCCGAAGACGGCGACCACCGCAGTCAGGCCTTCACTGCCCGGCACAACCACTTCACGCGCCACCTGATCGGTATCGATCACGGGAATGCCGAACTCGGCAAACATCGCACAGACGGTGGATTTGCCCGAACCGATGCCACCGGTCACGCCCACCACCAGCGGCCGGCTCACAGGCTTCCTCCGCCGCCAAGCCAGAAGTCCATGATCTGCTCACCCCAGAGCAGGGCAATCCAACCGGCGCCCGCGAGATATGGCCCGAAAGGAAGTGGCTGGTTACGCTGATGGCCCGCGAAAGCAATGAGTGCGATGCCGACCACGGCGCCCACCAGCGACGCGGCGAGCAGGATTACCGGCAAGGCCTGCCAGCCCAGCCACGCACCAAGCATGGCGAGCAGCTTGAAGTCGCCATAACCCATGCCTTCCTTGCCGGTCGTGAGTTTGAAGGCCCAATACACGGACCACAGCAGGAGATAGCCAGTCACCGCGCCGGTCAGGGCATTGGGCAGATCGGTGAATACATCGGCGCTGTTCAGCAGCAGGCCGAGCCACAGGAACGGCTGGGTGATGCTGTCCGGCAGGAGCTGGGTCTGGGCGTCGATCATGGCGAGCGCCAGCAGGGCCCAGGTGAGCAAAGCGGCACAGAGCCCCTGCCAGCCGGCACCGAAATGCCAGGCCACGATGCCGGCGAGCGCCGCACTCGCAACTTCCACCAGGGGATAGCGCAGCGAGATTCCGGCCCGACAGTGGCGGCACCGTCCACCCAGCACCAGATAGCTCAGCACCGGAATGTTGTCGTGGGCGGCAATGAGACGCTCGCAGTGCGGGCACCGCGAACGGGGAATCACTAGATTGTAGGGTTCGAGCACGACAGGTGCAGCCGAGTCCGGCGCAGCGAGGGCGGCGCACTCGGCCTGCCACTGGCGCGTCATGATGATGGGCAGACGGTGGATGACCACGTTGAGGAAGCTGCCGACGAGCAGCCCCAGCACGCCGAGCAGCGCGGGAAATGCCCAGGGTTGGGCCGCAAGCATCGACCAGACTTCCTGCATGGGCAGGCGGCGTCGAGTGGGTTCAGACCACCTGACCCATCTTGAAGATGGGCAGGTACATCGCAACCACCAGTCCACCGATGATCACGCCGAGCACCGCCATGATGATGGGCTCGAGCAGGCTGGTGAGCGAGGACACCGCATCATCGACTTCCTGCTCGTACCAGTCGGCGACCTTGTCGAGCATGGTGTCGAGTGCACCGGATTCTTCGCCGATGGCCACCATCTGCACCACCATGTTGGGGAACAGACCGGTGTCGCGCATGCTGACCTGCAACTGGGTGCCGGTGGCGATGTCGTCACGCATCTTCATCACGGCATCGTGATAGACGATGTTGCCGGTGGCGCCCGCCACGGACACCATGGCTTCCACCAGCGGCGTGCCGGCCGCGAACATCGTGGACAGGGTGCGGGCAAAGCGCGCAACGGCGGATTTGTTCAGGATGTCGCCGATGACCGGAATGCGCAGGGACAGGCGGTCAAAGAAGTGTGCCACGGCGGGGTAGCGGTTCTTGGCCTGCAGGGTGCCCACGACAGCGACGACGATCCCGCCCATCAGGTAGTACCAGTAGGCCTGGAACCAGTTCGACATCCCGATCACCATCTGCGTCAGTGCGGGGAGGTCGGCACCAAAGCCCTTGAACAGATCCTCGAACTGCGGGATCACGTAGATCATGAGGATCGAAGTGATGATGAAGGCCACCACGATCACCGCCGTAGGATAGAACAGGGCGCCCTTGACCTTGGATTTGAGCGCTTCGGTCTTTTCCAGATACAGCGCCACCTTGTGCAGGATGTCTTCAAGAATACCGGCATGTTCGCCCGCGGTGACGAGGTTCACGAACAACTGGTTGAACTGCTTGGGGTGCTTGCCGAGCGCGTCCGCGAGCTGCCCACCGGCCTCCAGATCCGCCTTTATGGAGAGGATGAGCTCTTGCATCGCCTTGTTGGAGTGGCCGCGGCCGACGATTTCGAAGGCCTGCACCAGTGGCACGCCGGAGGAAATCATCGTGGCCAGCTGGCGGCTGAACACGGCGATGTCCTTGGTGATGATCTTGCCGCTGCTCGCGCCAAAGAGAGGCTTCGCCTTCTTCTTGACCCGCGTGGCATTGATGCCCTGGCGGCGCAGTGTCGTGCGCACGAAGATGTCGCTCTGCCCGGACATCTCGCACTTGACGCGCTTGCCATTCCTGTCCATGCCCTCCCAGACATACATGTCCGAGCGGGCCACCGCAGCCTGTGCCATGCCTTACTCCAGTGTGACGCGGTTGATTTCGGCCAGACTGGTGATGCCGCGTTTGGCTTTCTCCAGTCCTGAACGGCGCACGTCCCAAATTCCCTCCGCGGCGACCTGGTCGGCAAGCTGTACGGCATTCGCGCCATCCATGATGAGGCGCTTGATGGCATCCGAAATGGGCATCACCTGATAGATACCGGTACGACCCTTGTAGCCGCTGGGGCATTCAGAGCCGCCGTTGCCGGGGTTGAACAGGCGTATGCCTTCGTCGATATCGGTCTGGGTGAAACCTTCTTCGCGCAAGGCTTCGGGCGGCAGGGTCAGGGGCACCCTGAATTGGGGGTGCAGCTTGCGCACCAGACGCTGCGCGGTGATGAGGTTGATGGACGTGGTCACCGCGAAAGGCGGAATGCCCATGTCCTGCAAGCGGGTGATGGTCTGCGGACCATCGTTGGTGTGCAGGGTGGACATTACCATGTGGCCGGTCTGCGCGGCTTTGACGGCAATCGAGCCTGTTTCCAGGTCGCGAATCTCGCCCACCAGGATGACGTCCGGATCCTGGCGCAGGAAAGCGCGCAAGGCCTTGGCGAAGGTCATGCCGGTGCGCTCGTCCACCTGCACCTGGTTGACCCCGGCGAGGTTGATTTTGATGGGGTCCTCAACCGTCGAGATGTTGATGTCTTCCCGATTCAGCATGCTGATGCCGGTATAGAGCGAAACGGTCTTGCCGCTGCCGGTGGGGCCCGTGACCAGCAGCATGCCGTAAGGCTTGGTGAGATTCTTGACGAACAGATCCCGCTGGAAATCCTCGTAGCCCAACTGCTCGATGTTGAGCTTGGCGACATCGGAATCGAGGATACGCAGCACCACCTTCTCACCGTACAGGGTGGGGCAGGTGCTGACGCGAAAATCGATGGCCTTGTTCTTGGACAGCCGAAGCTTGATGCGGCCGTCCTGCGGCACACGGCGTTCGGACACGTCCAGCCGCGACATCACCTTGATGCGCGCCGCGATCTTGAAGGCCAGCGCCAGTGGTGGCTTGATGATCTCGGTGAGCATGCCGTCCACGCGGAAGCGCACGCGGTAGTATTTTTCGTAGGGCTCGAAATGCAGATCGGAGGCGCCGCGCTTGATGGCGTCGAGCAGGATGCGGTTGACGAACTTCACCACCGGTGCGTCGTCGATATCCGCGTTGTCCGCCAGCGAGTCCGGCTGCGCAGTCCCTTCCAGATCGACCAGGCTGTCGGCGGCCGCTTCGTCCAGGCCACCCAGATCGTCGAAGCCGCCGAAGGCCACGTCCAGCGCCTTGTCTATGGCCTTGGTGAGCTTGGCATCCTCCACCAGCACGGCCTCGGTGGAGGCACCACCGATATGGAACTTGATTTCGTCCAGCGCGCGCAGGTTGGTGGGGTCGGAGACCGCAATGAAAATCCGGTTGCCGCGTCGAGAGATGGGCAGGGCGGAATGGCGCGTGATCAGCGCTTCACTGACGAGCTTCACCACATCCGGATCGATTTCGATGGCCTCGATATCGAGCAGCGGCATGCCGAATTCGACGGAAGCCTCATGCGCCACGGTCTTGCTGTCGACCAGACGGCGTTCGATGAGGTAGCGAACGAAGGGGGTGCGGGAATCGAGCGCTTCCTTGAAGGCTTGCTGTGCGCTCTGTTCGTCGAGCAAACCATCCGTGACCAGCTTCCGTGCCAGGCCACCCAAGGGCATCTTGCTGCTCGAAACTGCCACTGTTGAGGCCTCTGCCATGAATCCCTGATACCGCGACGAAAATGGTAGAGGAAAGCCGGGTCAATAGCCAACCGACCCGCCAGACAGGAGGCCGGACACCGGGCTCTCGCCCGGCGCCCAGCAAGGCCATCTCGGGCCCTCTTGGGCCCTCTCAGACCTTCTTCGCGAACTCGAGCCTGCCTTCGACCACGTCCACCGTGATGGTGTCGCCTTTGCCGAAGCGGCCTTCGAGCAGCGCCTGCGCCAAGGGGGTCTCCAACTGGTTCTGGATTACCCGCTTGAGCGGCCGTGCCCCGTATATGGGGTCGAATCCCATCTCACCGAGTTTATCGACCGCCTCGGGGGAAACCTGAAGGCCGATTTGCAAGTCGCCCAAGCGCTTGCCGAGCAAGGCAAGCTGGACATCCGCAATGGACTTGATCTGCTCCCGCCGCAGCCCGTGGAAGACCACCACCTCGTCGATACGGTTGATGAATTCCGGCCGGAAGGCGCCGCGTACCACTTCCATGACCATGGCGCGCATGTCCTCGTAGTCGAGATGCTCGCCTTGCGCCTGGATTTGCTCCGAACCCAGGTTGGAGGTCATCACGATCACCGTGTTGCGGAAATCCACCGTACGGCCCTGGCCGTCCGTGAGGCGCCCGTCATCCAGCACCTGCAGGAGGATGTTGAACACATCCGGGTGGGCCTTCTCGACTTCGTCCAGCAGGAGCACCGAATAAGGCTTGCGGCGCACGGTCTCTGTCAGATACCCGCCCTCTTCGTAACCCACATAGCCGGGCGGAGCACCGATGAGCCGGGCGACCGCGTGTTTCTCCATGTATTCCGACATGTCGATGCGCACCAGGGCGTCCTCGGTATCGAAGAGGAATTCGGCCAGCGCCTTGCAGAGTTCGGTCTTGCCGACGCCGGTGGGGCCGAGGAACAGGAACGAGCCGTTGGGGCGTTTGGGGTCCGAGAGGCCGGCGCGGGACCGCCGGATGGCATTCGAGACCGCCGTGACGGCCGCAGCTTGACCCACCACCCGGTGGTGCAGCGCGGCTTCCATGCGCAACAGTTTCGCGCGCTCGCCCTCCAGCATCCGGGACACGGGAATCCCGGTCCATTTGGAGACCACTTCAGCGATTTCCTCGTCAGTCACCTTGTTGCGCAGTAGCTTCAGCTTCTGCTCCGTCTCGCCCACTTCAGTGAGCTTTTTCTCAAGGCCGGGGATCACGCCGTACTGCAGTTCGGACATGCGGGCGAGGTCGCCGCTGCGCTTGGCGTTGTCGAACTCGATGCGGGCCTTTTCCAAGTCAGCCTTGATCTGACTGGTGCCGCTGAGCGCCGCCTTCTCGGACTTCCAGATTTCCTCCAGATCGGAATATTCGCGCTCCACCTGGGCGAGTTGGGTTTCGAGATCGCCCAAGCGCCGCTTGGACGCCTCGTCGGCTTCCTTGCGTAGCGCTTCGCGTTCGATCTTGAGCTGGATGAGGCGGCGATCCAGCCGGTCCATCTCTTCGGGCTTGGAGTCGATCTCGATGCTGATACGGCTCGCCGCCTCGTCGATGAGATCGATGGCCTTGTCCGGCAGCTGGCGATCCGTGATGTAGCGATGCGAGAGCTGTGCGGCGGCCACGATGGCGGGGTCGGTGATTTCCACGCCGTGGTGCACGGCGTATTTCTCCTTCAATCCGCGCAGGATGGCGATGGTGTCTTCCAGTGAGGGTTCATCCACCAGTACCTTCTGAAAGCGCCGCTCGAGCGCTGCATCTTTTTCCACATACTGCCGATACTCGTCCAGCGTGGTGGCGCCTATGCAGTGCAGTTCACCACGCGCGAGCGCGGGCTTCAGCATGTTGCCGGCATCCATTGCGCCTTCCGCCTTGCCCGCACCGACCATGGTGTGCAGTTCATCGATGAAGAGCACCACCTGGCCTTCCTGCTTGGAGAGATCGTTCAGCACCGCCTTCAGGCGCTCCTCGAATTCGCCACGGAATTTGGCGCCGGCGATGAGCGATCCGAGGTCAAGCGACAGCACACGCTTGTTCTTCAGGCCCTCCGGTACTTCGCCGTTGATGATGCGCTGGGCGAGCCCCTCGACGATGGCCGTCTTGCCGACGCCGGGCTCACCAATGAGCACGGGGTTGTTCTTGGTACGGCGCTGCAGGACCTGGATGGTGCGGCGGATTTCCTCATCACGCCCGATCACCGGGTCGAGCTTGCCCTGCGCCGCGCGCTGGGTGAGATCGATGGTGTATTTTTCCAGCGCCTGACGCTGCTCCTCGGCGTTCGGATCCGCAACCTTCTCACCGCCGCGCAGCGCGTCTATGGCCTGTGCGATGGTCTGCTCCTGTACGCCCGCTTTCTTCAACAGACGCCCGAGTTCACCACCGTCCTGCAACGCGGCCAGCACGAAGAGTTCCGAGGAAATGAAGGTATCCCCGCGCTTTTGCGCCAGCTTGTCCGACAGGTTGAGCAGCCTGAGCAGCTCGTTGGAGGGGTGCACATCGCCACTCACACCCTCCACCTTGGGCAGGCGCTTCAGGGCATCGGCCAGTTGCAGGCGCAGGGCATTGCCGTCCGCGCCGGCGCGCGTCAGCAGTTGGCGCACGGTGCTGCCTTCCTGTTCGAGCAGGGCGCTCATCAGGTGCACGGGCTCTATGAACTGGTTGTCCAGACCGAGTGCGCGATTCTGGGCATCGCCCAGCGCCTGCTGGAATTTCGTGGTCATCTTGTCGGCACGCATGCGGGTGCTCCGGTATTTGCTTGATGGAACACCACATGGGGGTGCGGGGAGAGGCAATCAAGGCCGGCACGGCTCAGCGTGCGCTGAAGATGATCTCCGTCAGGTCAGCCAGATGAGCGAGGCAAAGCGGCCGGTGAGACCGTCGCGGCGATAGCTGAAGAAACGTTCGGGCTCGCTGGCCGTGCAGCCCGCGTAGCGAGTGATATCGGTGATGCCGGCCATCGCCAGCTGATCTGCGGCCAGCGCCGGCAGGTCGGCGCGCATCTTGTCCTGCAGGGGTGCGAAATATCGTGACCAGCGTGGTTCGCGCGTCGTGAAACGTGTAACCAGCTCTGGCCCCACCTCATACGCGTCGCCGCTGATGCCGGGCCCAATCCAGGCCATCCACTGCGCAGGATCCTCGGCCAGCGTCTGCACACAGCGCGCGATGATGCCATCAAGCAGGCCGCGCCAGCCGGCATGGATGGCAAGCACCGTGGTACCGCTTCGATTGCAGAGCAGAATGGGCAAGCAGTCGGCGGTCAGGATGGCGCACACCTGCCCGCGGGTGCGGGAAAAAGCCGCATCCGCGGCCGGTGGCTGGGCTGCAAAAGCGGCTTCCACGAGTTCCGTGCCATGGGTCTGGTTGAGCCAGCAGGGCTCGGCAGGCAGGGCAAGCTGGGCGCGCAGCAACGCCCGGTTGCGGCGCACGGCTTCCGGATCGTCTTCCACGTGGCTGCCGAGATTGAGGCTGGCATGAGGGCCCCGGCTCACTCCGCCCCGGCGTGTGGTGATCGCCGCACGCACGTTGGGCGGCGCACGCCAGTCAGGTGTGAGAATCTCAGGCAAAGGGCGCGGGCTCCTCGGCTTTGAACGCTTTCAGATCTGCCGCAAGTGCCGTCAGCACACGCTTGAAGTCTGTCGGCAAGGGACTCTGAACCTCGATACTCTCGCCCGATTCCGGGTGTTCGAATTCAAGTCGGCAGGCATGCAGGGCCTGCCGCGTGAGGCCCGCCAGCCGTTTCTGCAGGGCTTCCGGCACGCGGCTCGGCGGAACCCGGCCCTGGGTGTAGGTGGGGTCGCCCAGCAGAGGGTGGCCGAGATGCTGCATGTGGACGCGAATCTGGTGAGTGCGGCCGGTTTCCAAGGTCAGTTCGAGCTGGGCATGACAGCGGAAACGTTTCACCACGCGGTAATGCGTCACCGCCTCACGCCCCTCACCGGTCACACGCATCCGCGTGCGATGCATGCGGTCACGGCCGACCGGCGCATCCACACTGCCACTGGAAACCGGCAGACCGTGCACGATGGCGGCATAGACGCGATGGATCTCGCGTGCCGCCATCTGGCGTGTCAGGGCATGGAAGGCCGTCGACGTGCGGGCCACGAGCAGCAGGCCGGAGGTGTCCTTGTCCAGACGGTGAATCACGCCGGCACGTGGCAGGGCGGCGAGGGCGGGTTCGCGATGCAGCAAGCCATTGACGAGAGTCCGGTCCGGATTGCCGGCGCCGGGATGTACGACCAGCCCCGCGGGCTTGTCGATCACGAGCACCGATTCATCCTCCCAGGCAACCCGGAATGCCACATCCTGACCGGCGAGGTCGAGAAGGGGTGCCGCCGGGGATTCCAGCGCGATCCTGTCGCCGGTGCGCACGGTCTCCCGCGGCTTACGGCAGACCGTACCCTCCAGTGAGACATGCCCGTCTTCTATCCACTGCTTGAGCACGGTGCGGGACTGCGCCGGGTGGAGGGCTGCCAGTGCCGCATCCAGGCGCTTGCCTGCGAGATCTGTGGGGACTTCGAACTGTTCCCGGGTTGAGCTTGTCATGATGGTGCGCAGTCTAGCAGGCGCGGCCGCCGTGTTCGTCGTGTGGGCGGGCTCACAACCGGCTAGAATGCCAGCCGGGCTTGGACCGCGCCCGGCGCGGCTGCCCATCCTGTCATGTGCTGGTGAGGTGCGCGTGCGTTTGAATCAGCTTGGCCGGCCACTGCGCCGGTGGACCCGCAGTGTCGTGATGCTTTGCTTGTGCGCCACGCTCGCGGCCTGTGGCCTCTGGCCTGAAAAAGATCCCAGCGAACTGCCCGAGAACTGGCCGGAGGAGAAACTCTACATGGCCGCCAAGGACCGGCTCGAATCCGGCTCCTGCGCGAGCGCCATCGAGTATTACGAGAAACTGCAGGCCCGTTATCCCTTTGGACCGTATGCCGCGCAGGCGCAAATCGAGCTTGCCTACTGCCAGTACAAGTCGGAAGAAGGCCCTGCGGCGCTGGCCACCATCGATCGCTTCCTCAAGCTGAACCCCACCCATGCGCATACGGACTACGCGTTCTACCTGCGCGGGCTCATCAACTTCAATCTGGACATGGGGATGACCGCCCGCTATCTGCCGCGGGATCCCTCGCAGCGTGATCCGGGTGCGGCCCTGCAGGCTTTCAACGATTTCTCCGAGCTCATCCGGCGCTTCCCGGAAAGCAAATACGTGACCGACAGCCAGTTGCGCATGCGTTACCTGCGCAACATCCTCGCCCAGCACGAGGTGAACGTCGCCAACTTCTATATGCGACGCGGTGCCTTCATCGCAGCCGCCAACCGCTCACGGTATGTGGTGGAGAATTTCCAGCAGACGCCTGCCATGCCGGAGGCGCTCGTGCTGCTGGCCAAGTCTTACAAGGTGCTCGAGCTGGATGATCTGTCGGCCGACGCCCTGCGGGTGCTGGAGCTCAATTACCCCAACCACCCCGGTATCGAGGAAGTGAAGCGCACCCAGGTGGAGTGAGTGCGCCAGCGCATGGAACTGGCTTGAGCCGCGTCGAACCGCGCGGCCTTGTTCAATAACCAGGCTCTTCGAGCTCGGAATAGCGTGAGGTGATCGGGAAACGCCGGTCCCGCCCGAAAGCGCGCTGTGACAATCGCACCCCCGGGGCCGCCTGACGCCGCTTGTATTCGTTGCGATCCACCATGGCAGCCACACGCCGCACGGTGGCGGCCTCAAAGCCGCGCGCCGCAATTTCCTGCGGCGTGAGATCCTGCTCCACATAGAGTTCCAGAATCGGATCAAGAATCTCGTAGGGCGGCAGGCTGTCCGAGTCCTTCTGATCCGGGCGCAGCTCGGCGCTCGGCGGACGTTCCAGCACGCGACGGGGGATTACTTCCTCGTGCCGGTTGCGCCACGCGCAAAGGCGATACACCAGCAGCTTGGGGCAATCCTTCAGCGGAGCGTAGCCGCCTGCCATGTCGCCATAGAGTGTGGCGTAACCCACGGACATTTCGCTCTTGTTGCCGGTGGTGAGCACCAACTGCCCACGCTTGTTGGACACTGCCATCAGCAATACGCCCCGGCAGCGCGCCTGGAGATTTTCTTCC
>Ga0194123_10002919_pt1 | contig 21402 bp, 17 predicted proteins | sample TA2MahsurfametaG_5_FD_155479 | JGI IMG/M metagenome (GOLD analysis project Ga0194123, IMG submission 155479) | Freshwater microbial communities from Lake Tanganyika, Tanzania - TA2015023 Mahale A surface | ecosystem: Environmental > Aquatic > Freshwater > Lake | place: Tanzania: Lake Tanganyika... | reverse complement strand
AAATGAAGTAAAAAAAACAAATCTTACACAACCTAAAAATATTTCCACATTAAATATGGCAATTTCTCAATATAAGGAATTCGTATCTGGTCTTGAAAATAATGATATTCAAGACCCAGTCGCAACGATTGTCGCTAATAATAATCCAATTTATGATGATTATATATTTTAGAAATTACAAAAAATATTTAATTTGTATAATAGGAACCATCAGTCCCAGATTGATTGTTCGCTAAAGAAATTCCTCCTGTATTTCCAATTCCATAATTATATTGATTATTGTTACTGATAGTATTCATTCCAAATAAATCCTGAAAACCATTAACACAACCACCTCAACATTGTGAAATAAATGTTTCAAACTCATCTTATATATTTCTTATAATAATCAAATTTTTTTAATTGGAAATTTCACAAAGTTTTTTTCCAGCAACCATATTCTGCTTGCTTTCATTTGAATATTTCTCCTTCACCAAATCATACAATATCTTCATCTTCTCCTGGCTTGAAATATTCTTAAATATAATTTCCAACTGTCTGGGAGCACAATTGTCCATATAATCACAAATAATTTCATGCAAAATTTTTATTCTTTCTACAGATAATTCCTGCTTCTTGTCAATCATATTCTTGATAATCTTCAATCCTTCTTCCGCCTTCAATAAAGTCTTCTCAAATGGTTCAGATGGCGTTACACTAACAACAACTGGATTCGGCTTTACAACAGGTATCACTGGTGGTACTGGATTTGGAATAGGTGTTGTTTTTTTAATAGGTGTTTCTGGATTCGTAACAACTTTTGAAATTTGCTCCAAAATAGATGAAGAATCAGCTTTTCCAGGTTTTGATACATCATCAATCACTCTTTTCTTAGGATGTGGCAATTTTTTCATTACTTCCTCCATCGAAATTGTTGGTTCGTCATCTGTATCTGGCTGTTCCTCTGGAACCGGCTTCTTATCAGCTTTTTCAATAGACGATTTGTAAATTTTTCTGGATTCGTTTTTCATTCTCTGAAGACAACCATTAATTACATTCAATAATTCATTGTTGTCATCCTCATTTCTAAAAATCTTATTCCAAGATAAACCTGCAGTTGTTAAAATCTTTTTTGATGCAATTTCAATCTTATTCTCAGAATAATTACAATATCCATCAATTGCCGATTTTGCTGGCTGTGGTAAAATTCCATAGCACCTTCCATTCCTATAAACCATCGTTCTTCCCTTCGGAACAAACTGAATACCTTCAGCTAATTTTTTACTGGAATTCGGATGATTAATAGTAGTGGTACCTGTTAACTCAATTGCATAACACTTTTCTGGATTAAAACTTCCAACATATTTTTCATTCTCCTTTACTGCAGGAACACTGGAGATTTTCATTTGATTAAACCGCTCAGTATCCTTATTAAAAGAATAATATTTCAGATTTTTTTCAAATTTTTCCTCAACAAAATAAGAAATCTCTGGCTTCTTTATCCCATCCTTTGTTGTTATTTCCTTTTCCAAAATATAAATTCGAGATATTTTCATATATCCCTTGCAAGAAGGTTCTGTAAAATAATTTGTATTTGGAATAATTCTTACTCCATCAACTTCCAAATGAATATCAGTTGTTCTTACAATTTCTCCATAAGTTTCACTTAACTCATTTCTCAATTTTTCAATTTGTGTTGGACCCATTAAATCCGCAATTTCTGGACGAATATGTTCCAGAATAATTGTTGAACCAAAATCAAAAGGATGAATTGCCTTAAAATTTGCCTTTGAAATCTCAAACATTGATGGATTAAAAGATTCCTCTGGATTTTCTCTTCCAGACATTTCAATCACATCAAAAATAACTTGATGATATCTTTCCTTTACTCTAGTAAATACTTTCATATTCTCTGCACAAGCAATTCCAGCAGATTTCATCCCAATTCCAAATTGAGAAGTCTCATCATCATCATTGTGTCCCTCTCTTTTGTGAGTAAAATTAAAAGGGTTATTTACCCCCTCCTCATGAACATTCTCAAATCCTTCATGATAATCATCAGAAATCAATATTTTCAATAGCTTTTTTGAATTTGGCTCAATAATTGTACGAATTTTTATTCTGGAACATTTGTAAATAATATTGTCAATAAATTCATTTAAACATCTTCCAAGAGTATATGTTGAACTCCTGGATTGCTTCACAACTCCCTCAAAATGAGGAATTCCTGTTTTAATACCAAATGATGACATTTTACTACAAATTATTCATTCCTATTTAAATTCAATTTTTAATTGAAAAAAATGATTTTTTTAAATATTCAACATATTGTCAATAAAATGGAATTACATTATCAAGATTTTAACTTTAAACAATACGATTATAGCGATATTGACGAACTCTTTGCATTTGTTTGCAGTGATGGTTATCTTGATGTCGCAAAATATCTTTATCAAAAAACAAAAATTAATTTTAATAGCAAAACTCTACTTATGACTTGCAGAAATAATTATTTTGAGATTTCTGAATGGTTAATGTCATTAATTGATAAAAAAAATGCAAAGTCTTTTGACTTTGAAAAAATATTAAATATTAGCTGCGAAAAAGGAAATCTCAATATGACAAAACGAATTCTAGAAAATTATCCAGGAAATTATATATATAACGATAACTTCTATTGTTTACGAATTGCATGTATAAATGGCCACATTGATATTGTCAAATTCTTTTTAGAATTTATTAAATCATTAAATGTTCATACACAAGATGAATTGATTTTCAGACTTGCTTGTGAAAATGGTCAAATTCACTTGGCAAAATATTTACTAAAAACTTATCCAGATATTTGTATTTCAAAACTTGATAATTATGCATTCAAACATGCATGTTTGAATTGCCACACTGAAACAGCAAAATGGTTACTGGAAATGAATCCAGTAATAATTAATGAAAAAGTTTCCAAAGAACGTTTTACAAAACTAATAAAAAATAATAATATCGAATTAATTACACTCTTCTTACAATCATACTTTGATTTACAAAATGATTATGAAGAAATATTTAATTTTTTTTGTGAAAAAGGACCAACCGAAATTGTTGATTTTTTAATAAAAATAAAGCCAGAAAATTCAGATAATTCAACTGAATTTATTCCAGTGAAAAATGATTTGAAAAAAGCTTTTACAAAAGCATTAACAAATAATAATTTGAAAGTTGTTAAATTATTGTTCCAGAAAAATCCAGAAGTTTTGAAAACAATTGATACAACACATATTTTTACAACATGTTTTGCTAAAAAATATTTTGAAATTACTTCCTGGATTATTGAAAATTCACCTAACAAAGATATTCAAGATTTTCATTATTTATTTTCTAAGAAAAAGAATGAAATAATTGCCCAAAAAATTATTGTCTCACAATTAAGTCAACATAAATTATCTTTAAAACAAAAAGAAATGCTTTTCAGAGAAGCATTTCAAGAACAATTAAAAGATATTCTTGACTGGATATACAATAAAGTTCGCAAAGATAACGAATCAAAACAATTCCAGAATATTCTAATTGAAGCATTCGATTATTTTTACAATTATGGAAATGATAATATGGCCAGATTTATTTTGAATTTAAACCTAAATCTGGGTTATGAATTATTTTATATCGAATCCCAGAAATTATCTGGCTCAATCAATAAACTCGAATGGATTATTAAAAATGCATCATTTATTGATATAAGTATAGATAAAGAAAAAATGTTTTTGTCAGCATGTGATAATGATAATCTGGAAATGGCTCAATTTATTGCAGCTCAAAAGCCAGAAACAGACATTAGAATTTTTGATAATTTATTTTTTAGAAAAGCTTGTGAAAGATACAACATAAGTATTGTAAAATGGATATATAAAAATTATCCAGATACAAATCTTTCAATGATTGACGAATATCCCTTCAGAACTGCTTGTAAAAAAAATAATCTGGAATTAGCAAAATGGTTACTGGAAACAAAGCCAGACATAAATATTTCCATTATGGATGAATACGCATTTCGCAATGCATGTACGAATTATTCATCTTTTAAATTGTTAAAATGGTTATTGGAAATAAAGCCAGACATAAATATCCGAGCTTGTGATGATAAAGGGTATAAATCTGTTTGTAAAAGAAAGAATGAAGAATCTATTCTTCTTTTACAAAGTTACTTTCCAAAAATATATAATTTCAAAAAAATCGATAGATATAATTACGTATGCATTATCAACAAATAACTACCATTTAGTTATAAAATAAAAAATATCAATAAAAAATCATGTGGAATATGTGGAAAAGATTCAGATGGTAACATATTGTAAGCATCATTATTGTGAGGAGTGTTTATTTTTGCAATATCAGAGGAAACAAAATGTCCATCTTGTGGTGAATCATCTTTTGAAATATTCCATATTGGAAATTAGTGTTCTTCATCACATCTTTTTTTAGCATCATCTGTCTCGGTACTTCCACTTAAAATATTGTTGTTACTTGAGCCAACACATTGATTGAAATATGATTCCAGGCCAGTTCCTGTCATAGTTTGGTGTTTATAATATTTGTATCCATTTTTTTCTTCAAATTTGATTCTTTCTGGTCTCTGGATTTGGTTCACATAAGCCCAGATACCTTCTTGGTGGAATTGTTCGGCTAATCTAAACATACCGAAGGCCATAACGTGGTATTCTGGAAGAGTAATTAAATGTGCATTGTATCCGAAATTTGCTAATTGATTTTCAAATAATTTTAATCTCTGAGTTACAATTTCATCGCAAATTACATCATAAGGTGTTTTGAAATTTGTTTCCTGGAATTTATTTAAATAATAATCTTGTTCAGTAAAATTATATTTATATTGTTTATTGTTCCTGAAATCTTGAATAGCTAATTCCAGATTTTTTATTCCTTTTTCATCGAACTTGTTATCTCCCTGGATAGTATCACCATTTAATTCCAGGAATCCTCTCAAATGTCCAGTCTTGTACTTCTCAGTGATTATTTTTGCTAATTTTTTTGCATTTTCATAAAATTTAACATCCCAATCAAAACTGGGACTATGATTATATAACCCAGTAGCATACATGTCAACCTTTGACAACTCATTATTTACACCAGATATGTAATCTTTTGCATCATTTAAATCTGCATCTGGCGTTTCCATCCAGACTAAAGAAGCAAGACCTTTTTTAACAATATAAGAAGTTCTGGCAATTGACATCTCCAAACCATATTTCTTTCCCGTTTCTGGATTAATACCTTGCTTTAAAAATAAATACTTACCATCCCCAGAAAAACCCTTCTTCCAATCAATAAACTTATTATCAATATGATTTTTATCTTCCAGGTTTTTAGAATATAATATTCTTTTAGCAGATAATGCATCTGTTCTGGCAACAAAACGAACCCAATTTTTAACAGGTTGTTCTGACCCTAACATTTCCTGGGCTGCAAAATTAGCAGATTTCATTATTAATTCATAATCTTCAATTGGACATAATTCTTTGTCACCAAGATGACCACATCTTTTAAAAGGTCCTTGGTCTTCGATATGCATTATATTTATTCCACTCTGGATTGCCCTCTTTACTGCTAATCTAGTTTTTTCTGGAGTACTCCATCCTTGTTCTAAATCTGCTAAAAGAGCAAAATTATGATAATTAGAAGAATTATCATTGTTTAATAATTGAATAGCATCTGCTTTCCAGATATGATTATTAACTTCAGTTGCACAGTTTGCAGGTTCTTCTGGACTAACATGTAATGTGTCTGGCATAGTTTCCTGGAGTCTATTTTTCATAGCATTAATTTGCCAACCACCTACATATGGACCAACTCTTCCTCTTCCTCCAGCTACAACATTTACTGCAGAAATACCTGTAGAACATCCGAGGAATTGATAAAAAGGGTTTTCTCTCCAGAAGTTATTTAAGAACTCACCTCTTTCTTTAGTAAGTTCTATACCATTTTTGTGCATAGTCCCATTTAACTTGTTAATTTCTGATGAGTTTGCTGTAAAAATTTTTACTCGAGAACTAAATGCCCTTCTAAACATAAATTAAATAAAGATAAAATAAATTATTTTATTAATTATATGTTTGCTTCTCTACAAAAGCAATTTGCCCCAATTTTTAACAAAAAAACTGGTAATATTATAACAGAAATGTGTAAACAGCTTATTCCAGTGCATACTTCTTTGTTAAATGAACGAAAAACTTTTTCCAAGGAATATAAATATAGAAATTGTTTAAAGTATATCAGGGATGACAAAACCTGGAAGGCAGTCGGGTCAAATCCAGATATCTTAAGACGTCATGTTGAAATTACTGGACCTGCAAGTGATTCTAAAATGATGATTAATGCGCTTAATTCAGATGCTAGTGTTTATATGACTGATTTGGAAGATTCAATGGCTCCTTCTTGGAAAAATGTTCAGCAAGGTCATTTTAATATTTACAATGCATTGAGAGGTGATTTATCTTATATAAAGCCAGAGAATAATCAGGAGTATAAATTTGATACATCCAGGAAATCTCCTATTTTAATGACTCGTCTAAGGGGTTTACATATGTATGAAAGAAATTTTCGAATTGCTGATACGCCAGTTCCAGCAATGGTATTTGACTTTGCTACATTTCTGGCAAATAATTCTGAATTAGTCTTAAAAAATCAACAGAAAACAAGAGGAGGATTGTATTTTTATGTTCCAAAAATCCAGACATTTGAGGAGGCATGTTTTGTGAATAAGATGTTTACAATTGGACAGGAAATGATGGGACTTCCGCGAAGTACTATTCGGGCGACTTTACTGGTTGAGACTTATCCAGCGATTTTCCAGACAGAGGAGATAATATATGCTTTGAAGGATTTTATATGTGGTTTAAATTGTGGAAGATGGGATTATCTCTTTTCACTCATTAAATCAAATATGAATACAAATATACCAAATAGAAGTTTACTTACTATGGACCAGCCATTTTTAGCATCTTATATTGAGCGAATTGTTCAGAGTTGCCATTCCAGAGGAATTCATGCAATGGGAGGCATGAGTGCATTTATACCAACTGGGAAGGATAATCCAGAGATTATTAATAAAATTATAAATGACAAACTCTGGGAAATAAAATTAGGTTGTGATGGTGCATGGGTAGCACATCCTGGATTAATTAATCCAGTAAAAAACCTTTTTGAAGAAAAATTAAAAGGAAAAGATAACCAATATGAAATTATTCCTTCCAGAAACATTTCAGATAAAGAATTTCTTACTATCCCAGATACCCTTTTAATTCCTCAATGTTTTACTCTCAAAGAATTTAACAATAATCTTAGCATTGCTTTAAGATATCTGGCTACCTGGCTTAATGGTAATGGTGCAGTTGCTATTAATGGATTAATGGAAGATATGGCTACCTGTGAGATTTCATTATATCAAATTAAACAATGGGTTAAAAATGGAAAAATATTCCACAATGATAATCAATCAATAGTTGTAGATAGGAATATTTTTAATTCATACTTGGAACAAGAAAAGAATAAATTAAAGAATGAAAAAGTGTTACCAATTATATTAATTGATTTGGCTGGAAGTTGTATTACTGATTATGTAATATTGAAGAATGAGCCATTTTTACAAAATATCGCTTATAATTATTTACCTTAAAATATTATATAAATTATAAAATGATTTTTGGAATCTCACGACAGGAAATTATTCGCTTGCTGAGCATCTTGCAATTGATGGTGTAGAGCATTATGCCGAAAATACTCTTAGTAACGTTGTTAGTAACATTATAGGTAATTTATTTTAACTATTTCACTCAAATGAGGAAATTTATAAAAAAAATGATGGTATTTTAAAGAAAATCGTTAATAATATAGTAGTCAGAAATGATGTCTTTAACCAAAAAATTATTGTCCAATAAGTTGGATAATGATACTGGAAACAAGGTTTTGAAAATGATTGCTGGTAAGCATATATTGCAAAGTTATCAGAAATATTGTTTTAAAAGCCAGAAAAAGGTTCGTTTAATTCTTTCTGGAGGAATAAGTAAAGCCCAGGTTTCTGGATTTGACCCAATTACCAGAAAAATTGAGAGAATTGCTGGAAAACAACAGCCAATCCAAGTATCTTCCTATGCAAGAACATTCGAAACATCTGTTTTTTGTGTTAATTATGGAGAAGGATTTACAAAATGGAGTGTTGGAGAACAGCAGCCAGAGGGAGTATGTAATATCTGGCTTTTAATTATAGCCAGAAAGGGACAGCCTTTGAGTATAAAACATCTTAATGAAAGATGTTTTTTGAAATTGATTAAAATTGGTTCCAGAGAATTTTTGGCTGGAACTTTTTTGTATTCTGGGGAAACCTGGATTTGGGATTCAAAAGGAAATCACATTCTAACTAATAATTCAGATGACTCTGGTAATCCAGTAACGGTAAAACATCAAGATGTTTTAACTGATATGGAATATAGGAAGTTGTCTATGTTATAGATTATAAGATTCAATATAGTTTTTGGGATATTTTTTTATATCTTGGTCATAATCATTTGGTAATTCAATTTCTTCAATTGAGTCTGGAAAATTGTCAATTTTATGGTTAAATTTTCCACCAGCTGGAAAAACAATTTTCTTCAAATTTGAAGGTAGATTGTTTAAAGGTTGATTGAAAGAAGAACTCAAATATATTATTTGTAAATTTGCTGGAAGCATATCAATTGGTTGATTAAAATCCCAGAATAAATAAAGTTCTTCTAATCCAACAGGTAAATTGTCAATCGGTTGATTAAATTGACTGGGATAAATTCCAAAAAAACTAATTTTCTTTAATGTACTTGGTAAATTATCAATAGTTTGATTGAAGTTACCATTTAAATATAGTGATTCAAGACCTATTGGTAGATTGTCAATAGGTTTGTTAAATTTTGCAGAAAATTCCAGTTGTTTAAGATTTTTTGGATAATTTTCAATTGATTGGTTAAATCTGAATCCAAAGACTAATTTTTTGATGGAATCTGGGAAATTGAATTCAATTTTTTGGTGAAAAAAGTTACCAGAATAAAATTCCTTCAAATTTGGAGGTAATTTTGTAATTGGTAAATGATAATCACACAAATGTAAAATTTCTATTCCTGGAACATCCATTATTAAATTTATTGTATGTTCATAACGTTCTCCATCTTCATCTTTAATGTGCAATTCATTATATCCTTTTGAAATAAGTTTTTTTAGCTTATCAACATGTCTTTTGGTTAAATTTTTGTTAAAACCTTCTTTAAAACAGATAATCTTATTGCTAACAACGAATGTCATTTTATATATACATTAAATATTGATAAAATTAATCATTTTTTGTAAAAAAAATGATTAAATAAATTATTATTTAATTTGTAATAAAATATGCCTAATTGGTGTAGTAATTATCTGCTTGTTTCTGGGGAAGAATTTGAGTTTTTTAAGGAGGATGTTAAATCAAAAGATTCAGATTTTTCTTTGGCAATTATGATTGGAATTCCAGAATTTGACGAACTAAAAAAAGATGAGTTAAAAACAATATTATCAAAATCTCAATTTAATGAATCATATTTTAATTCAAAAGGTGATGTTAATTGGTATGATTATTGTATAAATTACTGGGGCACAAAGTGGGATGTAAGTGATACAATAATTGATGAAGAAATAGATTCTGTATCATATAGTTTTCAATCTGCTTGGAGTCCACCGGAGGCCTGGTTAAAAACAATTTCAAAATGGTATAATTGTAATTTTGAATTAATCAGTTATGAAGAAGGATGTGATTTTTGGTATCATCTGGAAATTGAAAATGGAAAAATTATTGATGATACAACAAAGACAATTCGTGAAAAAATGTTGGAAGAATTAGATGAACAAAGTAATTTTGAAAAAGTGAGGTTTGAATTTTATGAGAAATTTGGTGAACTCGTAGAAGAAGACCCTGATATTCTTGAAACTGAAGAAGTCGAGGAAATTGAAGAATTTACAAGTATTATTGATAATTTGGACTGTGAATTTGGTTCCTGGCAATTATATCAATATTTTGATGAATATTTTGATTCCATGAAGAGAATCAAGAAATTTGTTGCGAATTATTTGAAACGTAAAAATTATAAAAATTAAATTTCTGGAATTACATCAAAACCAATAAAAAGTTTTCCTCTTCCCATACCAAATGCGTAAATATTACTTTGTTGTAATCTTATTTCATATGTTTTTGTTAAAGTTTTTATATCAAATATTTGGAAAATATAATACTCTCGAAAATCTGTTATCAGATATATTTTGTTAATAGAATGTAAAAATAAATTTTTAATTATTGGTTTAGGAATATTGCATTGTTCATGAACATTGCATTCCCTACCTCTCTGAGGACGACCTCTAAAACCAACAGTTTCTATCGGTTTATATTCATTAGTTTGTAAAAATATTTTTTTTAATTGTTTATGTCTGTCAAAAGAAGATATTATTATATTTTTAGCAATTGCAAACATATTATCATTTATTATTTCAATTTTACTTGTATCTTTATCACAAACACCTGCAATATCATTTTCAATAACTTGAATTTCTTTTTCTATTTCATCTTCATAAATAATATCTCCATTTGGTAAATTAAAAATATCCCATTTTCTTATTATTTTATCATCATGTGCTGTGTAAAAATAAAAATTTTGTATTGTTAGAGCCAATATATTCGAATTTTTACCCTCAACACTATATAAATCTCTACATCCTCCATTATACATTTTATATGTATAACCATTTTCGTTTTCATATTCAAATTCATATTCTTGTGAAGCAGTTTTGTAATAATAATTGTTAACAAATTTACATCCAAATTTAAGAATTAATTCTTTTGAATTTATATCAAAAATAATTATATGATATTTAGAAATACAAACAATTTTATCAAAAATCATGTTAAACGATATAATTTCTTCTTTCAAACTAAATGTTTCTTTTAGAAATTCTTTTGATTGAATATCAAAAATTTTTATTATGTAGCTATAGCCAATATATAATTTTTCTTCAAAAACAATTAAAGATACAATTTTATCTCTATCTAATTCTTCAATCGTATCAATAAGAACAAACGTATTCATATCATAAATTCCGACTTTCCCACAAATTGTTGCAATAAATAAAAGGTCATTGTGAATTGTATAACAAGTTGGAGTAGAAAATGTTGTATTTGGCAAACTAAATTTGTTCTCAAAGTTAAGATTATTGAGAATATAAGGTGAATTAAAATCAAAACCTGTTTTTTCAATTATTTTTTTTATCTTGTTTTTCAAATGTAAAATTCCTTTTTCTTTTATTATTCTATGAACTTCTTGGACATCAAAAACCTCTTCTTTTTGTTGAAAATCATCGGAACTATGTGTTCCTCTTTGATGATTTTTTCTTACTTGTTGTTTTGGATTATCAATTATTTTTTTTTCAACTTCTTGCACATCAAAAATAAAGTTCGGTTGAGAATTGCTGGATTCGAACCCGCTACCCAAAAGAGAGTTGAACCTTACTTGTGGTTTTGGATTATCAATTATTTTTTTTTCAACTTTATATTCTAAAAAATAATTTTTATATAGACTATGGAATTGTTTTTCATCAATAACTCCATCAAGAAAATTTCTACAATAAGTAGTTAAAATAAATGCTGACGTCATTTAATTATAATTCATATAATGAAAAAATTAATCAATTTTTAGATTCCCCACATTTGAACAGATTTATCTTCTGAGCAAGAAATTAGACGATTTCCATAAGTAATCATTGAATAAATTATTCCGCTGTGTCCTGATAATGTTCTAATTAAATGAGTAGATTGTTTAATCATTTCATCATTTGCTTCTATATTCCAGACACGTATAATTCTATCTTCATATGCAGCAAACAATCTCTTATTGTTAATTGTCATCGTACTGCATCTTCCAATTGGCACTGTAAAATTAACGAATTTACCATCGTATTTACTTAAATCCCATTTTAGAATAATTTTGTCATTTTGATTTGGACCACTGCCACTTGTGAATAAAAAGTTTTCATAAATAACCATTGATTCAATTATAGAAGTAATTCCAGGAAATTTTGTAAACTTTCCATTTTCTAAACTCCATATACGTATTTCATTATCAAATAATGCTCCTGCAGAAATAAGATTTTTATCATGAGAAATCATTGCGGAAATAGTGTTAGTATGTCCATTCCAAATTGCTAATTGTTGATACTTATTGATATTCCAGATTCTAATTGTTAAATCAGTACTTCCAGATATAAGAAGTCTTTCATTAAAAACAATCATATTTCTAATTTCATCAGTATGTCCTTTTAAAATTATTTCTCTTTTAAAAAAAGATTTAACTAATGGTTTTCCAGTAACAATATCCCAGACTCTTATAGTTTTATCTGCTGAACCAGAAAATAATTCTTCTCCTCTAACAGCAAGAGTCCAGATTGTGTCAGTATGACCAGTTAAGGAATTACCAACTTTATTTCCAGTCAAAATATCCCACATTTTTATTGTTCTATCTTGACCAGCTGTAAAAATGCGGCCTCCAGCTACGGCTAATGAGTAAACACTACCTGTATGTTCATTCATTGGTTGACAAATTGGTTTGTAAATATTTAACAGTTTTTCAATTTGTGTGTTTTTTTCAAGAATATTATCTTTTTCGGAAATACAATTAAATAATTTTTTTGTTAAAGTATTAACTGATGTTTCCAAATTATTTTTTATTAAAATTAAATCTAAATTTTCATTAGATAATTTATTAAGTAATTTTTCTTGTTTTTTGGTGATAATTGACATATTTTCATTTTCAGATTCTTTTTCTCTATATAATTTTTCCAAGTTGTCAATATATGATTTTTTGGTGGAAATATCTGTATTTAATAGGATATTTTCTTTCATTAATTTTCCCAGAATATTTTCTGGATTACCAATTAAAGAATTTTCCAAGTCCAATTTTTCTGTTTTGAGTATATCAATTTCAGATTTCATTCTAGAATTTTCTTCTTTAAAATAATCAAATTCTACAAGCTTTTTTTCAAAAGAAGTTTTCTCATTTCGTAATGAGATTAGCAAATTTTCGATTACTGATTTGTCATTGTTTATTTTCAAAATAAATGCATCTTTTTCAACAATCATATTTTCCAGAGATGTTTTTTCTTGATTAAGTTTTACAATTGTAGAATTATTTTCAAAAATATCTTTGTCTAATATTGTAATTTTTCTTTTTGTTTCTTCCAATTCTTTTTCAACATTTGAATATTCGGTTAAAATTTTTAATAAATCATGTTCTTTTAATTCTAGTAAAGAACGCATATTTTCAATTTCTTCCCCTTTTGCTAAACTAAAAGAAGAAAACGTATCATGTAAATGCGCAAAAACAACTTCTTTTTCTTTGATAACATTAATTTTATCTTTTAATGTTGCATTAATTTTATCATTTTCTTTTTGTAATTCCAGAAATTTCTTTTCAACATCTGATTTTTCATTTGTTAATCTGGAACATAAAGTTTCTTTTTCTTGAAATTTCTTTTCCACATCTGATTTTTCATTTGTTAATCGTGAAATCAATGTTTCCTTTTTTTTAACATTTTTTTCAAAATCAGCATTTTCAATAATCAATGATGAAATATTTTCTGTTAACGTTGTAATTTTATCATTTAACTCTTTTAATACTTGTTCATTTAATTCTTTTTCATTAATCATGTTTGAAATAATAGTTATATTCTCATTATTTTGAGAAGATATTGTTGATAATTGTTTATCTTTTGAATTGCATATTTTTTGTAATGATTTTTTTTCTTCAGTTAGTTTTGTTATTACATTGCTTTTTTCAGAAATATTTTTTTCATTTTCAGATAATTTTTCTTGCAATGTTGTTATTTGAACATCTTTTTCTCCAATTAATTTTTCAATTTCAGACTTTTCATCTTTAATCTTTGAAATTTCTTTGTCTCTTGTTGATTGAATTAATTGAAGTGATTTTTTTTCATTAGTTAATTTATCAATTATTTTCTGGAAATTAACGTTAATTTCCAGCTTATCAGCTTCTGATTCATGTATTTTTGCATCTTTTTCTGCAATATTAACTTCTAATTCAAGTTTTTCTTGTTCCAATTGTTCAATTAAATCTTCATATTCTTTTGGAGATTTTTGAGCTTTTGGTGAGGCTCTCTTTATAGTGTTATCTGATTGTAAAGCACGTAGTGCTGCAATTCTATCTGATGCGTTTTTGCTATTCATTTGAATATTTCCGTAATATTCAAAAATTTTATAAATCAATTTTTACACCATATAGCTTTTATTTTGAAAACATACTTTCAAAGAGTGCACGTTTTTCGCTAACATTTTTACCAACTGGTACGACAACTGCAATTTTTTCACTTGTTTCATTTCCTAACCAATCTTCAAATACTTCTTTTGCCCTTTCCTTAGCAATTTGTTCTTGTTCTTCAGTTTTTTTACTTGATGCATTGATAATTTCATCTTTTTGAGCTATCAAATCATTTAAAGTTTTAATTTCTTGTTCTTTTTCCAATAGTATGGAGTCAAACTTTAATTTTTCTAATGATAAATTTTCAATAATTTTATTTTTTTCAGCAATAATTTTTTCTAGATTTTGTTTTTCTTTTTTGAAAAATTCATTTGTTTCTTCATCATAAGATTGAATTTTAGATTCAGGTTCCATTCTTTCTTTTGACCATTTTTTGAAACCTTCGTCAGAAGAAGGGTTTTTTGAAAGTTTTTTTGTCAATTCAGCTATGGCTTCTTCTTTTGTTTTCGGCATATCACATACATTTTATAAATTAATAATTATAAAAAATCAATTTTTTATTTTCCTATAAATAAATCATCTTTGAATTTACCATCATGGATGGTTCCATCTGGATTTATCAATTTACCAATTCCTTCTTTCTTTGAATTAGCAAATATTCCTGTATAAATATGTCCACTGGGATATATTTGCATACCTTTACCATTTAGATGATTATTTGAAAATTCTCCCATATAGAAATGTCCTGATGGCCAGATATAAGAGCAATTACCGTTTCTATCATCATTTTTCCAATAGCCAATATATGTTTGACCATTTGTAAAAATTTCAATACCATAACCTTCTTTTTTGTTATCTTTTAATTCACCAAAATATCTGGAACCATCAAAATTAACAAAAACACCAAATCCATTTGCTTTATTATCTTGAATTTGTCCATAATATTTTGAATGTGTAAAATCAAGAGAGTAATAGGGTGATTTTTTTTGTAATTTTTCTTTTGTAATTTTAAGTTCTTCTTCAAGTTGGATAATTCGAACTTTTTCAGAATTGAGTTCTCTAATACACTTTTCCTTTTCATTAAGAAAAAGTTGATTTTCTTCTTTCAAACGTGTGAATGAAAATGCAAAAGAATGTTGTTCAGCTTTAAATTCTTCAATCACATGTTCCATATCTATAATTTTTCTTGTTTTTTCTTCATTATCTTTTTGAAGATTGTCAACTATTTGTTTGTTGATTGATAATTCTTTTTGATAATTATTTTTGTCACTAGATATTTTTTTGATATTTTTATTGAGATTTGCATTTTCATTTTCAATTTGTGAAAGATTTGCTTTGAGTTCAATTTTGTCAGCTTGTAAAAAAGAAATTTCTGCATCTTTTTCTGCAATAATAACTTCATATTCAAGTTTCTGATGTTCCAAACGTTCAATAATTTCTTCATATTCAATTTGAGTTTTTTTTCTGGATTGTCCAGATTGAAGAGCTCTAAGAGCAGCGATTCTGTCAGATAAATTGGCACTATTCATTTGAATAATGTACAATAATTCAAATTTATTATAAATCAATTTTTTAGGAAAATAATGTACATACAAAATTATATTTTTGGAGACAATTTGTAAAAATTGTAAAAAAGTGTAATCACCAGATGCGTAATTTCTACAATGAATACGAAATATATCTTCCATCGTATAAAATAAAATTATAATAATTTTATAAAAAATCAATTTTTACTAATAACGAATAATATTTTGTGTTTTGATTTCATCAACTTGTTTATTTAACAATTCCAGTTCTTTTTCTAAATTATTTTTATCAGACTCAAGTTCAACTTTTCTTCGAATAAGATTATCTCTATCTATAATTAAATTTGATAATTCCAAATCTAGTCTATTTTTTTCATTTATATCAGCATTATATTCATCAGATGTTTTGATAATATATAAATCTGAAATAATTGTTTTAAATTGTTCGAATGTATAAATTCCTTCAGCAAAATTTCTGAAATGGATACGTAAGATACTTTCTTCCATTTTGATAATGTTATGTTAATTATAAAATTTTTATTTCAATTTTTATAGTTGTAAAAATTTTTTTTTTATTTTGTTAGCAAAAAATGATGTAGTTAGAATAATTCCTTTATTGATAATATCATTACATTCATAACAAATCTCGTCTATATTTGGAAGTATTTTTTTCCCATATAAGTAGTAATATTCTCTTCTTTCTCCATTTGCAAATGTATAAAGTGATTTTCCATGTAATTCATTTTCATTCCAATATCCTTCTTGTTTATCTCCATTCGCAAATGAAAAAACTCCTTTACCATGATATTTACCATCCAAGAACTCACCATCATATCTATCACCATTGACAAAAAATGCAATGCCTTTTCCATGTTTTTTTCTCAATATATCTAGATATCCTTCATATCTTTCACCAGATGCATATGTATAAATTACTGGCTTATCTAATGTTAATTCATTTTTTTGCCAATACCCTTTAAGTTTGTCTCCATTTGAAAATGTATAAATACCATCCCCATTTCTAATTGATTCTATCCATTCTCCTTCATATTTATCTCCATTAGGATAAATATTTATTCCTTTTCCATGTCGATGTCTATTTTCTATTTCTCCATAATAAACTGACCCATCACCATAATAAGATGGTTCACATGAATAAGGAAAATCAACAATACATTTTATTTTTTTCTCAATTTTAGTCTTTTCTCTTTCAAGACTACGTATTTGATTTTTTATATATTCTATATCATTTTTCAAAGAAGTAACACTAGATTTTAAATATTCAATTTCTTTTTTATTATTTAAATTACATGGAATAATTTTGTAACTATTAGAAACAATCGATAAAAATTGTTCAAATGTGTAATAGCCTGAGGCGTAGTTTCTACAATGTATAGTAAATATGTCTTGCATAATAAGATTTGTTTTATAAAATAATTTTTTTCAATTTTTATTGCATCAATTGTTTTCTTTCATGTTTCCACTTTTTGTGTGTATCATATTGACGTTTTAATTTTTCAATATTTCTCAAAGCAAATTCAATATTGTTTGTTCCTAATTTTGCAGATATCATACCTAAAAAATAGGTTGCCTTTTCAAAACATTCAATTGTAGTTCTTGCATCGCCTAATCTGAATGCATTTCTAGAATTTGGTGCACGAACATCTCCTCTTGTATGAGAAAATGAATTTCTGATTTCATGTAGATATCTCAAATATGGAAGAATTGAAGATGGGACTATTCCTGTAACTGTGCCCCAAATATTGATTGTCTTTATCAAAAATTTGAGAAGATAGTAAACACATTCTCCTTTTAATTCTTGATTTTGTAATCTTGGACAAATTGATTTTATATAATTGACGAATGTTAATGCTGGAATCTGGAGAAAATCCATGATTCTACGTAAATAATCCAAATTTGTCAATTCATAAGGAAAATAAAGTTGGTATTTTTCTTGATTAGTAATCTCAACTTCTAATGATAAAGCTGGAATAACAACATCTCTTTCTCTTTTCATAAATAAAGAAATACTAGGTTCAGTTCGAGACCTTACTGGAGAAGGAGCAGGAACTGGTACAATTGGTGCTTGAGGTGCAATATTTAAATGTGGGCTAACTTGATGTGAAAAATCACGTGCAATAAGCCTGAAAAATAATTCATTTGGTAAATGTCCTCTAAGGAAACTATCACAGTAACTTCTTAATAAAGTATCCTCCATTGTTTACTTGGCTTACAACTAGTTAGTTACTTTAAAAAAAATATTCAATTTTTTTTATAATTTTATTATGTTTTATATATTTTTTTACAAATAAATTGTTTATTTCTTTGAATTGTCGTCTGGTAAAGTGTAATGTTCATCAGACATGCAACCATCTTCTCCTCGGATATATTTCAAAATACATTCATCTGTTAGAGGTGTTCCTCTCACAATTGAGTCAATATATTCAGAAAGAATAAAGCACAATATAAAAAACAAAGGTTTTCTCTTATTTTTCATTTGAAAATAAGTTGCAAGTGCAACTGAACTTTTCTTAAATCCTAACCAATTGAAAAAATCGCACATATTTTGATGTTTTTGATTTGCCTGAAGATTTTTTGGTTTGTAAGTTGGATTATATGGTCCACGAAAACCAACATCAAGACCATAAAGACCAACAAGTTTGTTGATAACTATATCTTTGATTTCATCAAGTGTTTTCACTTTTCTGGTATTTGAACCAGTTGATCCAATTGAAACAGGAGAAGTTCTTCCAGATTCAAAATCATCATCTTTTGGAATAGGTGCAGAACCTGCTGGACAATAAGGTTTTGGTTTCGGTTTTCCAGGAGAATTACCACTTGGAGGAGCGATTGGCTCAACCGGAGGTGTTTTTTTGCCTGGATTAATAGAAATCTTTGGTGGTATTGATTTAGTAGTAGGATTCGAACTTGTAATTCTGTCAATTCTCATATTCTTCCACTTTTGATGAGAATGAAATTGTTCTCGTAGAATGAGAATATTATCCTGGGTAAATTCAAGACCACCTCTTAAATATGCACTCATAATTGTAAGCAATTCTTTTGCATATTTAAAACTTTCGTCCACATTGTCTTCAGATTTGATATTTAACATACCCAAATGAGTATGTTTCACTTCATCACTCTGATGTGAAAATACATTCCTTACATTATATAAATATTGCAAGGTTGGTAAAATATTTTCTGGCACAATACCAGTTCCTTTTGTCCAAGTTTGAACATTATCAATCAACCACTTCAAAAGATAATAAGAATCCGCAAATTGATCGTCACATGCTGACCCTCTTATTTTTGAAACAAAAATCTTCAATCCGTCCTGGAGAAAATCCAGGATACGACGTATATAATCCAGATTCATTAATTCAAGAGGAAAATAGATTTCATAAGATTCAGTGTTGCTTGTTTTGATTTCCTTTCTTGGACTCGGAGGCATTTTTACAACTTTTCCATTGTCCAATTTTACATTTTCCTTCACCTCTGTGAGTGCTGGACCTGCTTTTTCAGAAGAAATTTCTGGAAGAAATTGTTTCATTTTCTCAACAAACTCTTGATAAGTGATGATTCCATCATCCAAAGCGCGAATAAGTTTTCTAACTTTTTCTTCGTTGTTATCGCTCATTATTAGCCGACTTATTGTTTCGTAATTAATAAAATAAAAAATCAATTTTTTTTATAAAATTTTAATTGAAAAAGAGGAATTGATACCTTTTTCTTACATAACTGGCAATTTGAATGAAGAAATATTAATTCTTTAATAACAAATTCAGAAAAAATATGTGCACATGGAGTACCTAATATTTTTGATTATCTTTTTTAAGTTTGTAAAAAGGTTCTCTAATAATTGGGCATTATTTCTTTCATCAATTCTAATCAGGTAAAAAAAGGTAAATAATTGTTAAAAGTGAACTCTATTTCCAAAAATGTTTGATTGCAATCAACTATTTGACTCGTCAAATAAGATGGTCCTGAAGAAGATTAAAAATTGATTAAAATAATAATTATTATAATAAAATATACTATGCAAAGTCCGATTATTGAAGAACCAGAATTTGAACTAGAATCTCTTAAAGAAGAGTTAGAAAGGTTAAAAAAAGAAAATCAATTGTTAAAATACAAAAAATTAAAACTTGTAAAAGCTCATTTTGGTTTACTAAAAATTTGTAATAATTTATTAGAAATAAAAAACCAATACGTTCATGGATATGAAAAATTTATTAAACAAGATAGAGAAAGAAATCTTAATAGAAACCTAATTTTTTCTGGAATCTCTCTTTATAGTCCGGTAATTAACGTTTTTTTATCATATTATTTATGGCACCATAAAAAAGATTCTGAAGAATATAGATTTCGATATATTTATCCAGAAATCCAGGAAGAAGATTTTTTCTTTCATTCAGAAAAAGAGGAAGATGATTTTGTTGTAATTGATTACAAAAATAATGACTATGTAAAAATTGATTTTTAACATAATTATTTTTTATAATATTATCAATGAATTTTATTGTAGGTATTGCAGGAGGTATTATTGGGTCTTACTTGGGCCCATCAATCACTGAAAAAACAAATGGGATTTATCAATATTTTAAATATCCTAAAAAACAAATAAATACCATTCAAGAACCTATTTCTGGAATGGCTTTGTTCTCATTTCTAATCAATTATATTCGTCAAGCAAAAGATTACCCAGATAAATGTGTAATAGCAAATTTCAATATTATTGGTTATACTGAAATAGCAGTAATTCCATTAATGGAATATGAGTATAATGAGTATTATTATTACTCGCTCGTTTCATTTGGAGTAAAAATAATTGAAGGGACTACTCCTGATAATTATGTTTATGAAGTTTATGGAAATTATTATCATGATAAGTTATCATCGATAATTGAAGAATATGAAAATATATTTTACAAAGAAAGTAATAATAAAATACTAATTCCAGCGTTTAGTTCAAAAATAAGTAAAAATGTGTCAAAATACATATATGATGTTCATTGGATATTTAATCCAATTTGTATTCCGAATATATATAAAAAACAATTTAATGATGAGGTTTGTGAATATATTTTGAAAAATGATGCAAAAGGGATAATTTTATATGGTTCAGAAGATTCAGAAATAATTTTTACAACTTGTTTGGTTGGAAAAAGGTTACAACGAAAAATATATATTCCAGATAATTTTTTTAATCCAAACAATTTTATATCATCCATAAGAAAAGTACCACCAAATTCTATAATCATGATAAAAAATATTGATGAAGTTTTTACAAAAGGGTTGGTAAAAGATAATGTGAACAAAGATACTATTATGGGTATATTTGATTTTATTGCTACTAATGTTCTGGTTGTATTTATTACAAATAATATTAAATCATATGATTTTCTATCTCGAATTTCGCTCCTATCGTCGCTCAATCTCGGACCCGTAAAGGGTCCTCGGCTCACTACGTTCGCAAGCTAAAATTATCATTTTGCGAAGCAAAATGACTCGGACCCGTGAAGGGTCCTCGGTTCGCATGGCAATGCCATGCTCACAATCTAAAATTATCATTTTGC
>Ga0194123_10002916_pt1 | contig 21417 bp, 14 predicted proteins | sample TA2MahsurfametaG_5_FD_155479 | JGI IMG/M metagenome (GOLD analysis project Ga0194123, IMG submission 155479) | Freshwater microbial communities from Lake Tanganyika, Tanzania - TA2015023 Mahale A surface | ecosystem: Environmental > Aquatic > Freshwater > Lake | place: Tanzania: Lake Tanganyika... | reverse complement strand
TGGCTAACGACGAAGATTCAAGCAGATGATCTCAAGAAGGCGTTCGGTGGCTTCCTCGTGCTGGTGGGTTGCCGGCTCTTGTTCTTCAAGTAGCGGTCGTGTCGTTCTGGTTTTTCCTTTTCATCAAGAAAACCTTTCGCCAGCTTCCGCGCTGCACCTATGGCAAGAGCGCATTCTTACAAATTCTGTTTCGGCCCTTGGAACATCAGCGAAGGCCAGGACCCCTATGGCCCGCCCGTCCGTCAACCGCAGTCCTTCGACTGGAAGCTCGCGCAGCTCAAGAAGCACGGCTTCGACGCTATGATGTTTCACGATGACGACGCGGTGCCGAATCTCGATGGCAAGTCGGCCAAGCAAATCGTCAAGGAAGCCCGCGAGCTGAAGAAGCGCCTCGACGGCCTCGGTATCGTCGCTGAGATGGTCGCGCCGCGGCTGTGGTTCCACCCGAACACCGTGGACGGCGCCTACACCAGCAACGAGCCCAAGTGCCGCGCCTATGCCATTGAGCGCTCCAAGGTCTGCATCGACATCGCCCGTGAGTTGGACACCGATGTCATCGTCCTCTGGCTCGCCCGCGAGGGCAGCTACATCCGCGAGTCCAAGAACGCCCGGCGCGCTATGGATCAGCTCGTGACCGCGTTTGATGCGATGCTTGGCTACGACAAGCGCATCCGCCTCGCCATCGAGCCGAAGCCCAACGAGCCGATGGACCACGCCTACATTCCCACCATTGGCCATGCGCTTGCCATCGCTCAACTCACGCGCGACCCCCAGCGCGTCGGCTGCCTCATCGAGAGCGCGCACGCCATCCTCGCCGGCCTCGACCCGGCGGACGAAATTGATTTCGCCTGCGCCTTCGGAAAGCTCTGGTCGCTCCATCTCAACGACCAGAACGGCCTCAAGTATGACCAGGACCGTCCGTTCGGCTGCACGAACCTCCGTAGCGCCTTCGACCAAATCCGCGCGCTAGAGCGGAACGGCTACGGGAAGAAGGGCGAATACGTCTGCTTCGACGTGCACCCTTTCCGCACCACGAAGGAAGCGCACTGGCTCGACCACCTCACCAACAGCCGCCGCACTTTCCTCCGCCTGCTGGACAAGGTCCGCAGCTTCGATGAGAAAGCCGCGCAAGCCCTCGTCGCCGACCGCAACTATCAGGCGCTCGATCAGATGGTCATCGAGCACCTGATGGGGAAGTAATTCAGTTTTCGAAAAGCGACAAGCAAGCTCAGGAAATTTCCCCGCGCTGTCGCTGCTCTTGCATCTAGTAAGCGTTCAACCAAGTCGTCGTTCAGTCCCGCAAGTAACTTGGCAATAACGGCGGCAAGCTAGAAGAACCGCTCGTTTTGTAGCTTTTCGTCTGCTCGATAAGGGAATTGCTTGGCCGTGCCGTGCCGGGTTCTTACCCTTCACTGCTATGGCCCGCTCCGGCCCGCATAACTTTACGTCCGCCCTGCAAGCCAGCTTCCTGCTGGTGGGCCTGATGTTTTTCATCAAGGCGGTCGAGTTGGTCGGGCAAATTTCCTTCGCCGGCTTCGGGATCGTGCCCCGTGACGAACGCGGGTTGGTCGGCCTGCTCTTCAGCCCGCTCCTGCACGGCAACGCCGCGCACCTGCTCGCGAACGCTGCGCCGCTGTTCGTGCTGCTCACGCTGCTATTCTGGGATCGCAAATATCACCCGTGGCGCACGCTGGCCCTTATCTGGCTGGCGAGCGGCTTGGGCACGTGGCTCATCGGGCGCAGCATGACCGATGGCCAGCCCACCGTCCACATCGGGGCCAGCTCGGTGATTTACGGGCTGGTGGTGTATCTGCTGGTCGCGGGCTTTCTGATGGACAGTTGGCGCGCCGTCTTTGTGGCCGTGGGTGTGGGTGTGGCCTACGGCGGCATCATCTACGGAGTGCTGCCGCAATCCGGCCCCATCTCGTGGGAAGGCCACTTGTGCGGGGCCATTGCTGGTTGCTTGACCGCAAGGCACAACCATGCATGACGAGGGATTCCAGCCAGCAACGGTTGCCATTCCCGAGTACGGTTCAAAAAACCGTCGTCGTTAAGAAATGGCTGCTGAAAAATCGGGAAAGAATCCGAGGCAGAGGCGCTCAGTTGCGAATAGATGGGAAGTTCCCGGTTTATTGGCACGGTGAAGCTTTTTTTTGCCGTACTTCGGGGTGTTCGTTAGACTCGTCCCCTAATGGCAGACCAAAGCTCTCTCAACTGGAACTCGCGCAATGTCACCGGCGGTTGGCAGCGCGGCATTACGGCTTTCTATTGGGGCCTCGGCTTTAAGGAAGAGGACTTCGACAAGGCTCAAATTGGGATCGGCACGCCTTTGCTGGATGGAAATATCTGCAATGTGCATGCGCATGAGCTGGCGAAGCTCATCGCCCAAGGCTGCGCGGAGGCGGGTCTGGTAGGCTTCCCATTTGGCGTTTCGCCAGCGAGCGACAACATCACACAGGGCAACATCGGCGGCGCGGCCTCGCTTTGCTCGCGTAACCTCATGGCGAACGGAGCGGAGATGATCTGCACGGCGCACAGCTACGATGCCATCATCGGCCTGCATCATTGCGACAAAAACGGTCCGGCTTTTGCTATGGCGTTGGCCCGCACGAACTTTCCCGGACTCATCGTCAACGGTGGCAGCATCATGCCAGGCTGCCACCAAGGGCAATCGACGAGCATTCTTGATGTTTATGACGCTGCCGCGAGGGAAGCGCAGGGCACCATGAGCTGGGAGGAGAGCGAGCAGATCATCCGCACGGCCTGCCCCGGTCCTGGCGGGTGCGGCATCGCGGCGTCCTTTAATACTTGGGGTATTACGCTTGAAGCGATGGGGCTCAGCTTGCCCGACACCTCCTCGATGCCAGCCATTGAGGCCGGCAAGCGCGAGGAATGCCTCCGCGTTGGCAAAGCGGTGCGCCAATTGCTCGAAAAAAACATTCGGCCGCGAGACATCATCACGAAGCAGTCGCTGACGAATGCCATGACGGCCATCGCGGCCATCGGCGGCAGTACAAACGGCGTGATTCACCTCCTCGCCGTCGCTCGCGAGGCCGGTGTAGATTTCACATTGCGCGATGTACAGGCAATTTGCCGCAAAGTGCCGGTGCTGTGCAGCTTCGCACCTCGTGGCCGCGGGACGATGGTCGATCTCCACCGCCTTGGCGGCACTACGATGCTATTGAAGTACATCTCTGATGCTGGATTGCTCATTGGCTCGTGCCTGACCGTCACTGGCCAGACTTTGGCTGAAAACCTCGCCCGCGCCAAAGCAGTGCCTTTTCCGAACAATCTTATCGCGCCGCACGACCAGCCCTTTAAAGAGTATGCCGACATCCAAGTGTGTTTCGGCAACCTCGCGCCGCACGGGATGGTTTTTAAAGTGTCTTCGCTCAAAAAGCCTTACTTCTGCGGCCGCGCGATCTGCTTCGAGAACAGCAAAGGCGTCTTCGAAGCTGCTGCTCAAGGTCGAATCAAGCCAGGCCACATTGTCATCATCCGCGGCAGCGGCCCGGTGGCGCTCGGCATGCCCGAGATGCACGTGGCTAGCGCCGCGCTGGCCGTGCCGGAGTTGTATGGCAAGGTCGCGCTCATCACCGATGGCCGCGTCTCCGGCGTCTCCGCCGGCGCGGTGGGTGTTCATTGCACGCCCGAGGCCGTTTTGGGCGGTCCCATCGCCAAAGTGCAGGACGACGACGAAATCGAGTTCGACCTTTTGAAGGGCACCATCGCCGTCAAAGCCGACCTGGAGGCTCGAAAAGCCGAACCGGTCGAAGTTTCGCATCCCTTCGGTTACCTCGCCGACTTCGCCGCGACGACTTCGCAGGCACATGAAGGCTGCGTGCCAAAGTGGACACTCTCCAAGCGATCATAAAGAGCTGCATCTAAGCGAACCTCGTTTACGTCGCCCGATCGCCTTCTGTTTGAAGCTGCTCGGCTAACAGAGGAAGCGTATCGCCGTCTTGGCCCCTGCGGTGAGTGTTGGGACTGCCGCCATGGTCAGGAAGCTTTGCAGAAGAAGAGTGGCGGATGAATGGGACGACCTTCAGAGGGCTCCGGCTCCTTAACTAGGTGATTTCCTGCTTGCGCTTTGGCATGGCGACGGGCATCAGAAAGTGGTGATAAGTCTGCCTTGTGTTTAGGCTGTCCCATAACTAAATCAAATTATGCGCACGTATAAGATCTTGTTGCTCTCAGCTTTTCTAGGGGCAGCACTCTCACTGTCCGCAGCCGAAAAGCGTTTGGAATCCACCACCCTTAAACCCAACATCTTTGGCGAGACCAAGACCGTGACCAAAGATTCCTCCGGGCGCGTCGTAAGCGAGTCCACGGCCGCCAAGCCAAATATCTTCGGTGAGATCAAAACCGTGACCAAGGATTCCGCTGGGCGTATCATTAGCGAGTCAACCACCTCTAAACCTAATATCTTTGGCGAGATCAAGACTGTGACCAAAGATTCCTCCGGGCGCGTCGTAAGCGAGTCCACGGCCGCCAAGCCAAATATCTTCGGTGAGATCAAAACTGTGACCAAGGATTCCGCTGGGCGTATCATTAGCGAGTCAACCACCAGCAAACCCAATATCTTTGGCGAGACCAAGACTGTGACCAAGGATAAGAAGTAATTCCTGATCCAAACTTAACGCTTGCTGAGAAGCCGATCCGTAGAAGCCAGTTTGCTCACAGCGAGATCAGCCCGCTGAAGGAAATTTTCAACGCCCTCCATAATTTTCGTAAGCCTCAGGTAAGACTCACAAGAAATTCTAAATCACACAGGGACAATCCTGTTAGTTTTTCAGCCAGCAACTTGTCAACATTCACTCTTTCAAAACCGGACGCAGATCCATCAGTTGGCAATCCCGCCCGCATCCTGTCCTTGGATCAGTTCCGCGGTTATACGGTAGCGGGAATGTTTCTGGTTAATTGGCTGGGGTCCTTCGTGGTCATGCCGGAAATCCTCAAGCATCACCGCTCTTGGTGTAGCTATGCGGACACTATCATGCCGCAGTTCTTCTTCGCTGCGGGCTTCGCGCTGCGTTTGGTGTATAGCCGCAACGCGGAGAAGTTTGGCCCCTGGGCCGCGCATAGACAGGCTTTGCGGCGCGGCTTGGGGTTGTTCATTTTTGGCGTTGTGTTCTACGAATTGGGAGGCTCATGGAAAAACTGGGCAGCTTTAGTGGAGGCCGGGTGGAGCGGTTTTTTCTCGCTAAAGGTCTGGGCGAATCCCTTTCAGGCACTGACGCACATTGGTGCGACGAGCTTGTGGTTGGTGCCAGTGTTGGCACGCGGCGCGCCTGTGCGAATTGCCTTTGCGCTGCTAAGCGCCGGGCTGCATCTGTGGCTTTCGCATCGCTTCTGGTTCGACACGCTCATCCACAGCGGGGTCATTGATGGTGGCCCGCTGGGATTCCTCACGTGGACCCTGCCCACCGTGGCGGGCTCGCTGGCTTACGACGCCGTGCGCGGTGGCCGGTCAATGTGGCACCTTATCGCTTGGGGTGTGACTCTCATGCTAGCGGGCTACGCGCTTGCTTGTTTGGCCAATGGTGGTGGCTGGGCCATCCCGCCATTTTTTGCAAACCCGCGTTCGCACGACCTGTGGACCATGAGCCAAAAAGCGGGTAGCGCGTCTTACCTGCTGTTTTCGGCCGGTTTCTCGCTCGCGCTGTATGCTTTGTTCCGTTTGTTCTGCGATGGACGCGGTTGGCGGCTGACTATGTTTCACGACTTAGGTAGCAACGCGTTGGCCGCCTACATCATTCACATGCTGGTCATGGCGTGTTTGAAAACTCTCTGCCCGAAGGACTCGCCCGCGTGGTGGGCCTTGGGAATGGGCGTGGTGCATTTTGGGCTCATCTGGTGGATGGTGCGCTGGCTGAACCGTCATGCTCTCTACTTGCGGCTGTAAAACTTTCTCGGCGGTGGTGGTGAAAATTTACTGCCCGTAAAAATAGCTTTGGGCAGGTGAAATACGCCTGCTTGTTATTACTTTTTATCCGTGGGTCATATTTAAGGTTTAATTTCCAAGGGCGCGATTATGGACCCATACTGTCCAGCTTTAACCCTGAATACACGCGCGACTTAGCTTCCAGGCAGGGTGCGCGCCAACGCGTTAACTTTTTGGACTTGTTATATCGCCGACACGCGCACTGACACCTCGAGCGATCGCTCGGTGTTGCCAACGTAATGGCCGCTGACAGGTGCGACATCTGCGTAATCGCGGCCGACAGCGATCTTCACGTAAGACTCACCTGGTTGTACGTTGTGTGTGGGGTCAAGCGCGCACCAGCCGATGCTAGGGATGAGCACCTCGATCCACGCGTGAGTCGCGTTAGCCTTCTCAGTGGCGAGGTAGCCGCTCACGTAACACGCAGGAATTTTCATCGCTCGGCATAGCCCAAGCAAGACGTGGGCGAAGTCTTGGCACACACCGCGCCGCTGGATCAACACGTCCTTCATATGGGTGTGCACGTGCGTGGAGGCGGCCTCGTAATTCAGGTGCGTGTGAACAAACTGCATTAGCGCTAAGGCCGCCTGCCAAGTGTCTCGTCGGTCGCCTACCACGTCTAATGCAAGTCGCCACGTTTCTGGTGTCGTATCTACGAAACGACTTGTTTGCAAAAAGTCGTAACTCCGCTCCCCGCGCAGCGCTTCGTCAATCCTAGCCAGCTGAAACGGAGTAGCATCCTCTGCTAACACAGCCGTAGGCCGAGTGTTTACCCGGGTGTGGCTTTCGATGGTTAATGAAGTGTGCGGCTCGGGGATCTCAAAGTGATGAATGATATTGTGGTAAAAATCTGTATAGTGCCGAAGTCGTGTAGCGGGCAAAACTTTTAGCAAGAATGATTCAACGGATTGGTGTTCGTTTGTCGGAGGCTGTAGTCGCACCTCATTAAAACTATCACGCACTGGCATAGCATAGTTAAAGCGTGTGCGATGGAGAATTTCCCACTTCATGAGGAAGACGGCTGCTCGCCTATACCGGAGTTACATCCACAGAGACCTTGACAATATGTTCGCCACCGCCGGTCAGAATCCCCCTGACGGGACTAACGTCGTCGAAGTCACGCCCATATGCGACCGTGATGTGCTCGTCCAGCGGCAAGACATTGTTGGTTGGATCGAAGTCCACCCAACCAAGATCCGGGCAAAACGCGGAGAACCACGCATGTGATGCGTCTGCACCCACGAGACGCGACTGTCCTTCAAGGGAGCGTGTGCGAAGATAACCGCTCACGTAGCGTGCTGGCAAACCCATCGAGCGCAGCGAGGCTATCGCCAAGTGTGCAAAGTCCTGACAAACCCCGCGACGTTGCGAGATTACTTTCTCCAACGGCGTCGTCACCGTGGTGGCCGCGGGATCGTAGGTGAAGTCGGCGTGGATGCGGCGGTTCAAGTCGGTGACCGCCTGCAACAACGGTGTGCCAGGCGCAAAGCTTGGCAGGGCATAATCCGCCAAATCTCGCGTGGCATGCGCGCCGGGTGAATCGAAACAGAATTGGTAGGGATCTGCCACCGTGGGCGAAACCGTTTCCGAAAACAGACGCACAACTTGCTCCCACGGGGGTGAAAGCACTACCGCCGGAGGGGTCGTTTCGGCCACGCTCACTAGGCTTTCGGCGGTGATTTCGAACCGGTTGTGCAGCTCCTGAATGCTAAAGAAGCAAACGCTATTGCCAAAATAGTCCGCGCGGACCTTGCGCGCTGGCGGCTCGGGAGTGATTTGTAGGTTGTACTCTAGCCGCCGCTGATGATCCAGCGTCCGGGGTTTTATGCGTGCCGCGTGGTGCGAGACTGTAACCGGCTCACTGTAACCATAGGTCGTGCGGTGGACGATGCGATAGTTCACGGCGAGCCCCCCTGGTCGGCCCGGGAAATTGCAGAGTGAGCGAAGTAACTCACGGCAATCGCATCGCTCAGCCGCGGCAGGTCGCGCAGCGTCGCGCTGATGACGGTGCCGGTCTCGGAATCGTGCCAGCCGCCACTGAGCGTGTTTAGTTCGCGAGGGTCCAGCAACCGCAAGCGGGCGAGGCTCTCAATAAGCACGCGCTGCCCTGCGCTGGGCAAAGCGCTCTCGCGCTCCTGCGGCAGCCGGTCGCAATGTTTCACCAGTTGGTTGAGCTGGAAAAGCAGCGAGCGCGGGTTCGTGTCGTCGAGTAGGACTAGGTCATAAACGGCCGCGATGTTGGGCAAAAGATTGTAACGCGCACGGTAAGTGATGGCACAATCGCAAACATCGAGCAATGTCTCCAGCAAACTGGGATTGTTTGCCTCGGAAGATCCTAGGGCATTTTCCAAAAACGTGCAGAGGTAAACGCCGCGTTCAATACGCCGGCCCATATCGAGAAAACGCCAGCCATGAGCACGGGTCATGTTTTCGCGTGCTAGCCCGCTGAAGGCCGCGAGTGAAAGCATCGCTTGTTGCAGGATGCCGACAGCCTCCCCCGCAAGCATCAGGCTAGATGTTGGACGTGACAGCGTGTCAGCGAGTGAACTAAGCACACGCCAGACTTCGCTCGAAGTACGATCGCGAACAAGCACGGCAAGGCGCTGTAAGTTTTCCGCGATGTGCCGCAAGCTGCCTGGCCGCGCAGGGTCAAAGATGGCTGCAAGTAAGTCGGCTTCAAGGGCCTCATGATTTGCACGAATTCCTCGACCGGCCTCGCCGGGAGTGAGTTGACCTTGACTCTCCAAAGTTTCCAACAACGGCTCTAGAAACGGCAACGCGCCGCTCGTCGTCTCTGGACCAAAGCGCACTAGCGCTGCGCGAAGCATGCGCGCAGTGAAATCCGAGCGCTCAGCGTAGCGCCCCATCCAATAAAAGTTGTCGGCCATGCGGCTAGGCAAGTTGTTGCCCACGCGCCGCAAATCGATCGAATTACTAGGCGTGGTCAATAAAGACATCGGCTCGACGGGTTTATCGCTTAACACCCAAGTGTCCATGCTTGTGCCACCGCGCTGCATCGAGACGAAACGTCCGCTTGTCTCACTTGCCACGCGCGTCAAACCGCCTGGCATCAGTTGGTAACCCTTATCCGTAGCGACGAGATAGACGCGTAGTGCCACCGGACGTGAGGTTAAACCCTGCTCTCCCCATGCAGGAGCGCTCGACAAAACCACACGCTCTTGCGCCACGTACTGATGCGGTTGGAAACGAATGGCCCGAGCCAGCACCTCGCGTTCAGTCTGAGTTAGGTCGCGTTCGGGGTTGGAGCCTTTGCGCTCGCTGCGGAAGGCAGATTTTACGAACAAGTCATCGAGATGCTTTAGCACGTAGTCGCGTGCCGTTTGTTGACCGCACCACCACGTCGCGACAGATGGAAGCTTCAAATCCTCGCCGAGCAGGTGGCGACAGAGGCTCGGCAAAAAACCCAAGAAGGCGGGCTGTTGCAGCAGCCCGCTGCCGAGCGAGTTTGTGACAGCGACGTTACCCGCTCGTAATGCCTCAACTAGGCCCGGCACACCGAGCATCGAATCATTGCGCAGCTCCAGCGGGTCGCAAAATTCATCGTCTACCCGGCGTAAAATCACGTCTACCGGTTCTAGGCCTGAGAGTGTTTTCAAAAATACTCGGTCGTCGCGGACAGTGAGGTCCTGACCCTCAACGAGCATGTAACCGAGGTAACGCGCAAGATAAGCCTGCTCAAAATATGTCTCGTTATAAGGACCGGGTGTGAGCAGGACAATCCGCGGGTTGTCGGTGTGGCGCGCAGCGAGTTGTGCGAGTGAATTTCGCACCCCACGAAAGAAGCTGGCTAGCCGTTGCACATGCCCGTCTCGGAATGTATCTGGCAAGAGTCGCGAGATGATGAGGCGGTTAGCGAGTGCGTAACCGGCCCCGGTGGGAATGTTCGTGCGATCGGATACGACCCACCACTGGCCATCTGGCGAGCGCGCAAGGTCTACGGCGTAGAAATGGAGATAGTTGTCGTGTGATTGTTTAATGCCGTGGCATGACCGGAGAAAATCCGGCTGTCCAAAGACCAGCGCAGGCGGCAGGCGTCCCGAGCGCAGTAGCTCTTGTGAACCGTAACAATCGGCAAGCACAAGATTAAGGAGTGTCGCGCGCTGAATTAGGGCGGTTTCCAGCGAGCGCCACTCATTGGCTGCCATAAGAAATGGCACCGGATTAAGCTGCCACGGGCGCTCCATGCCACGCGCGTCGCCATAGACGTTGTAGGTGACTCCGCCCTCATGAAGAAGCCGACGACAGGTGTCTGCCCGTCGCCTTAGTTCCTCCGGACCAAGTGAATCTAGGTGATCTAACAGCGGTAGGTAATGTCGGCGCGGTTCACCATTCGCTGAGAGCAATTCGTCAAATGACTCTTTCGCCGGCGAGTAGTTCGCGAGCAGATCGAAATTATGCCTGGCGCTTTTTGGCGTGCTGATTTCGCTCATGGCGCTGATCAATCTTAATCTAGTAACCGCAAGCAAGCGAGGCCTCGTCTCCAAAAGTCTGCTCGGTTAATCGGAGCACGTTCACTCCCAGCGGGATATTTTGTTGATCTCATAAAGCGACTACGATTCGAGGGCACTCAAGAAAGTCTTGGGTCGGGAGCTTTGCATGTTTGAAATTTCCTCGGCTTGAAAGTGTAAGGAAAGGTTTCCAATATTTAGTGAATGGTTTTTGTTTACTCTTTTCAAGGCGCGTTGTGCTCGAAGCTTTAAAAGATCCGTCCTGCGACTTTAAAACACATTTATTTAGCTTTCAGACAGGCCGAGCCATTTTGCCAACTGACCGTAAATGATGCCGGTCCTGTAAGCGGGCTGATAAATATTTTAGATCAGGCCGTATCACCGAAGATAATGAATTTAGATCGTTTACAAGATTGGGAATACACATGATTTCTGGCCCCAGATATTTATTGCGACCTATGGTCGCAGACAACGATTCCGTTGCGGTGCGCTAGACATGACGCAGATCCAGCGTAATTGGAAATTCCGGGTTGGCCTTCGCTGCGGTGATGTTGAGTTTACCGTGTGAATGCCCGCCGCGAAAAAAGCGCGCGAGCCGACGCGACTCAGCTTCGTAGCTATTAACAGGGAACCGATCATAGCTACGCCCGCCTGGATGTGCGACGTGATAGGTGCAACCGCCAATACTACGTTTGTTCCAAGTGTCCACCACATCAAACACCAGCGGCGTATGAATGCCGATGGTCGGTTGAAGACATTCAGGTGGTTGCCACGCACGGTACCGTAAGCCGGCGACAAACTCATTGTTCACACCTGTCGGATGCAGCGGAACGCGATGGCCGCCGACTGTGATGGCAAAGCGATCGCCAGAAAGTCCACGAGCTTTGATTTGCAAACGCTCAAGCGAACTGTCCACGTAGCGCACGGTTCCGCTGCTGCCAGGTTCCTCACCGAGTACGTGCCACGGCTCGAGCGCAGCTCTGAGTTCCACATGAATATTGCGTTGCGCGAGATCACCGATGAAGGGAAATCGAAACTCGAAGTGAGGGGAATACCATTCGAATTCAAACGGATAGCCGTCGTCGCGCAAGTCGCGAATGACATCTTGGAAATCCATTTCGCAAAAATGTGGCAGCATCCAACGATCATGAATGTCAGTACCCCAGCGCACTAAGCCGTTCTGGTATGGATGCTTCCAAAACTTCGCTATGAGGCCACGTAAGAGCAAGTGTTGAGCGAGGCTCATTCGTGCATCGGGTGGCATTTCGAACGCGCGCATCTCAAGGAGTCCCAAACGACCCGTGTTTCGCTCGGGAGGGAACAGTTTATCAATGCTAAATTCAGATCGATGTGTATTGCCGCTGGCATCGATGAGCAGGTTACGGAAGAGCCGATCACATAGCCACGGCGGCGTGTAGCCGAACTGCGCAAGATTTCGGTCGAGTTCTTTGAAGGCGATTTCAAGTTCAAAAAGAGAGTCGTTGCGGGCCTCATCAATGCGCGGGGCCTGTGAGGTCGGCCCGATAAAAAGCCCACTGAAAAGCCAACTTAAAGACGGGTGGTTTTGCCAGTAACTGAGAAGTGACCGCAACAAGTCTGGCCGACGGAGAATGGGAGAATCACCAGTGGTTTCTCCGCCGACGATGATGTGGTTGCCTCCGCCGGTGCCGGTGTGACGGCCGTCGAGCATGAACTTCTCGGTCCCTAGTCGAGTTTGGCGTGCTTCTTGGTAAAGCACGGTTGTGCGTTCGACGAGATCCTTCCACGATTTACTTGGGTGTAGATTCACTTCGATAACGCCAGGGTCGGGTGTCACCACAAGTTTGTTTAAGCGCGGGTCAGGCGGTGGAACTTCGCCCTCGATGATGACGGGCAAGCCAAGTTCAGTAACGGCAGTCTCTACGCCGGCCACGAGGTCTAGATAATCCTCTGTGGATGCAACCGGCGGCATAAAGACGTGCAGGCGACCATCGCGTGGCTCGACACATATTGCGGTGCGGATAATCCACGGAGCGGACTGGCCTTGGTTGGGTCGCAGACTTGAGTCAAAGTTTACCGGCAAAGTTGGCAACTCCTTGCGGTTGTCCTCAAACTCGTCGAGTTGTTGGGCACTTTGTGCTAGACCGTAATCCTTTGGAATGGTTAGGCCAACTTGACTTTGGATAAAGCGCTGAGCCGTGCTACCAGGCAATCCAACTTTATAGGGAAAATTTCGGGGCAATGCTGGAAACTTCTGTGCTGGGTCGGGCGGAAGTACCCATGGGTGCTCTTTTTCTGAGACCCAAGGAATTGAATCCAGCGGGAGGCGTAGACCCATTGCAGAGTCACCGGGAATGAGCCAGAGCGTTTCGTCATCACGTAGGAACCATGCGCCGGATATCCAACCGGACTGACCTCCGTGCGAATCCCGCTTGATAGGCAGTGCATAGCCGACAACCTCGCCCAGCCCCCGTTGAAAAATGCGGGCAATGCGCTCGCGCTCCAGCCTGTTTGTAAGGTTAGATTTCTCCGGCGTGACGTTAGATGGCAGGCGACGCTCCTTCCATGTGTAGTAGAAGGCGTCTTCGTAGGCAGGAATTGCATATTTCGGGTCCGCGCCAATAATCTTGGCAATGCGAGAAATCAGGGCTGACGCGTCTTTCGCACCGTGGCCGTAGTCCTTTGACTCGTCGGCGATGAGTGAGTCGTTTTTCCAGATTGGCACGCCGTCCTTACGCCAATAGCAGCCGAGTGCCCATCGCGGTAGTTCTTCGCCAGGATACCATTTGCCTTGTCCGTAATGCAGCAGAGCGCCGGATGCAAATTGGGCTTTGAGCCGTTTAATAAGTTTGCCTGAAAGCAAGCGCTTCTTCGGTGACACGGCGGCAAAGTTCCATTCTGGTCCGTCAGGATCATCGAGAGAGATGAAAGTCGGCTCGCCGCCCATTGTGAGGCGCACGTCCCCCTCCTTTAGCTCCTTGTCAATCGCGTGACCAAGCGAATCAATCTCGCCCCATTGCTTGTCCGTGTAAGGCAGCGAGACGCGTGGTGACTCGAAAATGCGCGTGACCCGCATTTCATGGCTGAACTTGCATTCGCACTGGTCAATGAGTCCACTAATAGGCGCCGCGCTCGTAGGGTCGGGCGTAGCAGCAAGCGGTAGGTGGCCTTCACCAGCAAGGAGACCACTGGTAGGATCAAGCCCAATCCAGCCCGCTCCCGGCAGATACACCTCGCTCCATGCATGCAGATCCGTGAAGTCTTTCTCTGCGCCGTTTGGCCCATCGAGCGACTTCACATCCGGCTTTAGTTGAATCAAGTAGCCGCTGACAAAGCGCGCGGCTAGTCCACAGTGGCGCAATAGTTGTACAAGCAACCAAGCTGAATCGCGGCATGATCCGCTGGCGAACTGGAGCGTCTCCTCGGGAGTTTGCACGCCGGGCTCCATTCGAATGGTGTATTTGATGTCGCGCCAAAGCTTTTGATTAAGTGCCACTAGGAAATCAATCGTGCGCGGTCGGTTATCTTTGGCAGAAAACGCTTGAGGGAGCTCTTGGTTCTCGGGGCGCGTGGCAGTCTGTGTCTGAGGAGAGATTTTCGTTTCGTAAACCCGGCTATTAACTAAAAGGGTGCGCTTTACCTCGCCGAGATATTTCGCGAACTGCGGTGTGGCAGAAGACCTGAGACGAAATGGCGCGAGTTCATGGTCGAGCGCGTGGTCGTAAACAAAAGGGACGCATTCAGCCTCCGGCTCCAGGAAGAAATCAAAAGGATTTAGCACCGCCATCTCAGCTACTAGGTCCACCTCAACTGAGAATTCCTTGGTTTGCTCCGGGAAGACAAGGCGGGCGATCCAGTTTGACTGCGGGTCCTGCTGCCAATTGACAAAGTGTTTTTGCGGCGTAGCGCGAAGCGAATAGCTCAATATCCGCGTGCGGGTGTGCGGGGCGGGACGTAAACGTATTACGTGTGGCCCAAGATTGATGGGCCGATCATAGTCGTATCTTGTCTTGTGATTTAACGCGACGTGGATAGCCATGCGGCGTAAATAATTTTTGCTGAGATTTTAGTTTACAGTGGGTCGGTTCGCATCATTTGCGCCTAGCACTAAATGATGGCTCTGCTGTTGCTGTTCCTCCTGCTGCACGAGGATTTGATCATCCACACTTGCGGTCGATTGGAAGAAGTAAGCTGAGAAGAGAGCGTTGCCTATGGCGTTGAGCTTAAATTGAAACTGATCGAGGTACTGATGCAGCCCGTGAGCAAATATTTCATCCACGGTACTAAATTGAAGTTCGGCCTCAAGCCGGCCAGTAAGTTTCTCTGCCTCGTTCGAAAAGCGGCCTGCTGACACCCCGGAAATGCGGCGTAACGCGAGATTAAGTTCCTTGACGCAGAAACGTGCTGAGCGGGGAAAATCTTCGTTGAGGAGGAGAAAGTTTGTGACCAGCTTGGGGTGCACTTCTGCGCTATGGATAGACTTGTAAGCATCCCACGCACTACACGAGCGCAGGATAGCAGACCATTCTAGCGCTTCTGCTTGAGTGACGCTGGTGGGTGCGCCTTTCTCTGGAAGTGTGTGATAACGGAGATCAAGGATGCGCGAGGTTTTGTCCGCGCGCTCGATGAGCTTACCTGCTTCACTAAAATTCCAACCTTCATTTCGAATGGCGGTTGCGCGCGTTAGCCCGATCAGCGTGAGCGAAGAAGACTTAACTTGTTGGAAAAAATCAGTGGGGCTTTCCTTCCACACTTGCCGCGCTTGGGGTGAGCGAACGAAAAGATAAAGACGGTTCAACTCCTCCCACAGGTCGCCAGTGATTTGGTCGCGCACCATGCGGGCGTTTTCGCGCGCTTGGCAGATCGATGAAACAAGCGAATTTGTGTTCTCTGTTTGGAACACCAGAAACTCGGTTACATGCTTGCCGGTAGCCTTCTTATGGAGGCCAAGGAAGGCAGCTTCATCGCCGGTGCTTTGAACAATAGGCATCCAGTGGTCTGCTAAGCGCTGATCGTTGAGGTCACGTAAGTCGAGCAGAAGTTGTAGGTTGACATCCACAATGCGCGCGATGTTCTCTGCACGCTCGATGTAACGAGCCATCCAATAGAGATTGTTGGCAACGCGGCTTAACATGAAATTAATCAGCAACTAGTTTCTGGTGCCTATTTATTGAGCGGGCAAAAAAACGGCGGGAAAAAAGCCATGAGGTAACTCCACAATAAACAGGAATTTTTCATTCATCGCCATAAAGCACCCATGTATCTTTACTGCCGCCTCCTTGAGAAGAGTTTACGACCAGCGAGCCTTTTCGTAGCGCAACGCGAGTCAGGCCGCCGGGTACAATGACGATTTTCTCGCCGTAAAGTATGAAAGGGCGCAGGTCAATGTGCCGGCCCTCAAACTTGTTTTCGTCTGTTTGCGTCGGGTGTCGCGATAATGAAATCATTGGTTGAGCGATGTAGTTGCGTGGGTCGGCCTCAATGGCTTTGCGAAAGATTTCGATTTCATCCTTTGAGGCCTTTGGGCCCATAAGCATTCCGTAGCCGCCAGACTCGTTGGCAGCTTTAACTACGAGCTTATTGAGATTTTCTAGGATGTATTTTTTGTCGGCCTCTTCACTGGCAAGGTAAGTCTCTACATTGGGGATGATAGGCTCCTGATTGAGGTAATACTTGATCATTCTCGGAACGAAGTAATACATCACCTTATCGTCCGCGATGCCCGTGCCGATGGAGTTGGCGAGGCTGACGTTGCCCGCGCGGTAAGCGTGCACAAGGCCAGGCACTCCCAGCATTGAATCTCGGCGAAAGACTGTTGGATCAATGAAGTCGTCGTCAATGCGCCGGTAAATTACGTGTACGGGTCGCAGGCCCTTAGTCGTTCGCATGAAGACGCGCGCGTCGCGCACCACCAAGTCGCGGCCCTCGACGATTTCGATGCCCATCTGGCGGGCGAGATAAGTGTGCTCGAAGTAGGCCGAATTATAGGCGCCCGGCGTGAGCAACACTACCGTCGGATCCGCCACGCCCACGGGTGCGAGATAATTAAGCATTCGCAGCAGTTCTTGTGAGTAATCCTCTACCGGGCGTACCCCAATTTGCTCGAACATCCCGGGAAAGGAACGCTTCATGGCGCGCCGATTCTCTAACACATAGCTCACCCCGCTGGGGCAGCGGCCGTTGTCCTCGAGTACTAGCCATCGCCCCGAATCGTCGCGAATCAAGTCTGTGCCGCAGACGTGTATGTAGATGTCTTTTGGCACATTGAAACCTGCAAACTCGCGGCGGAAATGTTTTCCCGACAGAACGTAATGCGGTGGAATAACACCTTCCTTAAGAATGTGCTGCTCGTGATAGATGTCGTGCAGAAAGAGATTTAATGCAGTGATACGTTGCGCTAAGCCACGTTCAAGCAGTTCCCATTCTCTCGCTGGGATGATGCGTGGCAGCAGGTCGAATGGAAAAATTTTCTCAGTCCCAGCTGAATCGCCATAGACATTAAAGGTGATGCCTTGCCGGAGAAAAGCTACGTCTACCGAATGCCGCTTGTGATTAAACTCCTGAGGTGTGAGGGCCTTAAAATGCTCACGAAACTTGCGATAATGCGGGCGCACCTGACCGCCCTTGTCCAGCATCTCATCAAAAAATCCTGCGTGGTCGTAGCGTTTCAACATATGATGTCTCGTTTTGCCCACGCCGGGCATTACTCGGCACAAGATCTACTCGAATCAGCTTGAATCAGTGCTGATCAGGCCCGTTACTCAATGATGCAACTACCGTGCCGCAGACCGAAAGAGCGTCTCGGCATTCGATGGGGACAATTGGAAATGCGCCCTTACGTCAGCCCTACCTTTTTCTCCTTTTCCGTCTCGCGCCCCCGCGCATACTCGCCGCCTTATGGACCGACTGCCAGGCTTCCGGGATTTCTACCCTGAACCGTTGCCGCCGACGAAGGACGAGTTGTGGAGCATGGACGCCCGCAACTATCTATTCGACACGTGGCGCGCGGTGGCCCGTCGTTACGGTTTCCGCGAATATGACGGTCCACCACTGGAGCCGCTCGAGCTTTATACCAACAAGTCGGGCGCGGAAATTGTGGGCCAGCTCTTCAACTTCACCGACAAGGGCGAGCGTGCCGTTGCGATGCGTCCCGAGATGACGCCTACGCTCGCGCGTATGGCCGCTGCGCAAGAACGCGCTTACAAAAAGCCCTTCAAGTGGTTCTCCATCCCGCAACTGTTCCGCTATGAGAAGCAGCAGAAGGGCCGCAAGCGCGAGCACTTCCAGCTCAATTGCGATATCCTCGGCGAGCACGACCGGGCGGCCGATGCCGAACTCGTTGCGCTGCTCATCGACTCGTTGCGTGCGCTCGGCTTGACTAATGCGGACTTCGTCGTGCGTCTCAGCAGCCGCAACGCATGGACCGAGCTCTTCGCCTCCCGCTGCACTGATGCAGCGAAGTCCTACGATTTCTTTCAAATCGTGGACAAACTGGACCGTACCCGCCCCGAGGAAAGCGCTGCTAAGCTCGCCCCGCTTGGCTTCCAACTCGAGGAGGTCCAAGCCTTCATCACCAGCGGCCAGCCCAATGCCGAACTCCAGCTCATTCTCGACCAGCTTGCCGCGCGTGGCCTGCGCGAGTACGTGCGTGTGGATTATGGGGTCATCCGCGGCCTCGCGTATTACACTGGCCCCGTCTTCGAAGCTTTCGACATCAAGGGCGAGTTTCGCGCTATTTGTGGCGGTGGGCGTTACGACCACCTCATCAAGCAGGTGAGCGGTGGCAAGGTAGATCTCCCCGCGCTTGGCTTCGGCATGGGGGATGTGGTGCTACTAGAGTTACTGAAATCTCGCGGCCTCTTGCCGCAGTTCACCGCTGGCCTGAACGCCTACGTGCTGATCGAGGACGAATCCCTACGGGTAGACTCGCTCCGCTTGGTGCAACAACTACGCGAGGCCGGTTTGCCCACTGAGTTCAGCCTCACGCCTGCCAAAGGTGACAAGCAATTCAAGCGCGCCCTTGAACTTAATGCCTCCCATGCCGTACGCCTCGAACGTCAACCGGACGGCTCTTTGATCGCAAAGCTAAAGCACCTAAAATCCCGCGAGGAAGTTGTCCTCGCTCCGTCTGCGGTGGCCCAACACCTCGCCCACTGAATTATCATGCCTGGCCTCATTGCCATTGTCGGCCGCCCCAACGTTGGCAAATCCGCGCTCTTTAACCGCATCGTTGGAAAGCGCATCGCCATTGTGCACGACATGCCCGGAGTCACGCGTGACCGCGTGACTGCCGAGGCTGAATGGCGTGGCCGAAGCTTCACGCTTGTGGATACCGGCGGCATCGGCCTCGTGCGCGGCGAGAAAGTCGCGGATGTTATCATTAATGCTGCGCTTGACCAGGTGCAGCTCGCTATTGCGGCAGCGGACTGCATCATTCTAGTTGTTAATGTGCAGGAGGGCGTTGTTCCGCTGGACCGTGAAGTTGCTCAGCGGCTGCACCAGTCCGGCAAGCCCGTGCTGGTGGCGGTCAACAAGGTGGACAACCACAAGTCAGAGGCGGGCGTGACCGAATTCGCGGAGCTAGGCTTTAACCGGTTATTTCCCGTAACAGCAATTCATGGACGGGGCATCGAAGATCTGATGAACCGTGCGAAGGCACATTTGCCGGAGGAAGCTGAGACCAAAGCTGAGAGTGCGCGGAAGGATGAAGATGAATCTAGGGTAGCTGCAGGCGAACCCAAGTCATCTGCTGCTCGCAGTCAGTCACCCACAAAGCTCGCCGTCGTTGGCCGGCCCAATGTCGGTAAGTCCTCCATCATTAATGCGCTCACGAACTCCGAGCGTGTCGTGGTCAGCCCGATCCCCGGCACCACGCGCGACGCGGTGGATGTTCCGTTTGAAGTCGAGACCGACGGTGTGCGGCAGCAGTATGTGTTGATTGACACCGCTGGCTTGCGCAAGGCCCGCCGAGTGGACGATACCGTCGAGTATTTCAGTGCGCAGCGTACGGCAGAAGCCATAGAGCGCGCGGACATCGTGGTGCTGGTAATTGACGCGGAGAACGGCGTGGTTGAGCAGGATAAGAAAATCGCTGACCAGATTATCGAGGCGCGCCGTGCGTGCATTGTGGTCATCAACAAGTGGGATCTCGTGGAGCCCTCCGTGCGCACAGCTCGGGAGCAGGAGTTGGAGCGGCGTAAACGCGAGGGCAAGCATCACCGCGAGGGTCAGGCGCGGGGGCCGCTGACCACGCTCGCCGAGTTTGGCCAGTGGGTGCAGGAAAAGCTCTTCTTCCTCGACTACGCGCCAGTGATTTTTACCTCCGCCACGTCAGGCTTCCAACTCGACCGCCTGCTGGAGGCTGTCCGCTATGTCGCCGCCCAGTTAGGTCAGCAGGTGCCCACGGCCATCCTAAACCGCACACTAAACGACGCGATCCAACGTCGCCAGCCGATCAGCGCGGTGGGGCACTTCCTCAAGTTTTTCTACGCCACGCAGGTTCGGCAGGCCCCGCCGACGTTTCTGCTATTTGTTAATCGCGACGAACTACTTTCGCCGCAATACGCCAAGTATCTCTCCGGTGAGATGCGCAAAGCTTTTGGTTACGAGGGTTGCCCTATCGTGCTGGTGGCGAAGGCTCGACCCAAGACCGTCGAGCCGGTGCGTAAATTCAAGCTGCGGTCCAGCGGCCCGCCAATGAGGACAAAGTTTAAGCGTGGCGGCCCGCCCAAGGAGCGCCGCTCTGGCAAGGCCCGCGCCGCCCGCCGGCTGCGGTGAACGCCCGCCTCGCATGTCGGCTTGCGCCAGCCGGGCGGGCTAGATATTTACCCACGTGACAATGCTAATCACCTGCCTGACCAGACTCCTTGGCTTCGCCGTTCTTGTTGCGTTGCTGCCGCGTGCCTCAGCCGCCGCGCCGAAGTTTCAGGAAGTTTTTGATTTGGTTCGCACCAACCTCGGTGGCCTTACGCCCGCGCAGGTTGAGGCAGATACTCTTCAAGCACTGCAAAAGCAGTTCGATGGCCGCGTGCTGATTGATGCGCCGGCTCGACCTGCCGCCATCAAGCCTGAGGGGCCGCCTTTGGAAAAGACCGCCGTGCTTGATGGCGCGTTTGGTTACGTGCGCGTAAGCCACATCGCGCCAAAGCTCGATGAGGCCCTGACCACCGAGCTATCTAAGCTCGGCGGCTCCGCAAAGCTCAAGGGCCTGCTGATTGATCTCCGCTTCGCCGCGGGCACGGACCAGCGGGCCGCCGCGCGCGTCGCTGACCGCTTTCTTGCCACCGAGCGCGTGCTGCTCACCGTGGACGGCGAGGCACTACGCGCGACGACTAAGACAAACGCGATCCAGTTACCCACGGCCGTATTGGTGAACCGCCATACTAGCGGCGCGGCTGAGGTGCTCGCGGCGCTGTTGCGACAGAACCAAGTTGGCCTGCTCATTGGCACAGCTACCACCGGTGGCATCCGGCAGTTCAAGGAATTCACCCTCAGCACCGGCCAGCGGCTGCGCATCGCCACCGGAGAGACGAAGTTTGGTGACGGTCAGTCGCTTCCTGCTAGCGGCTTGCGGCCCGACATAGCTGTGACGGTCGGCGCCGAGGAGGAACGCGCTTTTTACGCTGAGCCATATCGCTTGTTTGGCCGGACAGCGGCGACTAACGCGCCCGGGCGCATCAACGAGGCTGAGTTAGTCCGCCGGTTCAACGCCGGAGAAAACCCCGACCCAAATCTTAGCGCGGTCGCTCCCGCTTTTTCCGCCCCACAGGTGCGCGACCCTGCTCTGGCCCGGGCGCTCGATTTGCTTAAGGGCCTCGCAATTGTCCGGGCTACCAAGCCGTGAGCAATGCTGAGGCTGCCGGCGTCAGCTGGTTCAGCTGGTGGTCTGGGCTCCCGCATGTCGGCGCTGGCGTTTCGGGGCATTGACGCCGGGTTTGGATTGGATTGCGCTGATTGGTGCGTCGACGAAGGGCTGCAGGAAAGCCGGGCGCTCGCGGCGACCGGCGGCGGCGAAATCGGCAAGCA
>Ga0194123_10002915_pt1 | contig 21417 bp, 28 predicted proteins | sample TA2MahsurfametaG_5_FD_155479 | JGI IMG/M metagenome (GOLD analysis project Ga0194123, IMG submission 155479) | Freshwater microbial communities from Lake Tanganyika, Tanzania - TA2015023 Mahale A surface | ecosystem: Environmental > Aquatic > Freshwater > Lake | place: Tanzania: Lake Tanganyika... | reverse complement strand
ATACGTCTCCTCTACTCAGTAGTTCTTCCGTAGCCTTGTCTGTTTCAGGATAATCCATTAAATTTTTATATGAGTCAATCTCTAATAACTGACTCAATCCTCTATTGGCTAATATGTCAACTTTTAAGTGTTCTAGATCCTCTACTTCATATTTGTCCAACAATATCTGATTGTCGGCTGATATCAAACTCTTAGGCAATGTTCTATCAAACATAATAATACCACCACAGTGTTTAGATATACATCTTTTTTTACCCAATAATTTTTGTTCTATACGTTTAGCTTCTTTAGCATCTATGTTATAGTCTTCGTATTTGAAATTTCTAGGCAATCTTCCTTTTGCTCCCAATCTCTTTGCAGCTTCTCTCTTGGCTGACTTAGATTGAAATTTTACATAGTTTGAAATCCTTGCTGTGCGTCCAGGCCATTTTTTAAATATACGTTCCATAACATTCAACTGTCGCCAATGTTCAAAGTCAATGTCTACGTCCGGAAGATCATCACGCATAGGATTTAAAAATCTTGCCACAGGTATGTTCCATTTGACAGGATCTACATCAGTAATGCCTAGCAGATAACAAACTAAACTGGATCCTGCTGATCCCCTAGTCATGTGTTTGATGTCTTGTGTTAGATCTATTATGTCGCAAATTTTAAGGAAATAATCCGTAAATTTTAATTTAAGTATTAACTCTACTTCTTCTGCTAACCTTTTATGATATACTTCCTGGTCGGGTAGGGGTCTTTTAAATCTTTCAGTCAGCCTTTGTATGTTTTCCAAATCAGTCATGTGTTGCCTTTGTTGCCTTTAATACAGAAGTATTTATTTGGCAACGTTATTCTGTTTTGATATTTTGGTAGAATTATTCTTTGTTGATATTGCTTAGAAATTCTCTAAGTTTTGTTGTGTCAGATTCTGGTTTGATTCTGCCCACATTACTGCCTTGAGTAGGATCTTGAGGAATCGTAGATTCAGTTTTGTTTTCTTCTGACATAATGCTGCTTTTCTTAAGATTATCAAATATGGTTGATTTTCTTTTTTCAAATTCTTTATATTCTTCATCTTCTGACAAGTCTCTAATTCTTAAACAATCAATATCAAATTCTAAATCTATTTTTTGTCCAACTCCGCTAGAAGAACGTGTCTTCATCAGCTGTATCTGATATCTACCTCTTTCTCTCATTGCTCTACTTGTAAATATACCAAATACATTGTCAGCTGTTTGTATTTTAGATAATCCGCCTGCTATGTGCGAATGATCAAATTCTATTTCTTCTACTGCTCCTCTGTTCAACTGTGAAGCTGTCACAAATAACACTTGTAAATCCATAGAAAGATTTCTTAGTTCTTCTGATACAAACTTATCTTTCACAAACAAATCGCTCGGACTAACTTTTTTACTAATCGGCATCATAAGATCCAAATAATCTACCAACACCACATCAAATTTTGTATTATTTTTTATTTCAAATTCTTTTATGTATGTTCTGATATCGTTGGCATTTTTACCACTAGGCATGTATTTGATTTGAAATTTGCCTGATTTTTTCCCTAACAGTTTAACTTTCATTTCCACGCCATCCAAATCTTTAAAAATTTCTCTACTTGGGATATTAGTTAACATGCTGTCTAATCTCATTGATATCAATCCTTCACTTAATTCAAAAGATAGATACAACACATTTAATCCTGTCAATACCCAATTTACTCCCAAGTTTGCTAGGAATAAAGATTTACCTGCTCCTGATCCGCCTGCAAATATATTCAACTCACCTTTATTAAATCCCCCAAATAGTTTTTTATCTAAAGTCTTCCAGCCAGTGCTCACTTGACCATTATTATTTTTTAAACTTTGCAATCTTAATTTAGGATCTAGCCAATAATCTGTGCCTAAATCTTTATGTAATCCTACTTGAACTGCTTTTTTTATTAAATCTTCTACGGGACCATATTCACCTTTTTCTAACATGTCAGCAGATTTAAGAATTGCTCTTTCTAATCCTTTATGTCGTATGAATGTTTCAAAATCATCCAACAACCAATCATAATGTTGTTCATTTAGGTTATTGGGAATCTTTAGATCAGTTTTGCAACTACTATTAACAATTTCTTGGGTGGGCAAAGAATTATATTGACTCACATAATCATATATAAATTCTGCAGCAGATTGCAGTCTTCTATCAAACAAAGTAGAATCAAATATACTTTGACATCTTACAAAGGCATCTGCATCGCTCAACATAATTTCAAGATATACCTTTTGTATATCATAGCCATAATCTGTGTTTTGTTTGGTCACCATTATATTTTCCTAATTTTTATTATACCACACATTGGGATCAAAGTCAATATGGTTTTCATGCGCAGCCAACACAGCACCTATGCATGCACCTGGATCACCAGGATGTTTTGGCACATAAAAGTCATTCCATAGAGGACTTATTTTATTCACAGCAGTTTTATTTAGAGCGCATCCACCAACCAAAATTAAATTGCGACTCTTGAGATACATTCTACACCAACTGCATGCCTCTAAAATTATTTCTTCAAATATTTTTTGAGTCGTTGCTGCTAAATTAGTTAAATCTTTTTCTTGAGTCAATTCAGGCAACCAAGCTCTGCATCCGCGATGTAGATTAATTTTTAGTTTGAAAGGCATAATTTTTTTAATTAAATCATCAAAAAAAGTATCATAATGGATTTTCCAATCTCCTGAGCGTGCCAATTGTTCTAATTTACTTTCATCTTTATTTGGAATAAATCCGCATCTTTGTGTCATTGCACTGTAGAATAAACCCACACTGTTTGGATATCCCTGACTGTAAGTGCAGGTTATTTTATCTCTGTGACCTTGCCATATGGAAAAGGTTTCTATCTCTCCTATGCTGTCTAAAACTATGATAGCTGCGTTGCGAAATTTACTGGTATAATATCCATAGGCTGCGTGAGCTTTGTGATGCCTTATGTATTTTATAGGAGCATAGATATTGTATCTAGCAAGATATTTTTTTATATTATTTTGTTTAAATTTAAAACCTTGTCCAGCCAACAATTGCCTAATGCTTTTAAGAAAAGGACGTTCATAAAAATAGATTTTTTTTGGAGCACCAAATTCTTTCATTAGATAATCCACCATAGCATCATTCAGATGGGGATCATTAGGAATATTAGAAAAATCTTTAGTCATGCCTGCCCACAGCAATTTTAATTTTTTTGTGTTTGTTAAGCCAAGTATCTTATGTTCAAACACTGCTATGCTAGCATCGTGATTGTTTGCGGTTATGCCCCAGATAATCATTTTAGTTGTAAATGAAAGGATCTCGTTTTTGCAGTTCTTTTAACTTTTTTTTAAATTTTCTATATTGCAAATATTTTCTAATTGGCGAAAATAAAAATGCAATTAGTTTTTTGATGATAGCCATTTTTTCATTTTCAGTTTAATTTTTAACTGTTGTTCCTCTGCCGAATTAATTACTGTGTATAATGTGTATAGTCTACCATATTTAATCACAGCATCATTTATATCTTTTATATTTGGTTCCCATTCTGGCATGCTTACACTCCAACCTTGTTCCATAGCGTCTATAATTAATTTTTCACCTGCTGCATCTCTGTCTGGGATCACTATAATTTTTTTTCCAATACTGTTTATTAATAAACTTTGTTGTTGTTTAACTTCACTGCCCAAGAAAGCGATGCCATCCAACAGAATAGCATCAATTGGACCTTCTACTGCCAAAACAAAATGTCTATCATCATCTTGTGAATCTAAATTAAAAACATAACCTGGTTGTTGCTCAGACAGATATTTTACTTTGTCGTCTTTAATTTTTCTAGCTGTCCAACCCACTATATTATTTTGATAGTAAAAAGGAATGATCATTCTATCCGAATAGTCTGGCGACCAATAAAACTCATACTCATTCACATTGAGACGACGTTGATTGACATACTCCAATACTTTTATATAATTTGGGTTTGGTTCTTGATTGTGGTTGACAAAATATTTGTGCCAGTCATAGATTGTTCTTGCCTTGTCAGGTAATTTCACTATATTAAATTTTGGCAGTCTATTGAGTTGGTTGTTGATACTTTTTTCATCTGTGTGCTGCAACACGCTAAGTGCCAGTTTGCTGATGGTGTCATCAGGCACGTTCAACCATTGTAAAAACTTTTTCATTTTGTAACTGAGATTTCTGCCGTAAACGTAGCTGGCTTTGTATCCACAATTAAAACAGTGATAACTTAATCCTTGTTCTGCATTTTGAATTAGACCGCCTCTACCCCTTGTGTCTTGACCCGTGCCGTTGTGTATGCAGCAAGGAGCATTGAAGGACATCCAACCGCTAGGCGTTTGTTTTCTTTTTCTCGGCAGATGTTGTACAATAGTATCGAAGACTATACCCATAGCGTGATTATACGCTAGTGTGCCAAAAAAGTCAATTAGTTACGCACCAATATTTTAGAAATGGTGCCAGCATTGGTAGGTTCGAATTTAAAACGGAGATGATTGAATACTCCGTTAAAGTTGGCATATTTTAATGTTTCGGTGGCAATAAAAGAAAGTGTGGTGATGTCCGACCAATTGGTTGCATAGGTCACGCTATTGTCCAAAGTTCCTTGCACAGTCACATCACCTATAGCACCATTATTGTACACTGCTGCTGTGTGAAGTGCCGAATTTCCATTAATGCTAGGTTGTCCACTGATAGACTCAGACATATAGATTCCGGAATCCACTGCGGTTTCAGAAAATGTTGTGATCGAATATGAATTCAACGGACCTGGAAAAGCTGTGTGGTCAAGAAAAATTATACCTTTATTAGTGAAATGTGTGTTTGCATAAGTTAGAGATTTGGTATTGTCATCATCATTGGTTACCCATACAACATAACTTAGATATTGTGCTTGTAAATCCTGTAAATCATTTTCAGTCAATGTGACTGTGAATTGACCCTTGTTGGTAAACACAGAGCTGTCACTTGTTTCAATGATAGTGCCAGTTTTAGTAACCACCAATTGATTGTTGGAATCATACATATAAAATGTAGGGGTGTAATTGCCATTGATAGCAACGGGTTTTTGATCAGCATTATTGATCTGGAACGTAATTAGGTTGTCAATACCTCTATAAATGTTTATATTTCGTTGATACACAGACTTATACTCCGTTATTTCTCCTGCCAAATTCAGTGTCAGAAGTACTTTGTTATTTACTAAATATCGGTAAATTAGCTGCATAAAAACTCTTATAATTTATATGTATTTATTGTCTGATGTTGCGTAAAGATATTGAAGAAAATTTCCCCTTTATCAGTGTTGTTCACTACGGTGAAAAAGAATACGTCGGCATAATCAACAATCAAGATAATCAAATCACCAGCATGTATGTGTACACTAACATTGTTCAAGATGATGAAAAAAAAGCCTTTTTACAACTCTGTGAAACTTGGTGGTGGGAAAGCAACAGGATGATACCAATCGGTATATTTTTAAGAAAAGAAATAGAAAAATTTAAACACATTTTGATGATAATGAACACTAAGGACGTGAGATTAGTGATAGGCCCAACAGTGAATCTATATAATTTAGCAATTAAAAGAACCAAAAGAAAATCAGTGCAGTTGGTTCGCAAACCAAAAAGTTAACGTTTCAATAGTTCTTCAACAGCATCTAAAATTTCTTTTATTTCACTAGAAGTATTAGGTGAATTTTCATTGATTAATAACCATTGTTTTCCATATTCCAATGAATTATTGCCTTTATACATTTGTCCTGTTTCATTATCTATCAAGGTATATTTTTCTGGACATTTAGTGGTGATAGAAAGAGTTACAGACTCTTCAAGTTCAGGACGCACAGTGCCATCCTGCATTGTTCTACTCATCATCTTGTTTACCTTCATAAATGAAAAGTTTGTTGCAGTATCCGCAAGTGACTTGATTAGCTGAGCCTATTGTGTAAAAAACTGTAGGATGACCTCCCCAATCATCCTCTCCAAAACACATTACCTCTCTAGAATTAGTTTTAACTACTGTTTGATCCATTTTTTAATTGCTCACAAATTAAGTTCATGTGTACCACAACTGCAACTGCATAAGATACTGCATGAGATTTTTTAAAGTAATATGAATTATCATCCGGTTTGGTCCAGACTTGTTCAAATATTTCTTTCCAACTTTTATTTAACAGATGTCTTTTGGCGGGTCTAATTATGGCAAGTACAGCAGCTAGTTCTTCTATACTTTTAGGTTTTAGTTTTTGCAAAATTTCTGTATGTCCGTTTACATGAAAAAGTTGATCAACAAACTCTTTAGCCTGTAATAAATCCCAAGTGGGTTCGGTAGTCATTAATTTTTTAAGATGTGATTCACTCTGCACGTCTTTGTATATGCTGACATTTAGAAAATCTAATTTAAAATATCCTCTGGTCTCTGCTTCTGTATAGGAAATAGTAGATTGATTATCTATGGGATTATGTGGTATCTCTGTAAAATAAATTCCTGTGTTGTGTTTTTTATTTGATTCTATAGTGGCTATTCTATGTTCAAGCAGTGCTAACGCTTGACTTCTATCCGCGAAATCTATATCAATATCAGGCATAGGCTACCTCTCGCAATTTGCTTTTTGGAACATTTATATTTCTTTTTAGACAAATCTTTTCTAACACGCAGATATCACATCTAGGAGAGCGTGATTTACAGATTCTTTTGGCGTGAGTAATTAGTTGCATATGAGCAGCATATTTGTATCTGTCTGGCGTAGAATGATTTACAATTTCAGCTGACTTGCTTTCGTTTAAGGTGTCCGTCCATCCTAATCTCCACAGTAATCGAAACACATGTGTATCCACTGCGATATGAGGTTGTCCCCAAACGAATCTCATTATTATATCTGAACTTTTTCTGCCAACTCCAGGCAAAGTCATCAACTCTTCCTGTGTCTGGGGTACTTTGCTGTTAAACTTTTCTATCAACATTTTAGATGTTGCTAATATATTTTTTGATTTAGCATTGTACAGTCCAGCTGGTTTAATAGCTTCAATTATTTTTTCTTGAGTTAATTTAATCATGTCTTGTGGAGTACTTGCTAATGCAAATAATTGTTTGCAGGCCACTGCAGTTCTTGCGTCTTGACTCTGTGCAGACAGCATCACTCCTATCAAACTGGTGTATGCTTGCTTATGTATTTTGGCAGCAGGTTTTTTATTAGAATAACGTGGCCAATACTGGGTCAATTTGTCGTATAAGTATGCAATATTTTCTTGAGTCAACATGTCTATATAATATTTTCTAATACATTTAAAGTCAATTATAATTTGGATTCTTTTACCAATTCTTTAATCATTTCCACATCTGCAGGATATCTTTTAAATTTTAAACTCCAATGTTCTGGACTCAACACTTGATATAGTATCTGCAATTGTTCGTTGCTCAATTTGTTCAACATGTCTTTGCCAGTTTCGCAGTTCAACATGATCCATGGAGAAATCTTTCCATCCTTGATATCATACACAGCTCTAGGCAAAGCTGCGTATTTAAAATAATCTTTCCAAGCAGCATTGTTATCATCCGCCCAATCCATCATTGTCTTAATGGTGCGTTCTATGGCAGGTTCAGCTGATTCTTTAAGTATCAGTTCTAAGACATATTTTTCATACAATTCTTCCCTACACCAATGATCCAATTTTACACCACTGTTTATCACATAGTCTATATAATTTTCTGGATACAAAGGTTTGACATTTGAAACAAAGGAACCAAACTTTACAAAAGCATTATAGTATGGTGATTTACAAAATTCTTCATAGGTTTTACTGCCGTTTAACTTTTGTGATAATTGATAAAATCGATTAAAAGTTAGATATCCTAATTGTACTCTGCGTTCATTTTTTTGTAGATGTCTTCTTTTTTGTTCACACAAATGCACAGCAAGAGTCTTTTCTTTAGTAAAACTACTACCGCAATATTGGCAAACATATTTTTCTGTCATAAATTTTTCTTTATGGTTTCACTGTCCATACCATGTGCCACAGCAAGTTCTTTTAGTTCATTTTTACTGTTAATTTTAGCCAACATTTCAATTTCATCTTCTTTCATATTAGGATATAATGCAGTTAAAAATTTTACTGCTTTATTTTGTGTTGCAGCGTCTTTCAATTTATACCCGATCCATTCATGTGAACGTATTTGTTTTTTATCATTAGCAGTCATGCACAATAGATACCAAAGTAATTTTTTATGTTTTTGTAGATTAAAAAAGTTTTTGTTGTAGTATTCATTTGTTTTTAAGATAGCAAGTTCTTTGTCCATTTTGCTGCCTCTCACCGCACTTGCATAACGATTCAAAAGATAAAATCCTACTTGTTTTTTTTCTTCTTCTGAAAATTCATTCCAAACATTTTTTGCATTCAGATCTATGGCAGCCAATATATCTTTCAAAAGTAATTTACTCATATTCGTTAAACGTATATCCGGCTAATTTTAACATCACAATGTATTTTTCCCAAGCACTTTGTACGCCTTTATGTTTCATGCACAGTTTTACTGCTTCAGGCGTCACATACCAAGATCTTGATTCCACCTCATCTTCAAAAATTCTATTTTCGCTTCTATAAACCAAATGTTTAGTGCCAGTTTTGCTGTTGACGGCTCTGGCATATACAGTGTTGCCACCATCAGGTGACTCATGCACATACTGCACACCTGGTTTATATTTGAAGCGTTTTTTCATTAACCTACTAACTTCCGTTGCAATTTGTTTTGCAAGTACATCAATAAGACTCCATAGGCAGGTAAGAAAACTATGAACCCAACTATGATTTTAACCAAAGTATTATTGAAAGCAACAGCATGCACCCAAGGCTGTGGATAAAATGCTGTGTAGAAAAAAGTATATGTGTCAATGATATTTGCAGCAACAGTGCTTAGTGCTGGAGCCAACCACCAATTGCTGGTCCATTTTTCTCTTATCCACTGCATCACATATACGTCTAACATTGTGCCTACTGCATAAGCAGCACCAGATGCTACTCCTACTCTAACAGCATGTGGATCTTTTAAAATTAACAATACAGCCACCGAAGCTAATATGGCTGGTATCATTGATATGGCTACCACTGCTCTTGCAGTTTGTTTGCCTACTATTCTTACCGTGAGGTCACTGGCTACCACTACCAATGGAAATGTAAAAGCCGCAGCCGCTAACGGAAAACTAGTTTCCCATCCTAAAAGATTTATTTTTTGAGAAAACAAGTTAAATCTAATGGTCACCAAATAATTACTTACTGCAATTATAAGAGTGTGAAATATAACTAGATTTCTAATTAAAACTTTATCTGTGTTTTGTAACAGATTGTTTAGTATTTTCATCTTTTTCCTTTTTGTTTTTTGTTTGTGTTTGAGGACAAGTGCCCTCCATTACCCATCCAATTAGAATCTTTTTCTTTTAGAAAAAGATCAATGAATGAATTTCTATAAATTTTGTGTGTCATTAGTACAGTAGGCTATAATCAATATTTTCACACTGCCTACTGATATCTTTAACAAAAAATACGCAGGGTGGATTGCGTCCTTCAGTTAGTGGCGTGGTAATTAATTGATTGTTTTTAATTTTTGGAAAATACCATTTGACGTCGTTGAAGAAATTAATCACTTTGATAGGTACAAATTCTGCTCTAAAGCTACTTAATGGATTCAGAGAAAATGCATCGAACCCCCTATCAGCTATACTGGTTAAAGGAATAACTTGAAGATCCATACCACTCTCCTTGTCACCTACTGCTAGACTCCAATCTAGTGGCATACTGATTTCTAAACCACCAATGCTCAACACTATGGCCGGACTTGAAAAACTTTCAATAAAAATTAAAGGCATAAAAAAGAAATCAGGATCTTTTGGATTGCTATTGTCCAACACACTAAAACTGACATCCTCAGTGATCTGATTGGGCATTCTTGATAGTAAAAAAGTTTTATTGTCTACAGTTAATATTCTCATTTTAATTCCACTCTAATTTTTCTAAAGTAAAAGGATAGTTAGCTTCATTATAAAATTTCTTCCTTTGTGTAAGATGTCGTTTAGCAAATTTACAAGTGCTAGTAATATCCCATATTTGTACAAAGTCTTTATCATGTGCTTTTCTTATGCCTCTGCCTATGCTCTGTATTACTCTTACAAAACTTTTTCCTGGTTCTATCAAAACCAAATTAAATATTCTTGGAATGTTGATTCCCACAGATGCCACGCCATATGTGGCTATGATAACTTTGTTATTTGTGCTACCGATCTCATCATATTCTTCTTTTCTATCTTTAACACTCATTTCTCCCTGAACAAACACACTGTTAGGAATTAATTTGGTTAACATTTCCCCAGCTGCTAATCTATCCACTAGTATCAATGTGTTACCGCTGTCTTTTATTTTACTCAATAATTTTGCAATATATTCCATTCTTGTTTTAAATGTCATCAAATATTTTAATTCTTCCTGATAATTTTTGTGTGCCACGGTATCAACCAATTGAACAATATTCACATGACATTTGGACAATATGCCTTTGTCCTGTAATTCTTTAGCTGATATCTGATTGATCACAGGCCCTATGCTGGTGAGCAATGCCTGAAATTCAAATTGTTCTTTGGGTATGGTTCCTGTGAGTCCCCATCTTACTGCTGCGTTTCTTAAATGATGTGTGAGTAATTTTTTCAATACTTCTGCTTTAGCCTGATGCACTTCATCTATAATGATTGTGGTAACTCCATGCAAAAATTCAGTCAATGTAAATGCGGACTGTCCGTCTTTGCCTTTTTTATCCAATACATTCAAACTTTGCCAAGTACAAATTGTGTGTGTTTTGTTTAATTCTTTTCTGTCTCCGAAATAAACTCCCACATCCAGCCCTGTGTTGATGTAATCTTCCTCAGTCTGTGTGACTAAACTTTTGTTTGGCACTATGACTACAGTTCTACCATAAGGTTCGCACATTTTAGAAAGACAAGCAGTGATTATTGTTTTACCAGCCCCTGTTGCTATTTCTTGAAGCGACTGTGGATTTTCTAAAAAATTATTTACAACTTCCACTTGATAATCACGCAGTACTATTTGTTGATTTTCGCACAAGTGACCTTTAGGCCAAGTTTTATTATGAAAATAATTTTTATCTATTTTGTTAAATTTTAATTGAACCTTTTTCCTATTGTCCACAACTTCTTCCACTTCAATGCCGTTGTCATTGATTAGTTTAATGATGGTGTCCAAATGATTGAGAAAACCATTACCACCTAAGCCAAAGAATCCAACTTTACCGTCCCATCTTCCCAACTTGTATTGAGGAAGATATCTAGCATATGGCACTGCAAACTTCAGTTTATTAGATATACTTCTACGCACATCCACAGGCAGTCCTTCTATTTTCACGTTGACTTCATCCTGTATAATTATTTTACAAGTGTTCATTTAATATATTCTACGTCATAATGCCACATATTCCACGGACTTTCTATAGTGTCATACTGTATTACCAAGTCGCTCAATTGATAATAACTTTGTACCTGATTGTGTTCTTTTTCACTTTTTAAAGTCAAAACACATTCTGGTCTCCAATTAGATTTGAGCAAAGGTTTTGGCACTCTTTTATTATTAATATAAACTATTTTTGTGTTTTCATCAACTGAATTATTGATGCCAAATTTAGATATTTGTTGATTGAATTCTATGTTTTTTTCCCCAGAGTTTGGTAATCTAAACAGCACGCTGATTTTACTGCTGTCAAAAAGATTTCTAAAACGTGTGTATGTTTCTGTGAGATTGTCTGCTGCTGACTTTTCATTTATGATCACCAGCAACGGGAACCTTTTTAAATCTATAAGCGAATGCACCACCTGATCCAAATTCCAAATTTCTCTGCTGATGTTCACAATAAACGATTTTCTGTTAACAATTTTCTGAGTCAGTATGCCATACTTTTTTAAACAATCTTCCCTAGCTGGTGCATCAAAATGTTCAAGTGCGAGTGCTTCCCTTCTATCTAAATACATGAGAAGATTTTCTTGGTTGGGTGAGCCATATTTTTCTGTGATAAATTCTTTGTATATGTCTGGCACATTTCGAATCTCATTATTATAAACTCCAGGCACATAATTTTGCATATTATTACTGATGTGAATTAATTTTTTAAAATTTTCTAGTAGCTCATGGTCTATATCTTCAATTTTATCTTTGAATTTATGTAGAATGTGGTACACATATTTTTCTTCATAAGGAAATACGTAATGATTGTCGTAGTTGTAATATTTGTCTTCATATTCAAATCTTTTTTTGATTTCATTTACTAGTTTGGCATATTGTACATTAAATGGAAAACGTATGACAATGGCCTTTATTTCATCTTTGAAATTTGCCTGATTGAGCACTAAATTTATGTTTGGAATATCCTTGACTGGCATGACTTTGATAAAAGTTCTACGATCAATGGTTCTAAGTGGATTTCTCAAACGGTTCAAACTTTGAGGAAGATCAATGTTGCGATCAGCAAATTGTTTGGCATAGTTGTCAACAAATATTTTTTTTAACACTGCTAATTGCCTATCTGTTAAAGCAAGTCCTTTAAAGGTTTGAGTTGCAATGCTGGATAGAATATGTCTATCTTTGTACTGTACTTCAAATGCAGGGATCACTATGATGTGACTGATGCCCATCATTATTTCTAAACAATCTTCTACAGAGTAAACAGACAAATTGGAGGCAGACGACATAATCTATTATTATAAACTAATTTTTCAAAAAGTCAATCTTTTGAATGGTGTGCCTTGTGCTATTTCTTCCACAGTGTATTCAGTATTTGCGTAATATTTTACCCAATTCGTTCTGTCTGGCATTTTTGGTTTTTCTATGTTGCTGAGATCATGATTACCCACATCATGTGCCAAACTGTCTGGACCCACAAATGCTGGTATGCCTGCAATCACTGCCTGTGGTCCTGGATTACTGCTCCAACTGATCACTGCCCATGCATTTTCAAAATTTAAATTAAAATCGTCATAGGTGTTGGCCACACTAGTAGGATTTTCTATTCGTACATTTTTTGTAAAAGCACTGAAATTAAACATGGTTAATCTGCGTGGATGTGGTCTAATTACTATGGGTCTATCTGTGTGATTGCGCAATTGATTAATTTGTTGCACAAAATATGTTTCTAAGGGTGGCATGTGCCGCCATTGTTCACTTTGATCATGTTGTCCACATATCAAGATGTGATCACCTTTGGTCCTCCAAGGTTTCAATTTAATACCTAATTTTTCACATCTGTCTTCTTGCACAGTGCCAAAGTCAGCAGCTCGATTGATTCCGTTCAATGCCACCTTCCATGTGTGGTTGCGTTGTATGCCTCCCACTTCTATGACCAATACATTTTTTTCCTGTTGTCTGTAACGATCGAATATTTTTTTGTTGGCTGCCATTCTACCATGCCACAGCAATGACCATATCACTGGTATGTCGATATTAGTTTCTTGATTGTAAACCACTGTGTGACCCAATGACTGCAAGCCTTGTGAGACTGCAGCAAAAACTGGTTGGCTGTTGAGTGCACCATGTTTGGTAAACAATGAAAAAATCATATGGATAAATATGTTTGTATTTAATACCAAATCAACCAAAGAGAATGCATTATGATAGCAGGCAAAATATGGGGGCAAACAGAACTGATACACGCCAATGGTGTGTTGGAATTCCACAGAATAGATTTCCGAGCAGGTGGTGTGTGCAGCAAACACAAACATCAATTCAAATGGAATGGATTTTATGTGATGACAGGTCGCATGAAGGTCAGTGTGTGGCAGAAAGATCAACAGGATCTTGTGGATGAAACCATATTGGGACCAGGTGACTTTACCAGAGTCAAACCAGGCTACATGCATCAGTTTGAAGGCATGGAGGACGGAGTGGCATTTGAATTATATTGGGCAGAATTCAATCACGATGACATTCAAAGAGAAACTGTTGGGTTCAAAAAAATAATTTAAGTCTATGGCAAAAAAACATCTGACTGCAGAAGAATTAGAACAAACAACTATAATAGAAGGATGGGTTTGGCCTTTAAAAGATTCTAAATGTTGGCCTTGGTTACAGAATGAAAAAGATCTACCAAATTTGATTTCTAATCATTGCAAAAATAAATCAGTAGTTATTGAAGCAGGAGGAAATGCAGGATTTTATGTTAAAAAGTATGCTGAAATCTTTAAAACAGTTTATACTTTTGAACCCGATCATTTAAATTTTTATTGTCTTTCAAATAATGTAAAAGCACGCAATGTTATTAAATTTCAAACTTGTTTAGGCAACGAAAGAAAGTTAATAGAATTAACAACAAGTAAAAGAAATATTGGAGCATATTACATTAACTCAACTGCTCAAGGAATCACACCTACACTTTTAATCGATGATCTAAATCTTCCTGTGTGTGATTTAATACATTTAGATATAGAAGGTTTTGAGTATTATGCTTTACAAGGAGCAGTAGAAACAATTAAAAGGACCAAACCAGTGATAGCTTTAGAATGGATGAATCATGGTGAAGCAAGGTATGGGTCTAGTAATGAGAATATAGAAAAATTTTTAAATGAATTGGGATACAAAAGTGTTGAAAAAGTATATCATGAAAATATTTTTGTTTATCAATTATGATTTTTCATTGTGCTTCAGATATTATTTACTACGAACATTTTTTTAAAAATTTTGTATATAGCATTAAAAAATATTATACTAATAGTAAAATATCTTATAATTTTGTTGGCAAAGATTTACCCAGCAACATTGAAACAGATATTTTGCAAATTGATAAAATAAGTTGGGACGAGATAAAAATACAGTACAAAGCTAGTGATAGAGAAGCCAAAGGCTATTACGCACTCAGTAGATGGCTGTCTATACCCATACAGAATGAACACGTGGCAGTGTGTGATGTGGATGTGCTGGCTGTGAACAAAATTGATCACGAATTGATCGAAACATGTCTACAAACGTATCAGGTGATAAATTTAACTAGAATAAAACCAAAAGGTGCTGGTGAAGGCGGAATGATGATTATGATCTTACACAAAGATATTCTCAACATAGTAAAGAAATTTGCTAACGATGTTCTACGTACTAATAAACTAATATGGCAGTCTGATGTGTTAGTAAGAACGTATCTTTATGAAAATTTTAAAGTAAAGCAATTATTGCAGATGGAAGATATTAGTAAAAACAAAGATTTACGATCAACAGAAAAATGGTTTATTTTCAGTAAAGTGAATAAATTTGAAACATTAAGATTTTGAAGATTGCGGTTTTATGGTATTAGGAAATAATAAGTCAATAAGATACACATATAAATAAGTTAGCATTTAATTCAAAGGACATTTCACATGATTGCAGGCAAAATATGGGGTCAAACAGAATTGATACACGCCAATGGTGTGCTAGAATTTCACCGCATTGAATTTAAAAAAGGATTCAAATGTTCAGAACACGAACATGAATTCAAATGGAACGGATTTTTTGTGGAGTCGGGCAAAATGATTGTGCGTGTGTGGCAGGATGCGGATCAGGAAGGACTAGTGGATGAAACTGTTCTCAAAGCTGGAGACTTCACACAAGTCAAGCCTGGCAAAATTCACCAATTTGAAGGTGTAGAGGATGGAGTGGCATTTGAACTGTATTGGGCAGAGTTCAATCACAGTGACATCAAACGTCGCACAGTTGGTACCAAGGTAAAATAATGGAAAAATTTTATAATTACTGGTTGCCCAACAACGAATCTCATTTTTCAAAATTTATAAAAAGAAATGCAGATGCAGGATTACCTGCAGAATACCAAGAACCTGTTAGAACGTTGGCACTATCGTATGTAGACAAATTTGATGTTAGCATAGATATTGGTGCTAATTTTGGACTATGGAGTTTCATTTTAGAAAAAAAGTTTGCAAAGAATTTTGCTATTGAACCAATTGCCGATCATTGTGAATTTTTAAAATTAAATGCTCCCAGCACAACTATTTTTCAAACAGCACTAGGAACTACCATAGGAACCATACAAATGCAAAGAAATTTTGAAAATTATGGCCTAACGCGAATTGACAACGGCGGCAATACTGTAGTTAATATTAACACCTTAGATAATTTAAATCTTCCACTAGCTGATTTTATTAAAATTGACGTTGAAGGGTATGAGCTAGCTGTATTACAAGGCGGCAAACACTATATTTGTGCTTCGTATCCTGTAATAGTCATGGAACTAACCGATAAACGATCGCCAGCAGGCGCACTATTAGATTCATTGGGATATCAAGTAGTCAATAAAATAAAACACGATTACATTTATAAAAAATTATGAATAATAAGGTCACAACAGGAATCGGCGTTCAAATTATCGAACCTGCAAATTTATATGGATGTAAGTTGCTAGACAATGTGTTTGTAGGTCCATTTGTTGAAATACAAAACAATGTAACAATCGGAGAACGTACTAGAATTCAAAGTCATAGTTTTATATGTTCGAACACTTTAATAGGATCAGATTGTTTTATCGGCCACGGCGTAATGTTCGTTAACGATAAATTTATAGATAGAAAATTATCTAAAGAGTTTCTACCGACGAAACTGGGTAATAAAGTATATGTTGGATCTAATTCAACTATACTACCTATATCTATTTGTGATGATGTGGTCATTGGGGCAGGATCAGTAGTTACAAAAAATATCACTGAATCTGGAATATATGCAGGTAATCCTGCAAGGAAATTAAAATGATACTATTAGTTGGTTACGGTTACTGGGGTAAAAATTTAGCTAGGAACTTTAGCAAAGAACTAACAGCAGTGTGTGATTCATATGAAAAAAAATTAGAAATTGCAAAATCTTTATACCCTGAAATTACAACATACACGTCACTAGAAACTGCATTAGAACACCCAGGAATCAAAGCAGTGGTAATTGCTACCAAAGCGAATACACATCACGATATTGCTTTACAATCTCTAGCAAAAGGAAAAGATTTATGGATTGAAAAACCAGCGTGTGAAACCATAGATCAAATTAATAATCTTATCCAAGAATCAGAAAAAACAAAAAACATAATTTTTGTTGATCACACATTTTGCTACCATCCTGCTGTAGAAAAATTGAAAAGTATTGATATTGGTAAACCAATTTATTATGACAGCACTAGGATCAGTCTAGGGTTATTTCAAAGTGATGTTGACGCTCTGCTGGATCTTGCAATACATGATTTAAGTATTGTTAATTATCTTTATCCTGATTTAGAATTAAAAGACAGAACAATTATTAAAAACAATCACATTAATAAGAAAGCAAATCAAGTAATCGTTAATTTAAAATTTACCAACGGATTTACCACTACAATAAATTGTAATTGGGTCAGTCCAGTAAAAAAGAGACAAATTATTTTAACTGGCGATAAGAACAGTGTTGTCTACGATGACATCGCTCTTGACAAAATTAAAATTTATTCCACAGGAGAAATAAATTCAGATTTTAATGCTAATCAATTAGGTGATATGATAGCTCCAAAAGTTGGAACTGCAGAAGCATTGTACACAGCAAAAACACATTTTTTAAAATGTATAGAGTGTAGATCACAGCCGCTAACGAGCATTTATACAGCTAAAAAAATTATGGAGTGGGTGCTATGATTCCTTTTTACAGTTTTAAAGAGATACACAAAAATATATTAGACGAATTAATACAAAAATCAAAATCTGTTATCAGGAGTGGTAACTATGTGTTTGGTACTGACAAATTTGAAGAAGAATTTGCCAATTATGTTGGTGCAAAATATTGTGTGGCTGTGTCAAACGGAACATCTGCCATACATCTAGCACTGTTATCTTTAGGTATAGGACTAGGAGATGAGGTTATCACTGTGTCACATACTTTCAGAGCCACGGCAGCAGCAATCAAATATTGTGGAGCGATTCCTGTGTATGTTGATATAGATAAAGATACATTTACCATGGATCCCGATAGTCTTCGCAAAGCGATTACATCAAAAACAAAATGCATATTGCCGGTTCATATCTACGGCAATGCCGCTCCAATGGATCTAATAAATGCTATTGCCACTGAAAAGAATATTCCAGTGATTGAAGATTGCAGTCAAGCACACGGCACCACATTAAACAATAAACATGTTGGAACATTTGGCAATCTAGGAACTTTTAGTTTCTATCCAGGCAAAGGACTTGGAGCATTAGGTGATGCTGGTTGTGTAGTGACTGATGATGAAAATTTATACAAATTTATATGTAAGGTAAGAAATTGGGATGATAACGACATTGGTTATAATTATAGAATGGCCAATATACAAGCTGAATTTTTGAGAATAAAATTAAAAAATTTTAATTTTGTACTAGAAGAAAAAAGAAAAATTGCCAACGAATACAATAAACATTTTTCATATGTAAAAACAAAGAATTCAAAACATAGCTATCATATCTATCCTGTTTTAGTGAATGATAGAGAAAAATTAATTGCTGATGTGAAGTCCAAACTCGAACTAAAAATTCATTATCCAGTTCCAGTTCATAGACTAACAGCATATCGAACACCTTATTCTTTACCGATTACTGACTGGGTATCCAGCAAACAAGTGAGCCTACCTATCTATCCAGGCGTAGATCACAAAACTATTATAGATATTATAAATGATCACGCTAGCAGCCTTTTATAAAGATTGTAAAACAGATCTTGAAATTTCATTGGTTCCTGAATCCACTAAAGGATTTAATTACAAAAAAGCCTTGAATTGTCTTAAAGAAACTTTTATTAAAAGAAATCCTCTAGGAAAATTTTTAATTACTACAGATAAGGAAACACATCTTAAATTTAATGAAAGTGAAATTTTTAGATCCGATATAAGCCATGTAGGGCTTATGGAGTCATTAGTAAAATCTAATACACACGTGGCAAAATTACTTATGGGAAAAATTATTCTTTGTGGATCAGATCATCTAGTAAATGGAGATCTAAATAAATTTTTTATAAAAGATTTTGATATAGGAATTTTGTATAGAGGAGATTCAATTAATAACACTGTAGTTTTAGTGAATATCCAAGATTACAATAGATCATCTATTATTAATTTTTTTGAACAAAGAGAACAGGCATATTATCAGCTTCCACAAGATAAAAAAAATTGGTTTGGTGATCAATTAAGTTTACAATTAATTATGAACAATCATAATCTTTTTCATGATAATATTCCAATGAAAGTATCAGAAGGAATATATCAAGGAAAAAATTTAAAATTTAAAATAATGCAATACGGAAAAAATGAAGTAACTGGTTGTAGTAAAAAAAGTGGAAAGTATAATAAAGGATCAATTTTTATAGATTTTAAAGGAACACGTAAACAGTTTTTTGACCAAATTTATCAAGAATTAAAATAAATTAATTTGAAATAATAAATAATTATATGAAGATATTTGTGGGCTATGATGCTAGAGAAGACATGACCTATCAGGTGTGTGAGCATTCAATTAAACAGCACCAATCTAAAGCCGAAGTATTACCACTCAAAATGAAAGAGCTGCGTGAGGCAGGACTGTACACACGTCCTATCGATCCACTTAGCACCACTGAATTTACTTTCAGCAGATTTCTCATTCCCTACATGACCAACTACGCCGGTTGGGCAGTGTTCTGTGACTGTGACTTTGTGTGGATGGCCGATGTGGCTGATCTGTTTGCTCAGGCAGATGATCGCTATGCAGTGATGGTGGTCAAACACGATTACACGCCACCACCCGGCACAAAAATGGATAATCAAAAACAGATGCCATATCCTAGAAAGAATTGGAGCTCTATGATACTGTGGAACTGCGCACATCCTGCCAATAGAGTGGTTACTCCTGAATTAGTCAACAAAGAGACTGGTCAGTATCTACACAGATTCAGTTGGCTCAAAGATGAGGAGATTGGCAGTGTGGATCACAGTTGGAATTGGCTGGTGGGCTGGTACAAAGAACCCAGAGACGGTGTGCCCAAAGTGTTGCACTATACCGAAGGCGGTCCTTGGTTTAAAGAATACAGAGGTTGTGATTACAACAATGTGTGGAAAGACTATCTAGCCAACATGTTGAAGATTTATTAACCCATCTCAAATGAACATGTCTATTGCTGTGCTAACTTCTTTCAATCAGTCTGGCTACGAACAGTACGGCAGCCGAATGATAGAATCTTTCTTGCAGCACTGGCCCAAAGAAATACAACTGCATGTGTATGCACAGGACTGTGTGGTAAAAGAATCCGCCAGCAATCTCACAGTGCATGATCTGCATGCAGCAGCTCCATCTTTGGTGCAATTTAAAAGTAAATGGCACAATATACCCAAAGCCAATGGTGACGTGAGTAAGGATCCTGTGCGCAGCAAGAGACGAGATGCTGGCAAAGGATTCAAATGGGACGCTGTGAAGTTTGCACACAAAGTGTATGCCATATTTGCTTGTGTTGAAATTTGCAACACAGACACACTAATTTGGATGGATGCTGACACCATATGTCACAATAATATTACTGTGCAAGATCTGCAATCCTTAATACCTGCTGATATGGATTTGTGTTATCTAGGCAGAAAAGGCAAATACTCCGAGTGTGGATTGTATGCGATGAATCTTAAATCCTCACACACCAGAGATTTTTTAAGAGAGTTTCAAAGAGTGTATGATCAAGCAGAATCTGGCATATTCCTCATGGAAGAATGGCATGATAGTTTTGTGTTTGATCGTGTGCGTGAAAGATTCCCACAACTGAAACAACTGGATTGGGCAGCACATCTGCATGATATTAGACCTAACCCTAAAAATTCCATAGGGGAAGGTCATCCATTGATCAACAGTCGTTGGGGCGCTTGGTTGGATCATCTCAAAGGAGCTAGGAAAAAAACAGGCAGAAGTCATCAGGATGATTTGAAAATAAATCGAACTGAATCTTATTGGCGATGATAGATCAACCAAGTTTCTTGTGTGTTGGGGGCGACAAATACGAATTATCATCAGGAATTGCTTGGAAGTTATTTTCCAAATCTATCGGCATAAGGTCCAGGACCTAAATATCTTGCAAACTGAGTGCGATCCTGTGGAGCATTGTGGCCAGACAGAGGTGCCCAACAAAATAATCTTTTACTTTTTAATCTTATGGTTTCATAATTTATCTGTTCCATCAGTGTGCAACACACGTCAATATCCTGATTGACTTCAAACACCACCCAAGGTCTCTGCTGCTTAATCAACTCCAGTGCTCCTTGCAGCACTTCCAGCTCCCAACCTTGCACATCTATTTTAATTAGATCCACATCCACAAGATTCTCATTGTCCAATTTGACCACAGGCACTGTGTAGTCTTTTTTCACTCCCCA
>Ga0194123_10002907_pt1 | contig 21459 bp, 23 predicted proteins | sample TA2MahsurfametaG_5_FD_155479 | JGI IMG/M metagenome (GOLD analysis project Ga0194123, IMG submission 155479) | Freshwater microbial communities from Lake Tanganyika, Tanzania - TA2015023 Mahale A surface | ecosystem: Environmental > Aquatic > Freshwater > Lake | place: Tanzania: Lake Tanganyika... | reverse complement strand
GCTTGTTCAAATGGCTCATATTGAACGCAATTTCAAGTGGGTTGTGAGGGGATTGAACCCCCGACCCGGTGATTAAGAGTCACCTGCTCTACCATCTGAGCTAACAACCCGTGAAGCGGGGAAAACTATAGTGATGTGGAGCCATTACCCCCAATTCGGTGAGGAATCGCTGCAATTGCTAGTCCCGCAGTCGTAATTGCGACAGCACCAAGCATGATTCCCCAAGTGATTCGATTTCCATCAATCATGTAATAGGCGACTCCAAGGGCGATGAGATTTGCCATCACAATCGGACCTCTTCCATATCTCTTGCCACGCAGAATTCCTCGTCCGGCGAAGAAAAGCCCCGTTGCTCCAGCAATCAGGAAGATGATTTCAGCGATTACTGCGTCTAACTCTTCTACTTCGGAGGTAACAGATCTTGCGAAGAGATAGATAGCTAGAGATATGAGGAATAGCGCCTCAAGATTGGCGAAAGCAGCAGCCCATTTCCTCACTCGCATATCCGAAGAATAGGGGATGAGAAATCACTTCTTTATCCCTTGACGGTGGGGAAGCCTTAGGGAGTGAGTGAGCTAATGTATGACAAATTGACGGGCTTAATGACCTCATTCCACTTTTATGAGAGCGCTAAGCGCGTGAAATCCTGGGCAAATCGAAAAGGTCAAGCTCTCGCCCTCATAGCGATTCGATTACCGGAGGTATCCGATGATGTTCTGGTTGATTCTGCCCGCAAATTAAATAGCGAGCTACGCGGTGGCGATTTGCTAGCGAGAATGGGAGAGCGGACATTTGTATTGCTGCTTTTGGGGGACGAGGAAGGAGCTGGGCATTTAATTTTTAGATTGGCAAATACGATAAAGCCAAAGTTGGATTTCTCGAGTACTTTCTTTAGTGCAGATGAGACTCTTGTTGAAGCGCTAAATCGATTAGGCGTTTGAGATAAATATGTTCTCGCGGTAGTACTTCATTTCCGCGATTGAATCTTGAATATCTCCAAGAGCTCGGTGATTTCCAGTCTTCTTTGGGGCAGCAAAATAAACTTTTGCATACCACCTTCGCGCCAGTTCCTTTATCGATGAGACATCAACGGACCGGTAGTGCAAGAAAGCGCCGAGCTTCGGCATATCTCTATTTATGAAGTTTCGATCCATACCAATTGAGTTTCCAGCAATGGGGGATTTCCCAGCTGCGGTGAAATTGGATAGGTATTCGAGGATCTTCTCCTCAGCAAAACTCATCTGCACGCCATCTTTAAGTTTTTCTAGGAGTCCAGATTCGGTATGCATCGCTCGTACCTCGGGGCTCATTTCATCCAACTTTGTTGTCTCTGTTTGGATTACTAGATCTATTCCATCGCCTAAGACATTTAAGTTTTCATCGGTTACAAGGACGGCAATTTCAATTAAGGCATCTTTATCGAGGTCCAGCCCGGTCATCTCGCAATCGACCCAGACCAAGGGCGGGTTCTCGTTAGCCATGAGGCAAGGCTAAGGGCAGGCATGGGGAAGGTGAGATTTCACGGCTCGTTCACCTTCTGTTAACTATTACTCAACCCCCTTCGCCGCGGTTGGTAGCAGTATCGCGCCGTGACCTTGGCTGAAGAGAAGCGGATGACCGCACCAACGCCACGCGTCATAACCACAAAACCCAGAACCTCAGACAAGATTTTTCGGGCAGTCATATTTACCGGCGCCCTTTCTTCGCTGGTAATTCTCGCGGCAATCGCGATTTTCTTGGGGCTTCGTGGATTTGAAATCCTGGCTCGCGAAGGACTCTCTTTCATTACTGGATACGAGTGGTACTCCTCTATTAATTCGGATGGAAGTGCTGGCGAAGATCCTTCCGTTTACGGCATTGGTGCGATGTTGATAGGAACGATAATTACCGCGCTAATTGCTGTATCAATTGGCGTTCCTATCTCTATTGCGGCGGCGCTCTATTTGAACTTCTATGCCCCGAACGCTATTCGCGGTTTCTTAGTTGGCGTTATTGATCTCATGGCCGCGTTTCCATCGATTCTCTTTGGGCTATGGGGATTCAATGTTCTGATGCCAAGCGGTGAGTATTGGGCAAAGCTTCTCCATAAATATTTAGGTTGGATTCCATTATTTGATGTATCCACTCCGTTCTTTTCGAGATCGCCATTTATTGCCGGATTAGTTCTAGCGATCATGATCATTCCGATTGTCACCTCCATTGCGCGAGAGGTGTTCTCGCAGACCCCGCTTGATCGAATTCAGGCGGCTTATGCGCTTGGGGCAACCAAGTGGACCATGATCCGTGCCGTCGTCCTTCCCTTCGGATATAGCGGCGTAGTTGGCGGAGCGATGTTGGGATTGGGTAGAGCAATGGGTGAGACCGTTGCTGTGTTCACCGTTCTAAACATTATTTTCCAGGCTAATTTCCAGATACTCCTTGGAGCCGGTGGAAACGTTGCATCGCTGATCATTCTTAAATTTGGTGAAGCCTCAGCCGAGGAAATCAAGGCGTTGATGGCTGCAGGCTTGATGCTCTTCTTGCTTACACTCCTTGTAAATATGTTAGCCGACCTCTTGGTAAGTCGAACAGTTAAGCAGGGTCGGTAATAATGAGTACTACAACCTTGAATTACCCAAAACCACAAAAGCCGTGGCGACCAAAGCAACGCGACTTGATTCCTACTTATCTTGGGATATTAATGGTGCTTCTAGGTACTTGGGCGTTAGTTGAATTTACTGGGTTCGCTGGGAAATTAGGTGCCTTTGTAAGCGTTGTTATCTGCACTACAGCAGTCTCTACATTTCTTGCGGGTAGAAGCCGAGGTAAGCAAGCTGCGAAGAATGCAGCAGTTGCATCGATTATTACTTCACTCGCCTTACTAGCGATATTTCCAGTAATTAGCATCTTGGGAACAGTGCTAGTACGCGGTACGAAGGGGCTCTATGTAGGTTTCTTCACGACCGATATGGGCCTGGCAAGCGTTAATGATCCCTTGAATGTCGGTGGAATTCTCCATGCAATTGTTGGAACTTTCATCATGATTATCATCGCGACTTTAGTTTCAGTTCCACTTGGTATCTCAACTGCAATTTATCTAACTGAGATTCGTGGCCCAGGGTCTAGATTGATTCGCTTCCTAGTGCAAGCAATGAGCGGAGTTCCCTCAATTGTTGCGGGTCTCTTCATCTACTCGGCGATTATTTCTGGCTCGGGAAGAGGATTTAATGGTTTGTGGGGTGCACTCGCCCTTGCAATCTTGATGTTGCCGACAGTTGCCCGAACTGCTGAGGAAGTCTTGTTATTGATTGCAGAAGATTTGAGAGAAGCAGGGCTTGCTTTAGGAGCTACTCAATGGCGCACTGTGGCAATGGTGGTTGTCCCAGCCGCAAAGAGTGGGCTCATTACAGCAATGATTCTTGGTATCGCTCGGATCGCGGGTGAAACGGCACCGCTACTTTTCACCACCGGTGGTGGCGATGTGACTAATTTGAATCCTGTTGATGGCGTAATGGGTTCAATTCCATTTGCTATCTGGAAGGCGCTGATTTCAGGTTCGGCTGAATCTAATGCTCGAGCATGGGCATCAATTTTGGTGCTGTTAGCACTTGTAATGATCTTGTTCTTTTCGGCACGACGTTTGGGGAAGGCCAGGAGATAGAGATGACCGAGAATGTGAAGCCATCATCGTTGGCGAGCGTGGCAGCAGGAAATGCCAATAGATCTCTCGGGAAGCATGCCCTAGGCACTGGCCTCGAAGCACGCAGCGTGCATGCCTGGTTCGGAAAGAACCATGTACTTGCTGATGTATCACTCGACTTTGCCGCTGGCACAGTTACTGCGCTTATTGGTCCATCGGGATGCGGAAAATCAACTTTCATTAGAACTCTAAATCGTATGCATGAGTTCATCCCAACCGCAGCTATGGCGGGTGAGGTGCTCTTGGATGGAAGAGATATCTACGCCTCTGGCGTTGATGTCACAAAGATTCGTCTCAAGATTGGCATGGTCTTCCAGAAGCCAAACCCATTCCCCTCGATGACTATTGGTGAAAATGTTTTATCCGGTTTAAAGCTAGCTCAACTGAAGCAGAGCAACAAAGAAGAACTGATGGAGGAGTGCCTCGTACGGGCAGGCCTTTGGAATGAAGTTAAGGACCGTCTAGATGCGCATGGCGGCTCTCTTTCTGGCGGTCAGCAACAACGTTTATGTATCGCAAGATCACTAGCTGTTAATCCTCAGGTTCTTTTGATGGATGAGCCTTGCTCTGCCCTTGACCCAGGTTCAACTTTAAGAATTGAAGAGACTATTCGAGAACTTTCCGAGACGATGACCATCATCATCGTCACTCACAATATGCAGCAAGCGGCTCGAATTTCTGATTACACCGCCTTCTTCCTTGCCGATGGCCATCCCGGCATGATGATTGAGACTGGCCCTACTAGCGAAATCTTCTCGAATCCTAAAGATCAGCGGACCGAGAATTACGTGACGGGACGTTTCGGCTAAATCCAATTGTTCACCTTTTGTTTCCGATTCGTTTAGCGAGAACATCACTTCAGTTACTGCTGCTTTTCTAGGTTGCTCCTACGTTCTACTAAGAGATAGAAAAGGAGACCAAATTGGTCCGCAAGACACTCTCGAAAATCGCAGTAATTGCAGCAGCTTTCTCTCTAATTGCAGCTCCTGCCCATGCAGTCAATCTCGTTGGCGGCGGCGCAACATTTGCAAACCCAATTCTTGATGCATGCAAAGCGGAATATGCACGCGCCACAGGCGATAGCTATGTCTATAACTCACTAGGTTCTGGTGCGGGTCGGTCTGGTATCGATAAGGGCGATTACGACTTTGGTTGGTCAGATACACCACACACCGGATCAACTGCGCCAGCGGGAATGATTCATCTTCCAGTAGTAGCAGCGCCAGTTGCGATTCTCTATAACGTCCCAGGTATTAAAGGCCAGCTCCACTTATCACCCACCACGCTTGCAAAGATTTTTGCTCGCGAAATTACCAAGTGGAATGACCCAGCAATCAAGGCAGACAATGCCCGCAATGTGAAGTCTCCGGTATTTGAGACAGTGCGCACCAAGACCACAGTCGGTGGCGTAACAACCTTCACAAATGTTGTTAAGAAAGATGCGAAGGGAGATCCAGTCGTTAAGCGTTTCTCACAGAAGCGAATCAACACATCTCTTCCTAAGACCGACATCGTCGTGATTTACCGCGCTGATTCATCCGGTACTTCAGGAATCCTCACCAATTACCTCCGCGCAGCAGTCCCTTCAGTTTGGACAAAGAATGGTAATAATGCATTCGATGCTTCATTCCCAGGGAACATCAATGCACCTGCCAATATTGGAAAAATCCAGAGCGCTCGTGGATCCGAATTGGTCTCTGCTTTAGCTGCAAAAACCCCAGGCGCCATTACATATGCTGAGAAAGACTATGCAACTAAGAACAATCTTGGTTTTGCGAAGTTGTTCAACAATGCCGATGTAGCTGTAGATCCAGGAGCTGCGGGAACTTCAGCATTCCTTGGCTCAGCATCTTTCAATGAAGCAAATGGAACTCTGAACTTGGATTACAAGACCACGAATCCTCAGGCGTACCTACTTGGTTCAACTTCCTATGCGCTAGTTCTCACTAACTACAAAGACAAGCAGAAGGCAGCGGCAGTAAAGACACTGATGACCTTCATTTTGGATGAGTGCGCCAAGAGATTCCCGCAGACTGAGTTTGCGGTCATCGATGGTCCACTTTATGACTTCAATAAGAAGTTAATCGCAAAAATCGGCTAATCGATTTCGAGGGGTTGATTAGCTAAGTAGTTAAGAAAAGGTCCGGAGTTCGAAAGAGCTCCGGGCCTTTTCTTTTCTGATAGTAAAAGCCTGCGCGCCCGGCAGGAATCGAACCTGCGACAACCCGCTTAGAAGGCGGGTGCTCTATCCGACTGAGCTACGGGCGCAATTGTTGGTCGAAGTCTACCGAGCACTGAAGCGATAGGGTTTCGCCTCGTGGCAGAGTTCATTTATACGATGAAGAAGGTGCGCAAAGCGCACGGCGACAAAGTCATACTTGATGAAGTAACGCTTATGTTCCTTCCCGGAGCCAAGATCGGCGTGGTTGGCCCAAATGGCGCCGGTAAATCAACAGTCCTACAGATGATGGCGGGAATACAACAGCCATCTAATGGCGAGGCTTACTTAACTCCTGGATATAGCGTTGGAATTCTTCTTCAAGAGCCACCACTTAATGAAGAGAAGAACGTTCTTGAAAATGTTCAAGAAGGCGTTGCCGAAACTATCGCGTTGCTGGCCCGCTTCAATCAAGTATCTGAAGAGATGGCAAGCCCAGATGCTGATTACGACAAGCTATTGGCTGAGATGGGAAGTTTGCAAGAAAAGTTAGATCACTTAAATGCTTGGGATCTAGACTCACAGCTTGAACAAGCGATGGATGCGCTGCGTTGTCCAGCCCCCGACGCTGATGTGAAAGTGCTTTCGGGTGGTGAGCGACGTCGCGTTGCTCTATGTAAGTTGTTGCTACAGAAGCCTGACCTATTGCTTTTGGATGAGCCCACGAACCATTTAGATGCGGAGTCTGTGCTCTGGTTAGAGCAATTCCTCTCCAAATATGAGGGCACAGTCGTTGCTATTACCCACGATCGTTACTTCTTGGACAATGTTGCGCAATGGATTCTTGAGTTAGACCGAGGTCGCGCTTATCCATACGAGGGTAATTACTCCACTTATTTAGATACAAAGACACAGCGCTTAAAGATTGAGGGCCAGAAAGATGCCAAGCGGGCAAAGCGTCTAGCTGAGGAGCTTGATTGGGTTCGCCAGAACGCCAAGGGTCGCCAAGCTAAATCAAAGGCGCGTCTTGCTCGGTATGAAGAGATGGCAGCCGAGGCGGAGAAAGCGCGGAAACTCGATTTCGAAGAGATCCAAATACCAATGGGACCACGCCTTGGAAACATTGTTGTTGATGTAGAGAATCTAAGTAAGGGCTTTGGTGAGCGTTTGTTGATCGACAATCTCTCTTTCTCATTGCCACGAAATGGAATCGTCGGCGTTATCGGGCCAAATGGTGCGGGAAAAACCACGCTATTTAAGATGATTCTTGGTTTAGAGAAACCTGACTCTGGAAGTATCAAAGTCGGTGAGACGGTAAAGATTTCTTACGTTGACCAATCCCGTGCTGGCATTGATCCTAAGAAATCACTCTGGGAAGTTGTCTCAGATGGTTTGGATTTTATGAAGGTTGGCCAAGTTGAAATGCCGAGCCGCGCTTATGTTTCGGCCTTTGGTTTTAAAGGTCCAGACCAACAGAAAGCAGCAGGAATTCTTTCAGGCGGCGAGCGGAATAGATTGAATCTTGCGCTTACTTTAAAGATGGGCGGAAACCTACTTTTGCTAGATGAGCCAACAAACGATCTTGATGTTGAAACTTTAGGCTCGCTCGAAAATGCGCTACTTGATTTCCCGGGATGCGCAGTTGTTATCTCACACGATCGCTGGTTCTTAGATCGCGTCGCTACGCACATCTTGGCTTACGAAGGCGACTCCCAATGGTTCTGGTTTGAAGGAAACTTTGAATCTTACGAGAAGAACAAGATCGAAAGACTTGGACCGGAAGCAGCCCGTCCTCATCGCGTTACATATAGAAAGTTAACTCGATGAAGTATTCACATAAAGCATTTGTTCGTTGGGATGATTTAGATGCGATGGGTCATGTGAATAACGCTAAGTACTTGACCTTTGCCCAAGAAGCGCGATTTGAGTGGTCATTTATGCAACATCACTCCAAAGGCGAGATGCCTGGGCTACTGGCGATGGTCGTTGCTAGGGCCGAGGTGGATTTCTTCAAGGGAATCATGCTCGGTGGGATATTTGTAGATGTAGATCTCTGGGTCGAAAAGATTGGAAACTCCTCTTTCAATATGGTCTACGAAATCCGAAATGGCGATGAGCTCTGTGCGAGGATTCGTACCGTTCAAGTAGGCGTTGATGAATCAGTCTCAAAGTCGAGACCACTTAATGAGGATGAACGTAAATTCCTCGAGCAGTACCTAATCCAGGAGGGTTAAGTGGCAAGCTCAATTCCACGCAGCATGCGTCCTTGGTGGCGCGATGCCGTTACCTACCAGATCTATATTCGTTCGTTTGCTGATTCAAATGGTGACGGCAAGGGCGATGTTGAAGGTATTCGCTCAAGACTTCCTTATTTGAAGCGACTTGGAATTGATGCGATTTGGGTAACTCCTTGGTATCCATCGCCCCAAAAAGATCATGGCTATGACGTTTCGGATTACATGAATATCGAACCAGATTACGGAACCTTGAAAGATGCAGAAGTTCTAGTAAAAGAAGCGCATGCGATGGGAATTCGCGTAATCGTTGATATCGTTCCAAATCACTCCTCAGATCAACATGTGTGGTTCCAAGAAGCGCTACGCGCAAAGCCTGGTTCTAAAGAGCGTGATCGCTATATGTTCCACGATGGCAAGGGTGCTAATGGGGAACTTCCACCAAATAATTGGCAAGCTGTCTTTGGCGGTCCTGCTTGGCATCGAATAACTGAAGCCGATGGAAAACCTGGCCAATGGTATTTACATTTATTCGCAGTCGAGCAGCCAGATTTCAATTGGGAGAATCCAGAAGTACATGAGTACTTTGAGAAGACGCTTCGTTTCTGGCTCGATCGTGGCGTAGATGGGTTTCGAATCGATGTTGCTCATGGAATGGTCAAAGCCGATGGACTTCCCGATGTATTAGATATAGAAAATGCAACGCCTGAGATGTTGGCGGCACAGCGGATGCCATTCTGGGATCAAGAAGGCGTTCACGAGATTTATCGAAAGTGGCGGAAGATCTTTGATTCTTATGAAGGAGATCGGATGGCTGTCGCAGAAGCTTGGGTTTCGCCAGCTTCTCGAATTGCGCTCTATCTCCGTAAAGATGAGTTGGCGAACTCCTTTAACTTTGATTTCCTTACTTCCAAGTGGGAAATCAAGGATTTAAAGAAGAATATCGACTCCTCGCTTCAAGCAATTCAAGATGTGGGAGCTCCAGCATCGTGGGTTTTCAATAATCACGATGTCGTTCGCTCTGTAGATCGTTTCGCGCTAGGGCTACAGCCAGGAACTGGTGAGACAACTCTTGATCGACATGGCGATGTCAACAAGTTAGATCTTGAGCTAGGTAAGAAGCGCGCTCGCGCAGGCGCGCTCTTGATGCTGGCGCTACCTGGCGGTGCTTACATTTATCAAGGTGAAGAGTTGGCCTTACCTGAGGTGCGCGACATCCCAGAACATCGCTTAGAGGATCCACGTTGGAATATGTCGAATAATTCAGATAAAGGTCGCGATGGCTGTCGCGTTCCACTTCCATGGCGGAGTTCTTCAGATTCTGCATACGGATTCTCCGGAACAGCATCAGTTACACCGGATGAGGCCTGGTTACCACAACCAAAATGGTGGGGCGATTACTCCGTTGAATCTCAAGATAAAGATCCAGCATCAACTCTAAATATGTACCGAACTGCACTTGAGATCAGGCATAAAGAAGCGGGTCTTGGCGATGGCGAAATAGAGTGGGTTGATTTTGGAGCTGATGTTCTTGCTTTCCGTAGACCTGGAAATTTCTTATGCCTAGTTAACTTTGGCGCCGAGATCAAACTTCCAGAAAGCGAGCTACTAGTTTCAAGTTCGCCAATTAGAGATTTCACACTTCCGCCAGATACTGCAGTCTGGTTGCGCACCAAGTGATTGCAACGCAGCAGGCAAAGACTGTAAAGGTTCTTGCATCTGCTCAAGTTTTAAACGGCCTCGGAGTTGCTGGAACAGTTGCTGCCGGATCTTTGCTCGTTGCTTCGATTACTGACTCAGAAACTCTTGCTGGGCTTGCGCAAACTTCCTCTGTTTTAGGTGCGGCTGCGTTAGCGCTTCCATTAGCAAGGCTGACCGCCCGTGGTGGAAGAAGGTCGGCGCTATCAGTCGGATACGTCGCCGGTGTAGTTGGTTCACTTCTTGCAATCCTCGGGGGCGCTGAGGAGAACTTAGTTCTTATGCTCCTCGGAACTTTCTTTGTTGGTGCGGCATCAGCGGCCGGATATCAAGCGCGATTTGCTGCGATTGATCTAGCTACAAATGAAACGCGCGCTAAACAACTCTCCTTTGTCGTCTGGGGCTTAACAATCGGCGCAGTTGCGGGACCTAATTTGATGGAACCTTCTGGAAATCTTGCCGAGGGAGTTGGGCTACCAAGGCTGGTTGGTCCTTATCTGATCTCAGCGGTTGCGCTATTCCTTGCGACATTGGTGATTCAAATCTTCCTACGGCCAGATCCATATCTATTGGCGCAGAAAGAATCAGCTCTTGCAGCAACTGCAAAGCGCTCCACTAAGCAAGCCCTTGCTCATATTCGAGGTAATGAGAAAGCGCTATTCGCGATTCTCTCAATAGCTATTGGCCATGTTGCGATGGTCTCAATCATGGTTATGACGCCGGTCCATATGGCCCATGTAGATGTAACGCTCACCATAATTGGTCTAGTTATAAGTATTCATGTCGTTGGCATGTACGCCTTTTCACCAATTGTGGGATCTGTTAGCGATCGAATCGGACGAATCAACACCATAAAAATCGGCATTGTTACCTTGTTGCTCTCAGCCCTCATCTCAGGTTTTGCAGCCGCTGATGATGCAATCACACTTGGAATTGGACTCTTTTTACTGGGGTTAGGTTGGTCTTTCACTTTGATTGCCGGATCAGCATTTCTAACTGAATCGGTAGCCCCAGAAGTAAAGACTTCTGCGCAAGGAGCGAGTGATCTTGTTATGAATCTCTCCGGAGCTGGCGGGGGAGCTCTTGCCGGCGTCATTATCGGAACGCTTTCATATGGTTGGTTATGCGTCTTTGCTGCGATACCAGTCTCGCTACTAGGCATTTGGTCGCTTAAAATTAATAACTAATGAGCCTTTATGAAGAGATGGGCGGACGAGCTACTTTCGAAAAGTTAGTCTCGTATTTCTACGCTTTAGTCTCCGTCGATCCAGTTCTGCGACCGATGTACCCAGAAGATGACATCAAAGGCGCTGCCGAACGATTATTAATGTTCCTTGAACAATACTGGGGCGGCCCGAGCACATATAGCGAGCAGAGAGGTCATCCAAGGCTACGGATGCGCCACGCTGCATTTCATATTGGCGAGATGGAACGGGATGTCTGGTTACGGCATATGAAATCAGCGGTCGATGAATTAGAAATGCGGGATGATTTAAGAGAAGAGCTTTGGAGTTACTTAGTTATGGCTGCGAACTCTATGGTCAATCAGCCGCGAGCTTTTTGAGATCTATTTCCAACTTTCAAGATCTCACCATTTCGCAAATACCATAAGGTTCCTTGGCGATCACGAATAGTTGTGATTCGAAGGCCGACAGTCTCAACTTTTCCTTTTACGTCTAGTACTTCAACTTGATCACCTACGCCATATTGGTCTTCTACCAACATGATGATTCCGGAGAAAACATCGCGGACGATTGTTTGTGCGCCAAGACCAACCGCAAATCCAACAACGCCAGCAGAAGCGACAAGCGGACCAAGATCAACTCCTAATTCACCAAGGATCATCGCTCCAGCAATTAAACCAATCAAAGCTTTGGAGGAACTCTTTAGAACTGAGGCCGCAGTACGTGCTCGCTCACGTTGGCGAGTTGCTTGGGTGCGTTCTCCCGGGATGAAATCTGCATCAGCGACTTTTGAGAGCGCTTTAACGATTGCTCTTGATGCGACCCGTTGGAGAACTAAGGCGATAACGAGGATGACCAATATGCGGACCGGAGCCCCTAAAAACCAATCAAGGGCTTCCTTTGCGCTGAAATCGAGCTCCATTTGAGCGGGACTTTATAAGAATTTAACCCGAATTCCGCACAATTCCGAGAGAGTTCAGGCAGGATTTCCCCCACGACGCGAGCCACGCGTTGCATAAAGGGGTTTAGCAAAGTGTCGGTGACGACGAGAAGGACTTTAGTTCTAAACGCCACCTACGAGCCACTAGGTGTCGTTTCTAATAGACGCGCGCTCATTTTAGTTTTGAACAATCGCGCAACAATGGTTGAAGAATCTGGCGTTGAGTTTCGGTATTCATCCGGATCAGTAGTTCTTCCCGCAGTAATTCGACTACATAAATTTGTAAAAATTCCATATCGCCACACCGTTCCGCTATCTCGAAGAGCAATCTTTGCTCGCGATGGTGGCCGTTGCGTTTATTGCGCAGCTACCGCAACCTCCATTGATCACGTAGTTCCAAGAAGTCGTGGTGGCGATCACTCTTGGGATAACGTCGTAAGCGCTTGCCACGGTTGCAATCATTTGAAGGCTGACAAAACTCTTAAAGAACTTGGTTGGAGATTGCGATATCTGCCACGTGAACCAGTCGGAGCTGCATGGAGAATTCTTGGAACCGGTAGAGCTGAGAAGCGCTGGGTTCCTTATCTCGAACCATTTGGCGTCGTAGCCGCAACTGCCTAGACTTCACTCATGATCCTTGCGCTAAATGAAGATGGTTCGCTGCCCGGAGATCCGCTTCCATTCTTGGAGGGTTTTCTCTGGTTTTTTGTGGCACCTACCGCAATATTTCTTGCAGTATGGGTGCTTGTAGTCGCGTCTGAGAACCTAAAGAAGTCAAAGCGCAATCGCTACGAAGACGATGTAATCACTCGTATCAACGAGTAATTAACGATCTACTGCTTGAACTTTAAGCGCTCGCACTAACGAATCCTTAGCTTCCAAAACATGTCGACGGGGCGTCGGATGTGCATCCTTACCCGTGGAAGTTAGCCAAGCATCAGTCTTTGAGAGGGTCTCATTCGATACGACATAACTGGGGAAAAGTAAGTCGATAATGTTTGAAGAGTCCTCATATGACTTAGTGTTATAGATATCAAGGATTAGGCCGAAGTATCGATCAATGAACTTGGCATGGAAGTCACGGTGTAATGGGCGAGCGAAGCCTTGGATAGCCGACAATCGCATCCAGTTCGAGATCTCGAAGTTCTCAGTTGCCGTTTTAAATGCTTGCTCTTTCGCCTCGATATTAGGAATGGCTGCCATGCAACGCTCGCGAGCGAGTTGGCCAGTTAAGGTGTTATCGCGCTGCAACTCCGCATCGATTTCACTCACTCCAGCAAGACCGCGTTCAACTAGGCAGATAAGCAGGTGCCAACGAAGATCTGCATCAATCGTTAATCCGTTTAACTTTCCATCGAGGAGTTCGCGAATCTTTCCGCCTTGGGCTGGGGTATGAGCTAGTGAGGCAAAAAAGCGAGCGAATTGAAGTTGGAAATCACTTCCTGGCTTAGCTTTCTCCAGAAGATCGCCCATAACTGTTGCAATTTTTTCGCGCAACGAGTCACGATTCTTAGGAGCTGCATAGACCTCGATAGCTGAAGCAAGTTGATTACCAAGCGCAGTCACCGTGGTGATGTCATCTTCGCCAGGTAAACCAGCGATTGCAATGTCGATGAAGTCGGAGGAGGAAATTTCTGCATCACGGAGCATGTCCCACGCGGCCGACCAACAGAGCGCTCTAGATAAGTTGTCGTTGAGCTTTCCAAGGTACGACTTCAAAGTTTCAATGGAACGCTGATCGAACCTAATCTTTGCGTAGGAAAGATCTTTATCGTTGATAAGTAGAAGGTCTGCAACTTTTTCGCCCTTTAACTTATCGACTGATGTGATTGCTCCGGCAACATCAAGTTCAACAGAAGTTCGTCGCTCTAAAACGCTTCCCTTAAGATCATAAAGTCCGACCGCCATACGATGTGGCCGCAATTCACTTGAACCAGCCGGAATTAGCGGTGGCTCTTGCTTGATAGCGATTGACTCATAGGAATCGCCACTTACTTTTACTTCTGGGCGAAGTGTGTTCACTCCCGCTGTTTGTAGCCATGTCGCAACCCAACTATCAAGTGAGCGACCACTCTTAGCTTCTAATTCATCGAGAAGATCTTTAAGTGTGGTGTTCTTGTAGGCGTGTTTTGCGAAATAAACCTGGAGCCCAGCGATGAAGTTATCGCGGCCCACATGGGCAACGAGTTGGTGAAGGACAGAAGCTCCCTTTGCATAAGTAATGCCATCGAAGTTCGCCTTTACCGTTTCAATGTCGACCATATCGGCAGCGATTGGATGGGTAGAGCTGAGTTGATCTTGGCGGTACGCCCAATTTTTACGTTCTGCATTGAATCCCGCCCACGAATTCTTAAAGCGGGTGGCTTCAACAAGGGCCAGGTAAGAAGACCATTCAGCGAAGGATTCATTGAGCCACAAGTCATCCCACCACTTCATCGTGACTAAATCTCCAAACCACATATGTGCCATCTCATGAAGAATTGTGTTGGCACGAGCGTTATACATCCGCTCCGTTACTTTGGATCTAAATACGAGGAGTTCTTCGCGGAAGGTGACGCAACCGGCGTTCTCCATGGCGCCCCAGTTAAAGTCAACGACTGCGATCTGGTCATATTTATCGAATGCATAGGCAAGTCCAAAGACTCGTTCGAAGTACTCAAATCCTTGCTTGGTAACAAGGAAGATTTCATCAGCATCTAAGTGTTGGAAGAGGGACTTTCGACAATAGATTCCCATCGGAATCTTCTTCTTGCCGTTGTATTCGTCATGCACATGTGCGTAAGGACCGGCAACCACGGCGGTTATGTAAGTAGACATGATTGGAGTTGTGGTGAACTCCCACTTCTTCTTTCCATCCACATCGCTCTTATTTTTTACCGGATTGTTTGAAATCACTTCCCAATGCGCCGGCGCAATCACGGTGAAATCAAAGGTTGACTTCAAATCTGGTTGGTCAAAGCATGGATACATATTTCGGATAAAAGCAGTCTCGCCTTGCGAGTAGAGATATACCTCGTTATCAACTGGATCGACCGATCGCTGTAGACCTTCACCAGTCTTTGAATAGATCGCCTCGACTTCGACAATCAACTCATTCTCAGCTTGGAGATCTTTCAAAAAGAGTGATTGACCAGTGAACTCACTTGGTTCAATCGGCTTGCCATTGAGCGTTGCTGATATCAATCTCTTTCCAACGGCATCAATAAAGGTGGAATAGCCTGGCTTTGAGCAGGCAAATGTCACCTTGGACTTGGAATAGAAGGTCTCCTCACCAGTTGTGACATCAAGGGTGACGTCGTAGTGATGGATCTTGAGATGTGCTGAGCGATCTGCGGCTTCAGCGCGCGAGAGATTGTTTCCTGGCATGCGCCCATCCAAGCAGAGATGGCACTCTTTGCCACTATGGAGCAGGTCACTCCCAAGAACTTCAGATTAAGAAGTTTCCGCCTCAGGGGAGAGCGGATGACAAAGGCCCAGTCCGATGCGCTAGCCAATCATTGGAATAGATTTGAAATTCCACTTGAGGGAACAATCGATCCCCACTCGCTTTTCTATGCAATCAAACCGAAGGAAGTTATCTTCGAAATCGGAAGTGGAATGGGGGAGGCAACTGCACAAATTGCAGCTGCTAATCCAGAAAACGGATATGTTGCGGTAGAAGTTCATAAACCAGGCATTGGCGCCTTGATAATTCGAGCCGAGAGTTTGGGGTTAAGGAACTTAAAGATAATCAATGAAGATATTTGGGATGTATTAAATGAATATATCGCCGATCACACTATCGACAAATTCCACATCTTCTTCCCGGATCCGTGGCCGAAACGCAGCCAATCAAAGCGACGACTTCTTCAACCGCCCTTTATCTCGCTATTAGCTAAGAAGATAAAGATTGGTGGGGAAGTATGTATCGCAACTGATTGGCTCCCGTATGCAAAAGATATAGAGAAGAGTTTCGCTAAAGTTCTTGAATTTAAAGGTGGAGTTGTCCCAAGACCGGATTGGCGCCCAATCACAAAGTTTGAAGGAAAAGGAATTTCAAAAGAGCACGTTGTAACTGACTTCTGTTACCGAAGGGTTTAGAGCTTTCCTTCTGTTTCGTACTTAGACATCAATCCAATTCTTCGTACATGTCTTTCATCTCCGGGAAATGGTGTCGCCAGGAAGATGTCGACCAATTCAAGACAGAAAGCCTCATCATGCATGCGCCCGCCAAGTGAAATCACATTTGCGTTGTTATGTTCACGAGCAAGCTTTGCAATCTCCTTGCTCCACACAAGTGCAGCGCGGACTCCCTTTACTTTATTAGCCGCTATTTGTTCACCATTCCCAGATCCACCAAGCACGATTCCAAAAGAGCCAGGCTCCTTTGCAACGGCTTCAGCGGTGGGGATGCAGAAAACGGGATAGTCATCTAGTGGATCAAAGTCATGTGGTCCGTGATCAACAACGGTATGGCCATTTGCCTCTAAGTGCTTAACAATCTTATTCTTGAACTCAAGGCCAGCATGATCGCTTCCGATGTGAATCTTCATAACCGAACCTTCTCAAATAATCTGCCACAAGTGAAAGAACCACCGGCTTTAACACCGGTGGTTCTCTCCGTCTTAGGAGGTTCTTCTGTCGAAAGGGTTTTACAGAAACTATGCCCTTGGTCCGTGGCCGAACTTCTTGCCTTTTCCAAGGCCATCCTTCGGACCTTTAACGCGCTCTACCATCTTGGTCACATGATCCTTGAGGTTCGCTTTCATCGTTGTAGTTCTCTCCGATGCGAGTTTGCCAGCGGCAACCGCGTCATCGATTTGCTTGGTATGAAACGCCACAAGCGCGGTAATCAAAGCATCTTTCTTACTTCCAGCAATCGCAGCGAGAGTCTCGCCCGCTTTTAAGCGAGCCGTTAAATCCGCTTCTGAGATTCCTAGAGCGTCAGTGATTACTTTGAGATGTGCAGATCGTCGATCATCAAGTTCTGCTTTGAAAGAAGTTCGGGCATCTTCCATAGCTCTCTCAATTGAGTCGACCTGATCTTTGGTCAGTGTTCCCTTGTTGGCTAGACCATCAAGAACTTTTGACATTCCTGCGCCTCTTTGACCTTTGCCATCATGAGCAACTGCGCCAGAGACAGATCCCAGAGTGAGAGCAACACCCGCAACCACTGATGCTGCAACTAACTTTTTCTTCATTTACTGGATACTCCTGTCGTTATCTAACTCATCGGGCACATCCATGTCCGATACCGCTATAAAACTCCCAGGTCCTGAATACCTTCGACAGTATTCATATGAGACACCTGAGAATCTTGTCATCTAGGAGAAGGTTATACGCGCTGAACCTGGGAATAGATAGAGAAAAACTCGTCTGTCTTACCTTCAAATCAGACATCACCATTTAACTCCACATCCCTATTCGAGGGGTACTAACCCCTCAAGGAGGGGTGTAATGCGCTCAAAACTTCCCATCAATCTATTCCTCACAATGGCGCTCTCATTTGCATCGTCATTCGCACCAGCGATTGCTGCAGGTAGAACCAATCAAAGTGTTGCTAACTCCGTACTAAATGGAAAAGGAGCACCAACATCAAAGATTGGCATCAACGGTGACTTCTATATCGACGTTCTTAACTTCAATATTTACGGACCAAAGGAAAAGAATCGTTGGCCGGCTGCAGTTAGCTTGAGAGGTCCATCGGGCAGCGATGGAAAAGATGGCGAGAAAGGCGCAGCTATTAGCGGTTCAGATGGTTCTCGCGGCGCAAAAGGAGATTTGGGACCGCAGGGATTGCAAGGTGAGAAAGGTGAGAAGGGCGAAAAGGGAGATAAAGGTGATTCCGGTGAACGTGGCGCAACCGGCGCACAAGGACTTACGGGTGCAACTGGATTAACAGGCGCAACTGGTTTAACTGGTGCCCAAGGATTAAAAGGCGAAAAAGGTGACATCGGAATAACAGGTGCAACGGGCTTAACAGGAACACAAGGTTTAAAAGGTGACAAGGGTGATACCGGCGCTACCGGAGCAACAGGTTCTATTGGATTAACTGGAGCAACGGGAACAATTGGAGCAACTGGCGCAACAGGCGCGCAAGGTTTGAAAGGAGATAAAGGAGATACCGGATCTACAGGTGCTACAGGCGCAACTGGAGCGACAGGTGCAACTGGTCCTTCAGCAGTTTCCGCCGGGAATTTAGTTTTCGCCAATACATTGAGAGGTACAGCGGGCGTCTCTCAAGCTACTAATGACTTTGCACTTTTGGAGGCAGGTAAGAGTTATTTGTTTGACATTTTCGTTTACGGATACTCTCAAGCGACTGATCTTTACCTTAATTTCACGGTTTCAGCCATCGGTCAGACTCCAACAATTACAACTTATTGGCTTCCAGGAAAGTCAACTTCTTACAGAGGAAGTACAGCAAAAACTGAATTCGTATTTGTTGGCAAAGCAGCAATCAATGGTTCAAGCACAATTGCCAACTATCAACTTGCTGTGACAATTGCTTCTGGTATGTATATTTCAGATGCGAATGCTGTGACACTTGCAGGAGGCTTTACGGGAATTTTGGTGGGCAGTGTTACGAGTTGATATTGCTAATGAATAAATGGAGCGGGTGACGGGAATCGAACCCGCATAGCTAGCTTGGAAGGCTAGAGCTCTACCATTGAGCTACACCCGCATCTGTTGCTTCCTTAGGTCGGATACCGTCCTAAGGGGGCATACGGTATCGGCTGAGGTAATCAGTTGTGAATTTTTCATCTAGACTCTGCCACCTACGCCGCGGGGCGTAGCGTAGTGGCTAGCGCGTCTGCTTTGGGAGCAGAAGACCGTGGGTTCGAGTCCCTCCGCCCCGACCAGTAATAAATGTAAGAAGTCAGGAGTCTTGTGAAAAGCGCGGTCGAAAACCTTTCTCCAACCCGAGTTCGGATTTCGATTGATGTTGATTTCAAAGATCTTGAGCCTCATGTAACTGTTGCTTATGAAACTTTAGCAAAGCAAGTTTCAATTCCTGGTTTTCGCAAAGGCAAAGTCCCACGTCAACTAATTGATCAAAGAGTTGGTCGCGGAACGGTATTGAATGAAGCGATTAATAGCGCGCTTCCAGAGTTCTACACCCAAGCTGCTCGTGAGAATGATGTTCTCGTTGTGGGCCGTCCGAGCGTTGACATCAAGGAAGTGAAGGACAACGAGCTTCTTAAGTTCGAAGTGGAAGTTGATATTCGCCCAGAAGTCAAGCTTCCGGATTTCCCCTCTATCGAGCTAAGCGTTGATGATGTAGTTGTCACAGATAAAGATGTAGATGAACAGATCGAAGCTCTCCGCACTCGTTTCGGCACCCTTACGACCATTGAAAAAGATGCGGCCTCGGGTGACTTTGTCACAATTGATTTAGTAGCGAAGCTCGATGGAAAAGAAGTTGAGGGCGGAACTGCGAATGGAATTTCCTATGAAGTTGGCTCAAATCGGATGATTGATGGTCTTGATGTGGCTCTTGAGGGAATGAAGGTAGGCGAGAGCAAGACTTTCAATACCCAGCTCGTTGGAATGAAAGAGGGCGATACCGGCGAAGTTACGGTGACTCTCCAAGCTGTGAAGAAGCGCGAACTTCCTGAATTAAATGATGAGTTTGCCAAGCTGGCGAGTGAATTTGAAACTCTTGATGAATTGAAATCAGACTCTCGGGAGCGACTATCGCGCTTGAAGGCGATGGAGCAAGGTGCTCAAGCTCGAGAGAATCTCCTGAAGCACTTACTAGATACTGTTGAGATTCTTGTTCCGGAGCAACTTGTCACAGATGAAGTAAATGATTATCTTGAGAAGGAGAATCGACCTGAAGATGAAGCTCATCGCAAAGAAGTAACCGATGAGGTAACCCGCTCAGTTCGCGCAGACTTCTTGCTTGATTCCATCGTTAAGGCCGAAGAAGTCCAAGTAACCGAGGCTGAATTAACTGAATATTTGATTCGCACTGCGGCCCGTTACGGAATGTCGCCGGATCAGTTTGCACAACAACTTTCACAAGCTGGCCAGATCGCAGCCTTGATGGCAGAAGTCGCGCGCACCAAGGCGCTCGCGGTTGTTCTAGAGCGAGTAAAGATTAAGGATGCATCGGGTAGGGAAGTAGACCTCTCGAAACTTGCTCCTAAGCCAGTTGCGGAACCAGAATCCAATTAACGCTCTGCCCTGAGCGAACAAAGGGCAATTTCTGGGATTCAGGGAAGCAAAACTCCGTTCGGGGCGTTAGGGTCACTACATATTCATATAAGAGGTAAACAAAGCAGGAGGAATCGGTGGAGCTCAATACCCCACGCTTAGCGGCTTCAGCTGCGGGCGGTTTGGATGACCAGGTTTATAACCGACTACTAAAAGAGAGAATCATCTTTCTTGGTTCGGTAGTCGAGGACACAATGGCAAATGCGATCGCAGCCCAGATGCTCCTTCTTGCTGCTGAGGATCCTGAAAAAGATATTTACCTTTACATCAATTCACCCGGTGGCTCTATCTCAGCAGGTATGGCTATCTATGACACGATGCAATACATAAAGAATGATGTTGCAACAGTTGCGATGGGACTTGCGGCATCAATGGGCCAATTCCTGCTCTGTGCTGGAGCGCCAGGAAAGCGTTATGCGCTACCGCATGCTCGCATCATGATGCACCAACCATCTGGTGGTATCGGTGGAACTGCATCGGATATCAAGATTCAGGCCGAACAAATGTCGTTTACTAAGAAGAAGATGGCCGAATTAATTGCTTTCCATACTGGCCAGAAAATCGAAACCATCACAATTGATTCAGACCGTGATCGTTGGTTTAACGCTGATGAGGCTCAGGAATACGGATTTGTTGACCATGTTGTTAAATCTGCCGGCCAGGTTTCAGGAAGCGGAGGAACCGCACGATGAGTAACTACGAATTCCAGAATCGCTACGTTCTTCCCACAATTGAAGAGCGAACCTCATATGGATATAAGCGCCTAGATCCATATACAAAACTCTTCGAAGAGCGAATCATCTTTCTAGGCCAAGCAATCGATGACACTGTAGCTAACGATGTTATGGCCCAGCTATTGACGCTTGAGTCAATGGATCCAGATCGCGACATCATGATGTACATCAACTCACCAGGTGGATCTTTCACAGCGTTGACTGCAATTTATGACACGATGCAATTCGTTCGTCCAGATGTGATGACTATCTGTTTGGGACAGGCTGCATCAGCTGCAGCGGTACTTCTTGCCGGCGGAACTGCTGGTAAGCGTTACGCGCTAGAGCACTCACGCATTCTTATCCACCAGCCTTATAGCGAGGGCGGCGGCCAAGGTTCTGATATCGAAATCCAGGCGAAGGAAGTTCTTCGGATGCGCGAACTCTTGGAGATTATGCTTTCGAAGCACTCTAAGAAGAGCAAAGAGGAAATCGCAAAGGATATTGAGCGTGACAAGATTCTTACTTCGGCCGAAGCGGTTGAGTACGGTCTAATCGACCAGATACTTGCTAGCCGTAAAGCTTCGGTTAAGTAGTAATTGTTCCCGCTCGAATTATTCCCCCTCAAATTCTTCTAAGAGCGAACACGTATCG
>Ga0194123_10002905_pt1 | contig 21467 bp, 15 predicted proteins | sample TA2MahsurfametaG_5_FD_155479 | JGI IMG/M metagenome (GOLD analysis project Ga0194123, IMG submission 155479) | Freshwater microbial communities from Lake Tanganyika, Tanzania - TA2015023 Mahale A surface | ecosystem: Environmental > Aquatic > Freshwater > Lake | place: Tanzania: Lake Tanganyika... | reverse complement strand
TCTTTCATTATGTAACGAATTACAATTATCAATAAAACAAATATAATAACAAATAGTATAATATTTTTGACTTCCATTATATTATACCATTAGAAATTTTTCCGACTAATTGTAAAAGTTTTGTAAGATACTTGACTAAATTATATAGCAAGTAATTTGTCATTATATGGTATAACTGGTGGATTTTTAGTTCTAAGTGAAGTATATAATATATCAGCTGTTAAATAATCTAAAGGTTGTTTGAAATACATCAAATTTGCTACATTTCCACTAATACCATTTTCAGTTCCAACTGTCAACATATCAAATTTCATATATGGAACAACTTCAATAGCTGATTTAACTAGTCTTCCGTTATAAAATACATCTAAAGTTCCTCCATTATAATTCAATAATATGTGATTCCACTTTTGTAGTTGAACATCAGTATGTTTATAAATAATTCGGTGACCATCAGCATCAATTTCTTGTCCAAAAGGCATAGATTTAACTTGTTCTATAGCATCATTAATTTTGGCTTGAACATTTTTCCATTTATCAATTGTTTCATGTTTAATATGAGTTTCTTGTTCTTGAACAAAATCAACAACAGAATTAGTGTCAGTATGTTGTTTTACTGTAATATAAAGAGTATTATTAGATGAACTATATTTAATTAACGGATTTTCTCCATAGGATAATATTGGTACAATTTTATTGTATGAAGCATTTGTATTTGGAGGAAATGAATCTAAGTAGAACCAAAATGACATAGCATATTGATAATTAAATTTATCAGAATCTGATAAATTTTGGTATGAACTAACATTAGTTAAAATATCAGTTGGAATAGGTTGATTAATTAATTGTTTGCCACCTTGTTTTAAATATAATGATTGAAAACGTTTAGCTATGAACACCCAAATAAAATATAATCCTAACAAGACAATGCCTAACACTAACATTTTAATTTCAAAAGGATTTGGAGGAGCAAAAGTTCCACTTGTTCCAGTTGTTTTAGAGAATCCAAACAATTGTGAAATATAATTTACAAAAGTAACAAACAAACAAGGAATATATAATAATGTATTTAATACTAAACGATAGTAAGGGTTCTTATCTAAAAATCCTCCAGCATTAGCTAATTTATAAATCAACCCTAACATAACAGAAAATAAAATTAAATTAAATATCAAATGTCCCCATGATTCAGTTTTACTTGCGTCTTGATTAAATACACCCATCATTTTTAAGGCACCATATATTAATCCAAATGAAATACCAAGTGCACTTAATACATATAATCCTTTTACGATAAATTCAAATGGTCCAGGTATATTATTTAATACATTATCTTTGGCTGCAGATGGATTAGCTAAAAAGTACTGATATAAAGTGATCATAATAACCATAACAATTCCAATAAATAAAGTAAAAAATATGACAGGACCACCATAATCAGTCATTAATCCCCAAGGATTAACAAAATATAAGATCATAACAAGAATAACGAATGAAATAAATAATATAGTATATTTAGTTCGTAAATGAAAAGCATTTTGAACTGCTCTTGGAAATTGTTTTAAAGTCTCATCATCTTTATTTTGATATTTTTTGTATAAAACTACAGCAATCACGATAAATGATATAATTATAAAAAAATTTAATAACATAGCAGTATTATTTTCAGGAGGATTATCTGAAAATATTCCTGCAACATAAAGCATCATAAAAAACCCAAATATACCAATAAATAATGTAAGTAATGAAATAATAGGTATAAACCATGTTTGAGAAGATTGTGAAAACTGAGAAAAAAATGATTCAGTAGGATTATTTTTAAAAGCAAAAATTTGTTTGATAAGAAATGTAATAAGTAATAAAAAAGGTACAGTAATAAAAATTTCATAACCAAATGATTTATTAAAGCCTTTACTATTAGTTTGTAACAATACTACCATCAAAATAATAAAAACAATGAAAAAGCCAATTAAAATATTATATGAAGCTAAAAGTTGTTCTAAAGTTAATGGTGTTTTTTGTGTAGTGTCCATATTATATACAAATACAAAAATGTAATATAAAAATCGGCGTTTTTACAAGTTTCTTGCAAAGCTAAAAATATCTAAACTATATACAGGTGTAAAATATTCAAATATGTATATGTAATTATATCATTACATATTCTCCATTGCAGTTTTTTCACCATGACATTCGCGACAAAGTGCTACCAAATTTGTCACATCATTGCCTCCACCATGCTCTAATCTTATTTTATGGTCTACCTCAAATGTATGCGTCAATTTTTTATTACATTGACCACAAGTCCAATCTTGCATTGATGCTACGTATTTTTTTTTTGTTTCACTTACAGATCTTTTTACTGGCTTTTCTTGTTTTACGACTCTACTTAACATATTTCTTTGTTGTTGAGCTACTAACATCGGGTTATAATTTTGATTTGGATTTAATTCCGAATTAAGCCCCTCCATAAAACTTCTTTTGGATGATAAATCAAAAATTGGACTTATAATATCCATTGATGATTTATCTATCGGCATATATTTTATCATATTGTTAGTATATAAAAGCATATTCTTTGTCTGTAAAGGATTTTTTTTAATCATAATATAAAAACACAAAGCAACCCCCCCAATTAATGCCATTTTATAATACTTTTTATATGCTAATAACATTTTTGTGTACTTACCATCATAATACACATTATATAATAAAAACCCTGTTATTCCAAATATTATTATTTCTAATCGCATATAATAATATGAGATTATATTACACAGAGCAAAAAATACAAAATATATACTCTAAAATATACAAGTGTGAAATTACTTTTTGTATAAATATAGTATTAATCCAGTTGTACTTAATATAACTAAAGTGTATATTATTTTTTCTCTCCAACGATAAAAATCTTTCATTTTAATATCCTTTGGTTTATATTCTTCATAATATCTTGAATAAAAATCATTAAGTGAAATTTTCGGTTTTTCTAATTTTTCATTAATTTTATTATGAATAAAGTGCATCCATTTAATTAATGATTCTCTATTATCTAAGTATGCAGTAACTGGATAATCATCTAGTATTTTAATAAAATCATTTCCAATTGATTCAACTGGAATAAATAATGGTAAATTTTGTATTAATTCATAATATTTTTTTTTTGTAACTGCGTTTGGATAATGAGGATATGACATAGCTAATGTATGTAAAAAGAACCAAAAATGTGGTCCCCAAACAGATGGGTCCAACTGTAAATTATTTTTTTTAGCTAAAGGAGGCATTTAATAAATTAAAACAAGATAAAAAGAAATTTCTTTATACTCTTGAAGATTTTGCAGCTTTGCATTATAAACAATTTTACAGCTGTGTATATTTACATTGTAGTTGTGTATATTTGTAGTTGTGTATATTTGTAGTTGTGTATATTTGCAGTTGTATATATTTGCAGTTGTGTATATTGTATAAAATATAAAAAAATGATTTAGAAATAAATCGGAATTTGAAATGTAGAAAGGTATAAATATATAAGTAGTACAATGAGTAAAAATATTATTTGTAATAATTGCGGCAAACAAGGTCATCTATTTCATCAATGTAGATTACCTATAACAAGTTATGGTATTATAGTTTTCAGAACGTCAGCTGTACGTGGAATTCAATATTTAATGATTAGACGTAAAAATAGTTTTGGATATATTGACTTTATGCGAGGTAAATATATACTAAACAATTTAGAACATTTACAACATATATTTAATGAAATGTCTATTGAAGAAAAAGAACTAATAAGAAAACATAATTTTGAAATATTATGGAGAATGATGTGGGGAATTCAAGACACAGTACATCAAAATCAATTTAGAGTAGAAGAATTAGCATCTCAAAAGAAATTTGAAGTTCTTAAAAATGGTTTATCAACTGGAATAAACGGAGAATTAATAACTTTAAATAATATTATAAATAATTCAAACACCAAATGGTTAGAAACTGAATGGGAATTTCCAAAAGGTAAAAAAAATTTTCAAGAAAAGGATTTAGATTGTGCTTTAAGAGAATTTGAAGAAGAAACTGGATTATCAAAGAAGAATATAAAAATAATAGAAAATATACTACCTTTTGAAGAAATGTTTTTAGGTTCAAATCATAAAGCCTATAAACATAAATATTTTTTAGGATATACAGAAGAATCACACGACAATTTAAATAATTATCAACAGACCGAAGTTTCTAAAATTAGTTGGAAAACATTAGAAGAATGTTTGGAATCAATTAGACCGTATAATTTAGAAAAAAAGCAACTTATAATAAATATAAATAAAGTTTTACAAGAATATAAATTATATTACACCGTCCAAAAATAAAAAAGACAAAATGCCATATATGTTTGATTTGTATTACTTACACCTTTGGACATTTCATATGTTAGGAAACCGCTGTTTTGGCGAATTTTACGCCTTTTATTTTTCTATATAAAAAGTTTGTCTCATTTTTCTTTTTAGTCGGTATAATATATAAGTATAGATGAGTGTTGAAATCAAACTTAAGAAAAAAGTAAAAGAAGATATTGAATCAGAGCCTCCAAGTTCAGTGGATCAAAAAGAAGAAATTTGTGATTTGAATAAAATTAATAAATTGTACAGTAAAAAATGTGGTTCAAATAATACAGAGCAATTAAAAACTGAATTACAGAATAGAGAAGAATTATCACAAAATCTTAATGATAATTCATATTTGTATCCAACCTTAGATGACCCTAACTTTAATATAAAAATTTCTCAAAAAAAAGAGTTTAGTGATACTAAATATGACGGTGTTATATTTGATGTAGAAGCATATGCTAATATTTTAAAGACTGCAGAATATGAGTTATTACCTCAACAAGCATTTGTAAGAAATTTTTTATCTTTTCAAACACCATATAATAGTTTACTTTTATTTCATGGATTAGGTTCTGGAAAAACATGCTCATCTATTGGAGTTTGTGAAGAAATGCGAGATTATTTGAAACAAATGGGCATAAATAAAAGTATAATAATTGTAGCAAGTCCTAATGTTCAAAATAACTTTAAATTACAATTATTTGATGAGAGACAATTAAAAGAAGTTGATGGAATTTGGACAATGAAAGGATGTATTGGAAATAAACTGTTAAAAGAAATAAATCCAACTAGAATGAAAGGGTTAAAACGTGAAAAAATAATTCAACTAGTTAAAAACTTAATAAATTCTTCATATTCATTTCAAGGTTATGTACAATTTTCAAACGAAATAGTTAGAAAATCTGGAAACCCTAATGATACTATGGATACAAAAATAAGAAATCTTGAAATTGAATACTCAAACAGTTTAATTGTAATTGATGAAGTACATAATATACGAATTTCAGATGATAATGAAAATAAAAATGTAGCTAAAAATTTAATGTTTCTTGTTAGTGTTGTATCCAATATACGTTTACTTCTTTTATCTGCTACTCCAATTTTCAACAGTTATAAAGAAATTGTTTGGTTATTAAATTTATTAAATATGAATGATCGTAGAGGAATTGTGTCTGTTTCAGACATATTTGATAAAAATGGTGATTGGAAAAAAGATAAAGATGGAAAAGAAATTGGAAAAGAAATGTTAATAAGAAAAGCAACTGGATATATTTCGTATATTAGAGGTGAAAATCCGTATACATTTCCATTTAGAATTTATCCTGACAGATTTTCACCAGAACATACATTTAAAACCCCTGAAGAATATCCAAAATATCAAATAAATGGTAGAAAAATACCTGATGATAAAAAGATTGAAAAACTTAGTTTATTTTTAACAGTTATAGGTGAATATCAAGAACTTGGATATAAATATATTATTGACCGTTTAAGAAGCAGAGAAGATGCATATATAATGACAAAAAAAGGAGCTCATAGAAAAATAGCAGCATTTTCAGCATTACGTTCATTTGGATATACTGATTTACAAATACCTATTGAAGCCTTAAATATTATTTATCCTTATGATGGATTAGAAGATTTAGTTAAACAAATTCAACCTTTTGAATATATTGATGAAGAAGAAAAAGAAATTATAGAGATTGCTCCAACAACAGGACGTCCTGAAAAAGGAATTGTTGAAGAAATTGATGAAGTAATTAGCAATGGTCCAAAATCTGTGTCAAATGTAAATATATCATATAGTGATGCAAAAACAGAAAATTCAGAATTAGAATCAGAGCCAGTAGTTACAGAAGGGGTTGAAGGCGACGTGTTATTGATTGATAAAGTTGTTGAACCAGATATTAGAAATATAGATAAACTAACAAATCCAACAACTAAAAAAAGTTTAGGAGACTCTATTTTTGATATGATTGATGAAGATATTGAAACAGTCTTGCCAGTAAATAAAAAATCATCTAATAAAAAAAGAAAAATTAAATCTTCTATTGAATTGCAAAGTAGTGTCAAACAAGTATCTCCAAGTGAAGTATCATTTAAAGGTACACTTCAACCTAAAAAAAAATATATTGATTCAGACGAATTTATAACTGAACCTTCTAGAGTACATATTATTGAGGGAAAAACCAAATCAAGATTCCTAACTGAGAAAAATGAAATAAAAGAATCTCATATGTTTGGCACGACTGAAATTCCAACATCATCAACTGTTAAATCGTCTGTAAAAAAAGGAGGTAATTCATCAACAACAGCAAGTAATAGCTCAAAATCAAACATAGAAAGATTATTTATTGACCCAAAAGATTTAACTGGTAGTCAAGGGTTAAAAAGAATTATGGATTATGAAGATTCTAAAACACCATATATGAAAGGTTCATTTCAATATAGACAAGGAGTTCCACATGTATTTGACCCAAATGAAATAGGAAAATATAGCTCAAAAATAAAAAATATATGTGATTATATTTACAATAAAGATACTGGAGTTATATCTGAAGGTATAATTTTAGTTTATTCTTCTTATATTGATGCAGGAGTTATACCAATGGCATTAGCTCTTGAAGAAATGGGATTTACACGTTATGGAGAAAAAGTAAAAACATTGTTTAAAACCACTCCAACCCCAGTAGTTGATGTAAGAACTATGAAACCACCTGTTTCTAAAAAAGATTTTAAACCAGCAAGATACATAATGATAACGGGTGATCCACGTATATCTCCAAATAATGATGCTGATGTGAAAGCAATAACTAACAATGATAATATTTTCAGAGAGGATGAAAATGGAAACATAGTTGATATATCTGGTGAAATAATTAAAGTAGTTTTAATTTCTCAAGCAGGTTCAGAAGGTTTAGATTTTAAAGCTATTCGTCAAGTACATATATTAGAACCATGGTATAACGTAAATAGAATAGAACAAATTATAGGTAGAGCTGTTCGTAATTTTTCTCATAAAGATTTGCCATTTTCAAAGAGAAATGTACAAATATTTTTATATGGAACGATTCTAGAAAATGTTGAGGAAGAAGCAGCCGATTTATATATTTATCGTATTTCTGAATTAAAAGCTGTGAAAATAGGACAGGTAACAAGATTATTGAAACAAACATCAGTTGATTGTATAATTAATCACGACCAAACAGAATTAATATCTAAAAATTTTGAAAAAATAGAAGAAAATAGAGATATAAAACAAGTATTATCCGATAATCAAGTTTTAAATAATTTTGTAATAGGTGATATTGATAATTCACCAACTTGTGATTTTATGGAATGTGAGTTTAAATGTATACCAGATATAAGTACAGAAGATTATATAGAAAATACAGATACATATAATGAATCATTTATGCTTATAAATTCTGATAAAATTATACAAAAAATAAAGATGCTAATGAAGATGCGTTATTTTTATATAAAGAATGATTTATTTAAATTTATAAATACACCAAAAAAATATCCAACATCACAAATTTACGCAGCATTAACTCAAATAATAAATGATAATACAGAATATATAATAGATAAATATGGTCGTACAGGTTATTTAATAAACATTGGAGAATATTATTTATTCCAACCGAGCGAACTAAATTATAAAAATATATCAATTTATGAGCGTTCAGTGCCAATTAATTATAAACACAGTTTAATTAATTTTAAAATCAACAATAATATAATTAAACCAGTTATTGATAAAAATGTTATTGGTGAAAAAATAAAGGAAGGCATAGAAGACGATATGTTAGTTGAAGGTAAAAATATATTAAACGCTATGTTTGATAATTATAATATATCATTAGAAACTAGTAAAGTTAAAAAAGGCAATGATAATTGGTATCATTTATGTGGTTTAGTAATTAGAAAAATGGCAACAGAAAATGATATAATTTTAGCAGATTCTGAACAAGAAAGATTAGAAATACTTGAAATATTTTTAATTGAACATATTGTTGATACTTTAATGATGAATGAAAAGATACATTTACTAAATTATATTTACGCCAATAAAGATTTAGAATCCAACCTCCCACAGGGATATGAAAGATTAAAAAGATTTTATGGAAAAATGAAAAAATATTTATTAACAAAATTAATAGTGGCAAAAGGAATTACAGGTATAATTATTTTTAATGGACCATCTAGAGTTGAAAATTTAAATATATTTGTTTTAGATGAAAATAAATGGATACCAGCAAAACCAGAAGATACAAGAGATTTAAATAATGCAATACTAAATAAATATAAATTAAAGACAAACTTAAATAATTATGTTGGTTTTATTGGGTTTGAAAATAATAACAAATATATGATTTATCAAATTAAGGATACGACAAATGAACGTAGTACAGGATTTCGTTGTGATCAGTCTGGTAAGGCAAAAATTATGAATTTACTAAATGATATTGAAATTGACGATAAATTCAAATCAAAAGTTACTAAAGATGGAGCAAAAGAATTATGTGTAAGGCAAGAACTAACATTGAGAAGTTTTCAAAAACAAAATTTAGATAATAAAACATGGTTTTTGGATACTGAAACAGCAATTATCAATGAATTTCAGAAAAAGGAAAAAAGTAACAAAAAAAAGTAACAAAAAAAAGTAAAAATAACAATAAGAGAACTCATCAAATGCTTTCTAATAATATATAAAATTGAAAATTAATTAAAAGAATATATAAATATATATATAATGGAACTTATAGCTAAAGCATCTAAACCAAAGTATAGACAAAAGGAAACAAAAGGGGTATATAGTCCTTGTCAAATTACTAAAAAGATAGTTTTACCTATCACGACAATTGGTAAGAATTTATTCCAAACATTGGAAAATACAATTACTAAAATGGTTGGTGGAAAATGTATAGTTGAAGGTTATGTTAAACCTGGTTCCATTAGAGTTATTACATTTTCAAGCGGAATAGTTAAGGGTGAAAACATTGTATTTGATGTCTTATTTAATTGTGAAGTTTGTTTTCCAGTAGCAGGCATGAATTTAAATTGCGTTGCCAAAAATATTACAAAAGCTGGTATACGGGCTGAAAGTGCTGATGAACAACCTAGCCCATTTGTTTTATTTGTAGCAAGAGACCATTATTATGCAAGTGATTATTTCAATTCTATTGAAGAAAATGATAATTTTATTGCTACTGTTATTGCTCAACGTTTTGAATTAAATGATAAATATGTATCGTTAATTGCTTCTTTAGTACCATCAAAAGAAGGTGATAGAAAATCAAAACCAAAACTGGTTATAATTTAAAACAAAATAATTATATATATTTAAATATATTTAAATATATTTAAAGTAAAATAATATAGCTATATATGTCAAGCGAGTCCTGCGATAATTATGATTTTAATAAATTAAACTATCTAAGAGAACAAATAGAAAATATGTCTAAATTTAATCAAATTGAAATTCTTAGAATTCTAACAAAAACTAAAAATGTAATTATAAATGAAAATAAATATGGAATTCATATTAATTTAAGTGAACTAAATAGTTCTATATTAAATGAACTTATGGTTTATATTAAATATGTTAATACTCAAGAAATTTATCTTAATAACGCTGAGAAAGAAAAAGAGAAGTATAAACACTTTTTAAAAGATAATAAAGATATGTCTACATAATAGTTAAGATAATAATGATTAAAGAAACAACAAATACAAGTATAATTTTTGATTTACAAGATTATATGTTTACATCTAATAACATACATAGATATACTAAAAATATGTTCCAAATGGATATAAAGCCAAAATCAGTAACTGTAAAAAATAATACACTATTACCTAAAAATAAACTAGTTCAAAAAAATATTGAGAAAAAGAGGGAAACAATGTATAAACCTAAACAAAAAGATTCCCTATTTTGGTGTTTTTATATTTTAAAAAATGGTTTCTCTAATTATGAAATGGAAATTAATAATCAATATTTTGTTGTTGAAAAAAATGAAAAATTTAAATACATTGAAATATTGAGAAAAAATAAAGATCTATTAAAAATACACAAAATAAAACCACTAACTGAGTTAGAAGATGACCTAGCAAATAAGGATAAAATATCTATTAAGACTTTTTTTGCGTTATGTATACTTGAAAATATTAATGTTTTGTTAGTTAATAAACGCAAAGTTTATGAATTATTATGTACAGATATCGATGAAAAACATTCTATTAATATAGTTCATAGAAATAACGAAACTTATGAACATTCAATTGAATTAGATGTAACCGAAGATAGTATTAACAAATACAGAGAAAAATATTATAAGATGAGTAGTTTTGATACGACTTTGAAAAGTATAGGTTCATATAAATTAGAAGAATTATTAGACTTATGTAAAAAATTAGATATTAATATCGATGATTATAAAAGTAAGAAAGAAGGCAAGCAAAAAATTACAAAAAAAAATATTTATGAGTTATTAGTATTAAATTATTAGAGCAGTGCGTTGTTCTTCGTTGAGTTTACAACGGATTACACTGTTGATAAGAGACATTCTTGATTTTGTATGTGTTCCATTAGTATAGGAAAAAAGACCAGATGTATTTTGTAGGGAAATAAATTCTTAACATTCATAGGCATTACACGATGACCTATACAAATTTTTATACCTTAAAAATTCGCCTGAAAATCGGCGTTTCGGCGAAGCACAGTAAATGTAAAAAGGTGTAAAAGGTGCAAAAAAATTGAATAACAATAACAATAACAATAACAATATAAATATATAATAATATATAATATATATATATATTATGAGTTCTAATAAAATAACAAATATGTATGAATTAGATGATAAATATGCATTTGGTGAAACTGAAAATAAAACTCAAATATTAGCCAATGCAAGAAATCAAAACGTTCTTAAAAATACATCTAATAAACCAATGGCTAAAACAATTATTAGCACTGGTGATATACAAAAAGTTGATGAAAAAGAAATTGAACAATCTTCTAAAAAAATAACGGATTCACCTAAAGTATTATTGGATAGAATATCTTTAGCATACATAAACTCTATTAATGGTAAATATAATACAGTAGAAATGGAGGCAAAATTTGGAACCCGAGGAATTAAACCATTGACAAAATTAGATTATGACAATGTTATAAAAAAATTATTATCAAATGGTTGGTCATCATTATATCCTAATGGTGTTCATTTATTAAGAATTCAACAAGAATTTCTTGATGTAAAAACTGGACAATATAAGACCAGTAAAGATTTTGATAGATTTCGTATTGAAATTGAGGGACTTAATAATATCCAAGATTATTGTAAAACTAATAGTATTAGTTATTTAAATGATAAAACTCCCTTTACAGTGAAAATAAATAGAAAAGTTCCATTAAAAATATCTAAGGATGGTAAAGAAACAGATGAAACAATACCAAGTGCTAATTTTGATGATTTTAATTTTAGAGTAACAATAAATAATGAAGAGTCTATAAGCAAAACTAGTAAGATTGGGATTGATGTTTTTGAAAACTGGACTAAAACAAAAAAAATATTTAGATATATGAATCGTGTAACTTTTGTAAATAACAATTATCCAGTTAAAATAGACCTAAGTATAGTAAAAAGTTCTACTAAAAATGAAAAAGGATGGATGATACAAACGTATAATATTGAAGAATCAAACGTTTTTAACAATCAAGAAACATATGAAATAGAAATAGAAGTAGAAACAGAAGCAAAAAACAAATATAAATCTCCTGTTGATTTGTCTAATATTCTACAAAAGGTAGTTAAAATAGTATTATCTGGATTACAAAAAACAAATTATCCTATTTCATATCCAGAACAAAGAGATGTAGCACAAGAATATCTAAAACTTCTATTTGAGGAAGAACACATAAAAAAAGACGGAATATATTTACAAAAAAAAAATATATATCAAAGTGATTTTATAGGTCCGGGATTAGTAACTTTAGATTTAATTAATATTGCACCATTAAATTCAGATATAATTGTACCTAATATTAGAGAACCTTTTGCTTATTGTGTAACTGAAAAAGCAGACGGTAATCGTCATTTATTGTTTGTAAATAATAAAGGTCGTATTTATTTAATCGATATAAATATGAATATAATATTTACTGGAGCAAAAACTAATGAAGAAAAATGTTTTAATTCATTACTGGATGGAGAATTAATTTTACATAATAAATCAGGTAATTTTATTAATACATTCGCAACCTTTGATATTTACTATATTAATAATCTAGATATTAGAGCAAGACCATTTATTAATACACATTCAAAAGATGAAAGGTATTTTAAAGATGATTGTCGTTTACCAATACTCAAAGAATTTATTAAGGAATTAAAACCATTAGGAATTAATTCTAAATCATCATCTAATACTACTTCTAATATTACTTCTAAAACTTCTGGATGGCTTAAAGGACTAATTAACAAATATAGTGGAATTGAGATGTCTCCAATTAAAATAGTTTCAAAGAATTTCTATCCAAGTTTTGATTCAGTGGTTGATGATGAAGCATCTAAAAACGCAAAATATAATATATTTGAAGCTAATAACTATTTGTTAAGACGCATTGCTGATGAAAGTTTTGAATATGAAATTGATGGTTTAATCTTTACACCTACGCTTTTAGGTGTAGGTGGAAATAAAATTTTAGAAGCTGGTCCAAAGAAAAAAATTACTTGGCCATACATATTCAAATGGAAACCATCGGAAGCAACTTCAACTTTTCCAAAAAGTTATAATACAATTGATTTCTTGGTTGTAACAAAGAAAGGTTCTGATGGTAAAGATATTGTAACCCCAATATTTGAAGATGGAGTAAATAATTATCAAACAACACAGTTTAATCAATATAAAACATTAATATTAACAGTTGGGTTTGATCATTCAAAACATGGATTTGTAAATCCATGTCAAGATGTTTTAGATGATAAATTTTCAAATAAAAAAGATTTAGATGATGAAACTGGATATAAACCAAAACAGTTCTTTCCTTCAGACCCATTAGACCCATTAGCTGGATTATGTAATATAATGTTAGAAATGGATAGTAATGGAATAAATCAAATGTTTACTGAAGAAAGACAAGTATTTGGTGATAATATGGTGGTTGAGTTTAGATATGATATGTCAAAACCAGGAATGTGGAAATGGGTTCCAATGAGAGTAAGATATGATAAAACTGCTGAATTTAGAGCAGGTTATGGTGTAGGAGCAAATGATTATAAAACAGCTAATAGCAACTGGCATTCAATTCATAATCCAGTAACTGAAAAAATGTTAGCAACAGGAGAAGGTATTCCTGGAATAGAAGTATCAGATGATGTTTATTATAATAGTGTTACTTCCGATAAAATGACACAAAGAATGCGTGATTTTCATAATTTATATGTTAAAAAGGCATTAATCCAATGTGTATCAAATAAGGGAAATATGTTAATTGATTTTGCTTGTGGAAAGGCTGGAGATTTACCAAAATGGATAGGAGCAGAATTATCATTTGTATTTGGCATTGATATTTCACTAGATAATATTGAAAACCGTTTAAATGGTGCTTGTGCAAGATATTTAAATTTTAAGATGACACATACAAATATGCCATATGCTCTATTTGTAAATGGTAATAGTGCATTAAATATACGGAGTGGAACAAATATGTTTAGTGATAAAGCGAATCAAATTACAAAATCAGTATTTGGTTCAATAGGAGTAGATAAGAGTCTAGGTCCTGCTGTAACTAGACAACATGGTAAAGCTCACAGTGGGTTTGATGTTTCATCATGTCAATTTGCTATGCATTATATGTTTGAAAATAACAAAACTTTTTATAATTTTATAAGAAATATAGCAGAATGTACAAAACTATATGGTTATTTTATAGCAACATGCTACGATGGTAGAACAATTTTTAATATGTTAAAAAAAAAACAAAAAGGAGAAAGTAAAGAAATATATATTGATGATAAAAAAATATGGTCTATTACAAAACTATATGATGATATAACATTTGAAGATAATGAAAGTTGTTTAGGAAAAAAAATTGACGTATACCAAGATTCAATTAATCAAACTCTTCCTGAATATTTAGTAAACTTTGATTTTTTAACAAGTACTATGGATAAATATGGGTTTAGTCTAGTAACTAGAGAAGAAGCTAGACAAATGAAAATCCCAGAAGGTAGTGGTATGTTTTCTGAATTATTTAATGCAATGGAGAATGATGTTAAAAACAATCCAGAAAAAGGAATTGATTATAAAGAGGCGTTATTTATGAGAGATTACGAGAAAGAGATTTCATTTTTGAATCGTTTCTTTATTTATAAAAAAACATCAACTAGAAATGCTGAGAAATTAACAAAATCTTTACTAGAACAATTACCAGGCGAAGAAGAGTTAGAACAAGCAGGTACAATGTTAGCACGTGAAGCAGTCATAAATGCAGAAGAAATTATAAAACCAAAAAAAATTAAAAAATTAAGTACAAAATTAAAATTACAAGAAGCAACAGAAGTAGAACATGAAAAAAATTTGATTGATATAATACCTGCTACAAAGACTGAACCAACGCCTGCTACAAAGACTGAACCAACGCCTGCTACAAAAAAAAACGTAACAAGAAGAAAAAAGAAGGTTGAGTTTGATATTGTAGATGAAAATAATATGATTTGAATTATGTAAAAAAAGATATAAAAGTAATAATTATTATATATTAGACAATGAACTATTATATAATACCAAAAAATAATTTTAATATAAGATTAAATGTAAAATGGAGTAATAAAATAGAACCATATATATCGTATAGTTTAATTTTTTACATGAATGATATTTATAATCAGTTAATAAAGTTACAAGAAAGTTATGTAGATGAAAATATAACGATAGATTATATTAATAAAATAGTAAATCCATTTGAATTTATACATTCAAATGTTCCAGGATTAACAATATCAGTAAGTAAAGTTAAACCAGATTCAATAATTTTTTTTGAGTTAATGGAATTATTTCAAATGTTTGATATAAATGAAATATTATCATTAAAACATAAAATAAATGTGGCACATTTAACGTATAATTATACGTCAACAAATTATTTATTAAATATGTTAAGAGAAGATAATGAAGACAATGTAATTTCAGAAGATTTTAATTTTGATAATTTATATGAATTATTTATAAAAAATACATATGAAAATAAATTGGACCTTATTATATGTGAGTTTCATTCAAATGAATATAATAATATAAAAAAATATATAAATAATACAATATTAATTTTATTAATTGTAATTAAATATCAGATGAATCAAGGTATATGTATAATAAAAATAAATAATATATTATATAAAGCAATAATAGATGTCATATTTATGTTGTCATCAATGTATGATAAAATTTATTTAGTAAAACCATCAATAAGTAATATTACAAACTATGAAAGATATTTAATTTGTAAGGGTTTTAATGAAAATTTAATAAATCAAAGTAAATTATTGCAACATATTGAAGAGCATCTAATAAGTAAAATGAATGAATTAATTACCTCTAATTGTGTAAATTCAATAATAGATAATGAATTACCGTATTATTTACTAAATAGACTTGAAGAATCAAATTTAGTTATAGGACAGCAACAATTAGAAGCATATGATCAAATAATAAATATGTTTAATAATAAAAATCGTGAAGAAAAGATAGACAATTTGAAAAGGTCCCATATACACAAATGTATTCAATGGTGTGAGAAAAATCAATTACCTCATAATAAATTTATAGATAAAGTAAATATATTTTTAAATCCAAAGAAGAAGGCAAATGATGAAGAATCTAAAGTGGAAAGTGTTTAGGTTTGTTTCTTTCATAACTTGTGAAGTAGTATTTATAAATATATTTTACACCTTTGGACATTTCACACGTTAGGAAAACGCCGATTTTTATATAGTAAAAATTATATAAAAATAATTTATTGTATTACCTTAATGAATAACAAAGAACTGATTAAGGAAAATCTATCATTGAGAGAAGAAAATGATAAATTAAAAAATGAATTAAATTTAACTAAAGAACATTTAAAAAAATATACTGCACCATCAAGCAAAAAACTTTATTATGAACAGAATAAAGAAGAAATTAAAAAAAAAGTAAAAGAATATAAAGAAAAAACCAATTATGTAGTTCCAAAAGAAGTTATTAAAGAGAGAAATAAAAGAGCGTATCAAAAAAGAAAAGAAAAGGAAGAAAAAGAAAAATTAGAAAATCAAAATATTTAGGAATAATTGTTTTTCTAAGAAAAGAACTTAAAATTATTTTTGGAAAAAGAAGACCAAAATGTTTTAGGGAACAAAAAGAATAAATACCTACGATACTCCTTTTAGGAAGATAAGTATGGTAAGGCGTGAAATTCGCCATTACATTTTTGTTTTTTAATTCGCCAAAGTCGGCGTTTTAAATGTCCAAAGGTGTAAAATATATTATTTAAGCAGTTACAGGTCTTAGCCTAATATTATCAAAATAAGTTGTATTACCTATTTGGCTCTTATCAGCATATCCTGTTCCTCTATTTTGTGTAGAACCAATGTAATTACCAGCTGAACCCTGATTTACTGAATTATATGTATGATATTCAGCACCATTTGTCTTTGTATTACAAATTAATTTATTTTGATGTTGACCTGAAAAGAAGAATGGATTACCAATATAAGTTTGTGGTTGACATGGAGGGACCTTATCTTTGTAAATGTATGGAGTATTAGGATTAAATCCGTATTGAATAGCTGTTGCTATATTTGCTGGATTACCCGATTTTAATTTACGTTGATTATAAGCAACCATATTTATTGTATCAACATTCAATTTCAATATTCTTGTACTACTTGATACAGCTCCTTGTTTTGCAAATTGTGGATTATTAGGTTTATAATAAACTTGCGAACATCCTTTTGGATTTGATGGACCACTAACAACAGAACCATTATATGGATTTGCCGCTAATTGATATAAATAATCTATAACTATTTTGTACTGTTCTTGTGTTAGTATCTTTTGTAAAGAAGAAATAAATGTTTGAACAGATAACGGCGATTCACCTATTAATGTATCGTATTCTGCTTGAGTAATATACCCTGCTTTTAATAATGAATCTGATAAATTATTAATGAATCCAATTTCAACACCTTTTTCAATAGTAAAATTTGGATTACATTGTGCTACATATAAATTAATAATTGATAATGGATCACCTGGTTTAGAGTATTCAAGTATTTTAGCTGTAACAAATGGATAAGCCATAAATAATTGTTCCAATTTTTTATCAATTGGACCAGAAATAAAATTAAATTGTCGTTGTTGAAATGTTTGACAACGATTATATAAATACATGTAAGTTGTTTGATAATAGTTCTTTTTTACATTTGTGTTAGTTGGTAAAACTCTTTGAAGTGCTTTTCTTTGTTGGTTACAACATAATAAAGGATTTGTCACATTTGGTTCAGGCTTTTCTGTTAAATTATTTATTGGCATCCAATCAGAAACAATGCCTACACCATTGCAATTTGTACATTCTTTATCAATATTTACTCCTTTATTATCTTCAGCAATTGTATTGATTAAACCAACTTGTGTTGTATCTGGTTGATTATCCTTAACAATAAATGAACCTGGCATATCAATCATTTGTGATATTAATCCAGTTCCTCCATTTCCTCCACCTAATGATGCCCCAAGTGAAGATTTAACAGCTCTATTAACATTGTAAGCTATTAATATTTTTTCAATATCTTCAGCAGTGTTAGTTGTAGCTATTTTTGGTATAGAATCAAAATTAATTGGTATAACTGTTCCCTTTCTATATTGCTTAAGTGGTCTAGGTAATCCAAATCCAGTAGGAAAAACGTTGCCGGGATCATTGTTAGTTAATGGTCTTATATGAGTTGCAGTAACACCAACAGGATTACTAAAAATTCCTGTGCCTTTCCAAGGAACATATGGTATATTTTCTAGTGTACTTTTATTACTGTAACCACTGGCAGATTGTTGTCGCATATTTGTTGGATAAAAAGCGGTAGACATTATATAAATATAAAAAGAAAATAAATGTATTGTATATATATAATAATGTTATTAATATATATATTAATTTTTGTATTTGTAATTTTAATCGGATATCAGGTATATTTAGCTATGTTTCCTATTAAATTAATTGAAGGTCTAGAAAATGAAGATACAACACAAGATACTACAACACAAGAGTATAAACCTTATAATTTACAAGATCCAAATAATTATTTAATATTAGCTCAACAAAATGCAGGAAATATAGAAGTATTAAAGGGAAGAATAGACAATTTTACAAGTTTACAAGATGGTGTAACAAAACGAGTGGATGATATGCAACAATCAATAGATTCAATGCAAACACAAATAGATGGTTTAGTACAACAACAAGCTGATTATGCTCAGGAAATTGCTGGGTCTACACCGCCTAATGTAACAGGAACAGAAGAACTAACAGCAGAAGATGTTAGTGATTCAATTGAAGAAGAAAAATAATAATATTATAAATTGTAAAAGGTGCGGTTTTACACCTTTTCTCATTTTTACAGCTTTGCAAGAAACTTGTAAAAACGCCCATTTTTAGTAGGCAAAAATAAGAAAAATGTAAAATCAATAGTAGGAATTTGTTCGCTTTGCATAACCTACGATGGTCTTACTTTTTCCTGTTCTCCTTTTGTATTATTGGAACAAGTATTTATTCGTCCTCATTTCTTTCTTCAAAGTATTTCATTATATCACTTAATAAAGATTTAGGACATAATTCAGAAGGAACAAGAATGCCATTTTCATTTTTTTTAACAAATGTAAAAGGATTATAATTATTGTTTACTAATATTTGCCATCTTTCAGTGTATTTTCTATTTACTTTTGAACCATGAAAATAATGATATATAGTTCCTGGAACATATCCAAATCGTAATGAATACATTTTTGACTCTAATTCAAGTACATCTACTTTATATTCAGTTGTTGATTTTTCAGGAATAGCTTTAATTACATTATTTAATAAAGCAAACATCATAATATTATCACCAGAACCTAATAATGCTCTTTCATATAATCCACCCATTTTTTCATATGCACTTCTCGTTATAGCCCAAGCATAACCAGGATGCCAATAATTCGCACCAGTAGAAATATATTTATGATTTTTAGCATAATGATAACCAGCGCTATTAAAAACTTTCATTGTATAATTTGTTCTATCCATATCTACACAATGAGACCAAATTTGAACAATATCTTTATATCCATTTAAAATTTTTAATGTATCTAAAGCCCATGTGGAACTTTCAAATTCAAGATCACCATCAATCCACGCAAAAGCTTTCCAATTACTTGGCAGTAATTTTTGTACACCAATATTAATCATATTTTCTTTATGCCATAAAGGGGTGTTACATCTTATTTGTAAATGTTTTGGATTTCTAGAATCAGTAATAATAAATTTTTCTTCACCATATACAAGTTCAACAACATATAAAATGACATTTGGTTCTTCATTTACCATACGCAATAAAAATTGCTTAAACAAAATATATCTGCGAACAAACAAACAAGGATTTGAAATAACTGCTATCACGTGTAATTTATCTTCAATTGGATAATTATTTTTTAATACTAGTTTTAATTCATTTTTTTCATATTTATAATTGTCTAATTCTATTCCTCTTACTACTGTCATTAATAAAATATATATATATATATATATTTATTAAATTGAACTAATATTTTTCTTTCTAAATATTCAAAGGTGTAAAAAAAAAATAAATTATAAATATATATTAGATATGTCTAACATATTTCAAGAAGTATTAACAAATTCAAAGGCTGCTGAAGAAAAATATATAGGACCAGATTATCCATATTATAAATATATTCGCACTCCATCAGAAATAGGTATGTCTGGTGCTGGAAGTTTATCACAATTAGGAAAAGATATAGATGGTTTAATATCATATGTAGAATTGTTAGTATCAGGTGGCGGTAAGGCGTCAGCAACAGGTAAACCTTTAGGTAATAAGTTTTTTTTAAAAACAGGTGGTAAATGTACAGATAAATCAACTGGTCAAGAAGTAGATAGATATATTTATTTAAATAATGTTCCTGTAGGAAATATTCCATTTATATCATCAGGTGTAGGAGTAAATTTTAGTGAATTTAAAGGATTAATTCCAGGAACAATAAGTAATTTAAATGCTTTTAATCCAATGGAAATGTTTCAAGCATTTTTGGCAGGTTCAAAACCAGATTGTCAAGAATTAAAAATGGAAACGATAGATATATATAATAATAAGTCAACAGAAAGTCATTTTGTAACATTAGTTGATATACAAAATATGGATTCGTGTATTTTCCAAGATAAAATAAATCCAATAACTGGTTCTAAATGTCGTGAAACATTTTCAAATTTGAATCAAAATAATAATCAATGTTATACATGTTATAAAATTCCGAAGGATCCATTAATTCAAATATATTTTGCGTCACTTGGAGCATTAGGTGTGTATATTTTATATGGGATAATGGGGAAGAATGGTATGCTACCATCTCTAAAATTATAATAATTTAATGACGATATATACTCACAAAATCATTTAGTGTTTTCTGTGACGACGAGTTCGGCGACTCTTTCTACCCTTACGTTTTCTTGAACCACCTTTTACAGAATATTGATTTGTTCCATTTGCGTAAAATTGCCATGAAGTTGGCTCTGCTACCTTTAATCCTGACACTGGACTAGCATAATATGTTAATCCTAATCCACCTTTACCTCCTTTCATATTTCTAGCACCTTTTCTTCGTCTTCCACCTTCAGATACAGCTGTAGTTGAATATGTAGTTGGAGGAATTGTTGTACTAGTAGTTGGAGGAGTACCATTTGAACTAACCAAACCTAATACAGAGTTTTTTACATTTTCAGCAGCATTTGATACAGCATTTGTTGCATTTGTAGCAGTTGTT
>Ga0194123_10002897_pt1 | contig 21513 bp, 21 predicted proteins | sample TA2MahsurfametaG_5_FD_155479 | JGI IMG/M metagenome (GOLD analysis project Ga0194123, IMG submission 155479) | Freshwater microbial communities from Lake Tanganyika, Tanzania - TA2015023 Mahale A surface | ecosystem: Environmental > Aquatic > Freshwater > Lake | place: Tanzania: Lake Tanganyika... | reverse complement strand
TAGCTTTAACAAAAGGCATTTATCCATTTATAACATAGTATATAATTTTTTCTTTAAGCTGATTTTTTTCAGCTAAGCGTTTTAATCGTTTTTAACTAACTGCATTATAATTATATATTTTGGAAAATTATATAATTCATCTAAATATTCTGGAAAAAACTTCATTAAAATGACCCAAACTTATAGCTGAAATTCCTAAAATAGATTCATTTGGATATGCCATCTTATCACCTCCTCCCTTTTGATTTTTATTATTAGAATGTTTGGAACATAAAATTTGATTTTTTTTAAGTTGACAACCACATGTTTCTCCATTTTTCTTAATATATAAACAATTCCTCATTAATTTAAATTACAAAATATTTTTGACCATCCGATACTAATTTCAAATATTGTCCATTCTTTGAAATAGTCTTCTCATTTTGTCCACCAATCTTTCCATCATCACTTACATTTACTTTCCAAGTATAATTTCCAGTATTTATTATTGACAACATCTTTCCAAATAATCTTTCATTTGGTTTTGGTAAAGTCAATTTTGTAAAAGTTGCATCACTCAAAAATATAACTATCTCATCATGTTGAAGTAAACTTGCCAGTAAATCTGGAATATCATTATCAACCTTAAAAACCTTTGGAAGCTTTATCCCAGATTCATCGTCACTCACATTTCCCCCAGAAACTACAGTAGAAACCTTTTCCTGGATTAATTCAAGAACTTTCTCTTCAGATAATCCAGATCCATAAGCTTTTTCATGAATTAATTCTAGAACTCTCTCTTCAGATAATCCAGAGCCAGAAGCTTTTTCATGAATTAATTCTAGAACTCTCTCTTCAGATAATCCAGAGCCAGAAGCTTTTTCATGAATTAATTCTAGAACTCTCTCTTCAGATAATCCAGAGGCAGAAGCTTTTTCATGAATTAATTCTAGAACTTTTTCTTCAGATAATCCAGAGCCAGAAGCTTTTTCCTGGATTAATTCAAGAACTTTTGCTTCAGATAATCCAGATTTTGAAGTAAATTCTTCTTTTAATGCGGATAATACTTCCTGGAGTTTTTCTTCAGTTATTCCAGATTTATTTATTAAATCCAGAACTTTATCTTCTGTTAAGGAAGATTTCTGGATGACTTCAAGTTTTTGTAATGCTAATGTTTTTGTAACAAGGTCTTTAATTTTTTCTTCAGTTAAAGCATGTTTTTCATCTCTGGCCTTAATACTATCAGAAATAATTTTTCTTATCTCTTCAACTGGTAAACCACCTACGCCGGATTTTACATTTAAACTTGTTAATGTTTCATCTACTAGAGCAAGTTTTGAGTCAACTGTTTTGGCAATTGAAGTAGAAAAACTTTTTTTAAATTCTTCTAAATCCAGAAATTGCTGTAAGATAAATTTATATAATTCTTGCTCTTTCTTCTTAATTTTTTTAAGCTCATCGTTAAAATTAGCTTTGGTTACTAAATCCATATTTATATAGAACACATTTCTAATTTCATAAAAACGTATATAAAAGATTCGTAAGAGTATTTAAATATGGATTATAAATGGATTTTACTCGCCCTTGCCATCATTGTGGTCTTAATAGTGGTATATAAAAAGAGAAACACTATTCTCGGCTGGTTTGGTAAAAAGCCTAATCCAGTAATTGAATCACTTGACCATAAAAAAAATGATGATGGACCTCCATCTCCTCCTGAAGAATCTCAAGTATCGCAAGAATACGTGGTATTAACAATCGCATCAAGTCCAGAAGAAGGAAAAGAAATAATTTTAGGAGATTTATACATAAAACTTTATGAAGATTTATGTCCGAGAACGTGCCATAATTTTAAATCATTATCAAAAATTGAATACAAAGGATGTGTTATTCATAGATTAATACCTGGATTTATGTTTCAAAGTGGAGATTTTCAAAATTCGGATGGTACTGGAGGTTCCTCTGTATTTGATACAAAGAATTTTCCAGATGAAAATTTAACATTAAAACACAATAAAAGAGGTCTTCTTAGCATGGCCAACTCCGGTCCAAATACAAATGGAAGTCAATTTTTCATTACTTTTGCACCTTGTCAACATCTGGATGGAAAACATGTAATTTTTGGTGAAGTTGTATCTGGTTGGGATGTTCTTGATGTAATCGAAAATCAGCCAACAAAATCGAATGATGAACCTGTTCAACTTTTATATATTCAAAATACGTCTTTTACAAATAGATTATAATTATTTTTGAAAATAGTCTTGCCAGTTGCCTTTTGTTCCTCCATCGTATTTTCCGGCAAATTTATCTTCAACCATTTTATCATTTAAATTTAATGAATTTTTCCATAATTGGATAAGTAATCTACCATATTTATCGAATTCCAGACATTTTACTTTAACAATAATATTGGCAGTGGCGCAGAGATTTTTTACTTCATTTCGAGTAATATCTGGTGAAACATTTTGACCAGTTATTAGCATTATTAAATATTTTCTGGCTAATCTGGCTGCATTTTTTTCTTCCAAATCATGAGATTTTAATTCTGGAGTGTCAATACCCATCAGCCGACAATTAGTTCTGTAATATTGATTATCTACTTTTATGGTAATAGTTAAAGTATCTCCATCGTATATGTCAAGAACTTTTGATAAAAATTCTTTACCAGCGAAAGAAAATTCTGGAGTGTTTTCATAAGAGAGGGATTCCAGCCTTTCGGCTTTCTTTTCCAAATCACTTTTAAATAAAAACATGATGTTTCTATTAAAAATATAAGAAAATAATAAATCATTTTTTATAAACAACTTCCAACAAATTCGTTATCAGCAATTTCTCTAATTTGATAAACAAAATCACATTTTTCAGCATAATTAGATTTATCTTCGACACAAACACCTATCTTATCCTTTTCAGAACAAAAATCTCTTAAAATATTCCACATCTTTTTACGAATGTTTCTGGGAACTATGTGTGTTGGACAATCCAAAATATAAATTAATCCATCTGTGTTTAATAAAAGTAAAAATGAAAATATTTGTTTCTGGATTTCTGGTAATTCTTTTACATTATAATCCAAATACTCATTCATATCTAATAAACCAAAATTCTTAAAAAAAGTCTTATTATTCTCAAGTTTTTTTTCGTAAATCAATGCTCTCAATGTTCCCTCAAATTTAGGTTCAATATATTCTGGCTTATATACAATGTCATATTTTAAAAAGGATAAATCAACAGGCTTTTTCTCTGGCTTTTCCAAACCAGTTAAACTTCTCAAAAGAAGGCTCTTTCCACATTTTTTATCACCAACAACAAATGTCAATGTTCCTAACTCTAACTTCAATTCTTTAAAATAAAATTTACAATTATTAAAATCATAATAAAATACTGGGAAATAATAGTTGTCGGATGTTTTTTCTTCATTTGAATCGTAATTTATAATGGACTGAGCTTCCATGGTATAATTTATGATATCTAAATAATTTTTAAATCCGAAAAATTAAATCATTCTAAATATTTTCAAAAAATGGATGACGAATTGCTTCGGCAGCAGTCATTCTTTTTGTCGGATTTATTTCTAACATTTTCTTTAACAAATCAAAAGCTTGTGCTTTTACATTCTTATTTGACATTACTTCATCATTCTCTTTACGATTAAAAAAACTTTCTAAATTAGCTGGCTTAACATGAGGATTCATAAAGTCGTATTTTGTGTCAATATTCATTTCTTTTAAAAACGCAGTAAATTTTGCATGTCCAACTAATTTATATATATTCTCTAAAATAATTATATCCTCATCTGGCTTCCAAAAAGGAAATTTCTGGAAAAACATTTCAGCAAATATTAAACCAGCCGCCCAAATATCAATTCCATAATCAAATCCTTTTAATAATAATAATTGCTCTGGAGCCTTAAAATTTCTTGTCCCAATTTTATTACAAAATTTTCTAAATGGAATATAAAAATCACTGATTCCAAAATCAATAATATAAAATTCTGAACATGATTTCACTAAAATATTTCCTGGCTTTAAATCTCTATGTATAACTCCAGCTGCATGTAATTTATCTAATGTAATAAGAAATTTATGCATAAAAATTTTTATTTCAACTAAAGTAAAATTACTAAACATTACCCTACTTGCTTGGCAATTATAATATGGGAAAACCAAATAATAACTTTCATCATTCTTAAAAAAATCCAGAATTTTTATTACTCTGGGAATATTCTTACATAACTTTAATATATTCACCTCACGAATCAACTTATTCAAATTTGTCGTCTTCAACTCCTTAATAATTATCCTCTCATTTGTATCCTTATTTATACCCTTATAAACAACTGATGCTCCACCTTTTCCAATAATTTCCTCAGCAACATAATTTGTCGATGAATTATTTGCATCTTCAATAAAATTTTTATGAAAAATAATATTGTGTCCTATTGAACTTGCTGCAAATTTGTTTGTTTTTGGTAGAATAAATTTTTCTTTATCTTCAATCTCGAATGTGAAACCCATATTGTTATGAAATATATTATCGATTCTTTTTAACCCAATATTTTTTATAAAAAAAATGATTTAAAATTAAATTAGGATAATCTAATATTTAAATGACATCATACAACGTTATTATTCCAAAAGAGCGCCAGGAAATTGATTTAGTTCATCCTTTCCCTTATAGATTAGATGATTTCCAAATCAATGGTTGTTGGGCAATACAAAATAATAAAAATGTTTTAATAACAGCTCATACTGCAGCTGGAAAAACAACTATTGCCGAATATGCAATTGCATTATCTAAGCATTTAAATAAAAAGGTATTATATACAAGTCCAATTAAAACTTTATCTAATCAAAAGTTTTTTGATTTTAAGCGGACATTTGGTGAAGTTGGAATCTTGACTGGAGATATTAAATTAAATCCAGAAGCAAATATTCTAATTTTAACAACCGAAATTCTTAGAAATAAACTAGATTATGAACCAGAAGCATTCAGTGATATTCACTGCGTTATCTTCGATGAAGTCCACTATTTTAATGACCCAGAAAGAGGTTTTGTATGGGAAGAATGTATTACAAAATTACCAAAACATATTTTATTAGTAATGTTATCAGCAACTATTGACAAAGCAGATGAGTTTGCTCATTGGGTCTGCAATTGCCGTGAAAGAGATATTTTACTTATTGGTACCAATTACAGGCCTGTTCCTTTAAATCATTATATTTTTACAGATAAAGAGATTTTGCTGATAAATAAACATAAAGTTGGTGTTCAATCACAAAATGTGGATGCCGCATATTCTTATTATGATAAGCAAAAGTTATCTGTGAATAAGTTGATAAGTTTGAGTGATTTTTTGAGGAAGAATAAATTATTTCCAGCTATTTGTTTTTCATTTAGTCGTAAGAAATGTTTTGAGTATTGTCAGACAATGAAGCGAGTTGATGGATTACTTAATCCAGAGGAACAGAAAGCTGCAAAATTTATTGTTCACAAAGTTTTTGCTACAAATTTAAAATATTATTTGGACATACCGAGTACCCAGCAAATTTTGGAGATGTTGGAATATGGTACTGCTGTTCATCATAGTGGATTACTTCCTATTCAAAAAGAGCTCATAGAAATTTTATTCAGTCGTGGATTAATTAAATTTTTATTTGCGACGGAGACCTTTGCGGTGGGTGTTAATATGCCAACGAAAACGGTTGTTTTTACAGAGTTGTCAAAATACGATGGAAAATCAGATTTTCCGAGAGTATTACGTTATGATGAGTTTATGCAGATGAGCGGTAGGGCTGGAAGAAGAGGGAAAGATGAGCAGGGATATGTTATTTATTGTCCCTTAAAGAATCTGGAACTGAAACATGAAGTTTTGGGCCTTTTGAAGGGTAAAGCGGCAAAGCTTGTTTCTCAGTACGATGAGGGGGCAAATACATTTTTGCGTCTTTTGAATTCGCCGACGTATAATAAGACTGATGAGATTCGTAATTTTTATGAGTCGACTTTGTTTGGTTTGGAAGGAACAAAGCATTTAAAATATATGGAAAGAGAATTACTGGAATTAAAAGATGAACTTCCAGAGCATGAAATAATTGACAAAAATACGGAAAAAGAAGTTCTGGATTTGGAAAGTCAAATTTTAATGTCGAGAGGTAAGACTTTGCAGAGATTGCAGAAGCAATTGGAGGATATTAAAAGATTGAATCCAGATTTTTTTGAAGTAAGAAAGCAAAGAATTCAACTGGAATCAAATATTAAAACTCTGGAAGAGGCAATTGAAAGCCAGAGTAAATCTTTGGAAACTCAATTAGCCCAGATTGCGAAATTTAATTCAAAATTAGGATTAGTCCAGGAAACTTCAAATGGAGTTGTAATAACACCATATGGAAAAATTGTTGCATCATTATCCAATTGTTCTGAAGTAGTTATGGGTAAAATAATTCAACAACGTATTTTGGAAAAGTTAGATTGGAAGATGATAGGTGTTGTATTAGCATGTTTTTCAGATGATAAGCCAGATGATGACGATTACTGGGAAGAAGCAAAAAAACACTTAGATAGAAAAACAATTGATATTTTGGATGAAATATGGTTTATGTATAATGATATTATTAAAGTTTATGATGAATTTCAAATTAAACACCGAATTAATATGTTTTTTTCATTTATAGTCCCATATATGAATTGGATAGAGAAGAAGCCTTTGATAGAGGTTTTAAAATCGTTTGACAATTTTGATGGGAATTTTGTGAAGAATTTGTACAAAATAAGAGATATATGCCAAGAAATTTTGAAGGTATGTCAGAATTTCAATTTGGGTGAATTGCAAGAAAAGATAAACACACTTTTAGAAAATTTGATTTATGGTATTGGAGAATTCAATAGTCTATATATTCATCATTATCAAATGATATGTGATTTTCATTAAATCTTTCTAAGAATTTATTCATATTGCGTATTTAAAATATTAATTATAATATTATAAAATGAAATTTTATGGACAGTTTGACCCGCCAGTTGATAAAATTTTATATGATAGATATTTTAAAGATATCTATAATGGAACTTCTATAGAAGCAGGTGCATTTGATGGAGTTACTGAAAGTTCTACCTATTTTTTTGGAAAAAATTTAGATTGGAAAAATATAAACATAGAACCTTTAGAAAATGTTTATAAAAAATTAGTAGAATTTAGACCAGAAGCAATAAATTTTAATTTAGCATTATCTAATGAAAATACTACTAAAATAATTAGAAATTATCACCATCCAGAACTTGGTTTTTGTTGGGGTAATGCATCAATAAAACATACAGATGAACATCGTGAATTTTTGGAATTTTTATCTAGTAATAATTTTATTGAACAACAAATAAAAACAATAACTTATAAAAAACTAATTGAAGATTTACAAATTACTAAATTAGATTTATTTGTTCTCGATGTTGAAGGACATGAGATTGAAGTTCTGGAAGGGATGACTGATTGTGACGTACTTCCAGATGTTTTTGTAATAGAACATGGTCATCGAAGTGTTGATTTTTTTCAACCATTTTTAGATAAACTTAATTCAAAATATAAACTTGATTACACTCATATGGTAAATTCATTTTATATTAAAGAAACATAAAATTAGTAAACTTATCTCATATATTTGAAATAAAATATTTAAATAATTATAAATTTTATTGTTCCACTTTGGCGACAGTTTCGACCTTCATTATATTCGATATTTTTTTCTTGGAATTTAATATTTTTATTTTGAAGAAAAGTTTTTACTTCATTAATTTTTCCTTCAATACATTCCAGATATTTGCAAGTTCTACATTCTTTATTATAATTTTCAGTACTTTCTGGATTAGCTTTACAAAATGCTTTAATATTGTATCCAATTAAAATATTACATTTTTTTTCAAGTTTTGACAGTGCATTAATAACAAATATTTCTGTTGAAGGTTCTTCAATCCAGATATAGTAAGTATCAATATCTTCTTTTTTAAAATTAATTTCTTTAATATCACCTTGAATAATATTTAAGTTGTATCTTTCTTTTTGAGCTCTGTATCTTTTTTCATTATGATTTATACCTTTTATAGATTTTGGTTTTAATTTAAATAAAATATAGGTCATTGCGTCACCTGACCCACATCCTAAATCATATACATTTTTATTTGTAAAGAATTCTTTTAGTTGTTCAAGTGCTCCAGGAGGAGCTCTATATGGGACTACTTCAGAAAAAACTAAATCTGACATATATTTTTTATTTTTCTTTTGTTTATAAAATTACGTAAATTGTTATTTAAGGAGAAATTCTGAAAAACTGGGATTTATTAATTCAATGCCCACTTTTTGGTTCCATTGGTATTTATTTTTTTTGACAATAATTTTGCAAATTATTTTCATTCCTTTTCTCAAACAAAATCTGGAACCATTATCTTTTCTTTTCCATATTTTTTCTTCATCAGTTTGTGAAACCAATTCCAGAACAGTATCCATATTTTCCATATCAACCTGGAAACGAAATATCTTCTTATTCAAATAAATTTGCAAATAATCTTCATCTATTCCTATTACCCATCCTTCAAATGAATCTGGAAGTGCACCATTAATCTTATCATGATATATATTAACCAGAGATAATTGGTCATAAGCTCTTTTTATTTGAGATTGTTTCCAGTTTATTTCATTTATTTTTTCTCGAATATTAATCGCACCAGTAGTATTTAATCCAGGCAATAATGTTTCATATAAACATATTTGATTCCATAAATCTACAAATCTCCTAATAGGAGAAGATGCATGTGTGTAATAAGTAAGGCTTAAACCTTGATGTTGTAATTCATCTCTTGGAACTTCTTCACTAACTCTGTAATATCCTTTGAATGTTTCCAATCGTTGAAGTATTTCTCTAATTTCCTCATTTTCATCTTCTAATGTGGAAGAACATCCATAATGAACTCTCAAAATACTTTTTTTGTGTGTATCATACAATTTTTTAGCCAGAAATGAATTATAGATTGTCATTAATTTTGCGACAATTGTTCTTGAGATTTTTTCATCCTGATATTGTTCTTCTACCTGAGATTCATTTGTTTGAGGAAAACTAGTTTGACCTTCAATAATTGTTTTTATTTGAAATATATCAGTGGAAATATCTTTTCTACTACTTTTACCAGACAACATTTTATCAACATTTTTATATGTTAATTTATTTTTGTTAATAATTTTGCTCAAATGTATTTTTGCACTGATAAGTTTGAATGGTTTTTCTTGTTGAAATTCCAGGAGTAAACTTATTACATTTCTTTCTTTTCCTTCGATAAGACTGCAAATATCTTCTCCCACTTCTTTTGATATCATGTCAACTTTTCCCAGACTTCCTGGATAAATTGAAGATGTGTTTTGAATCATTAAATTCAAAAATTCTGTTTGGTCAATACCCAAAGATAATACCAAATTTGCTACATCTGCAATATGTATTCCAATTATATGTTTATTATCCTGGAAATCATAATGCAATGCATCATCTACATCAACAGTTGTATCTCCATCTATTGAAAATACATTTTTACTTGTTAAGTCAATAATTTCATCGTATTGAGGTAATTTTGAAGGAATTGTTTTTCTCCATTTTTTTGGGATGCAATCTAGTGCGTGAAATGGGCTCATGATATCTAATGCCAGAGTTGAGACTTGCCCAAGAACTTCGAGACATTTTAGTACAGAATATTCATTAAATTTTTCGTCAGTTTGTTCAGCGATTGCATAAACATTGTAATTCAATCTATTTTTAGTTTTAATAATAAAAGGGTTAAAATTGAATGAAAGAGGGCGGAAGATTGTGATAAAACGGTTTTTATCATCTTTGCCATACTGTATTTTGTGTGTGTAATCAATGATTCCGAATATTTTCTTTTTTCCAGAAATAATTTTGATGTTTTTGCAACCAGCAAAATTAAGGAAATTGTATTTTTTAAGTAAATGTTCATCGCATTCGCTTTCAATATCATTAATAATTTCTATGGTGTCATATGGTGATAATCCAGGAATTTCGCTTATTATGTAAAATGAACCTTCCTTAAGGTTTATTGCAACCCAATTATTTATTTCTTTGACAGCAAACATTTTAATAATATTATAAAGTTTATTAAAATATTAAATCAATTATTTTCAAAAAAAAGTAAACCGCGATTTTTAGTATAAGAACAATGAAAAAAATGATAGTTAAATTTAGGTAAAAACAATAGAATTAGGTTTCAACCATATGTTTGCAGAAGTTGAAGTTACCCCTGCTTGGATTGGTGCTCATTCAAGCAAATTTGACACTTGTCCTAATCCAGTATATTTTTTAGGATTGTTGGCAGATAATGGTATAGTCGTATTTGAAAATCGAGCTTTTTTGCAGCCTCATCACATACAGGTTTTAGAGATTTCTCTTGATGGAATTCTAGATTTGTTAAATGAGAATCGTTTGTCAAAGGGATTTATCTTGGAGATGGGGATGCTGACGGATTTACTCAAGAATGGGTATCTGCAAGCATTACTGGACTTGGGTTTTGCACTCATTGATTTCAGAATGAAAGAAATAAATCCTATTTATTTGTTTCCTAAGTTTTCAATTAAAGAACTTTTAACAGTTTATCATGAATACCAGATTTTAACACTTCCAGCAACACCACTCGCGTTATATTTCAACCCACATAAATTTTCAGAAGTATCTGCAAAACTTGAAGTATCTATTACTGGACCAAAATCCAAAGAAGAAGCCAGGAAAATCGTGGATGAAATCCGCGTTGAAGTCCTTAAAGTTTACAAGACAATATACAACATTGGCCAAATTATTGGTTTCAAGTTCCGTAAGTATTATGCTTCTTACAATCTTGCAAAAGTTTTTAAACTTCCTGACCTCAAGATACTTGGCCTTCAGGTTAATGATATGGTTAATCAGATTACATTTGAAGATATTTGCAAGGTAGGTTTTACAACACAAGAGTTAATTGAAGGAGGGGTGCCTATTTCATGTATAATCGAGGTTTCTTTGGAATCATTTGATGATGTTGAATATGCTGCTGAACAAATTGTTTCAGAAACATTATTTCCAAAAGAAATATTGATATCAGAGACTCAGAGTTTGATTAAAACAATTAAGAAGAGGATTCTGGATGATTGTGTGGATGAAGATACTCCAAACAAGAGAATAAGGATTGAAGAAACTTTTGAAAATCCTGATTAAATTATTATAAATAATAATTGCATTTTACAATTAGGTTTAATAAATAAAGATTTTCGGTTGCATCAGTGTTATTACTTAATTCAAAATTTAAAAATTCCTGGCTTATTTTTTGAAATCTTACATTTTTACCATATTTTAATCTTAATTTATCATAAATTTTCATTAGTGATAAACTAACATTTGTATTACGCATATTTTGGGATATAAATTCAATAAAATCATTTATAGATGCTGTTTTATCTTCATATAATCTTAATAAAATATCAATTTGATTATCAGAAATTTCTTTTTCATAAATATTAAATCTTTCTATTTCTTCTGGAGTGAGAATATTTAATGTTTCTAACATTGAGATTTCCCTACCAAAATTTTGATAAATATTACAAATATTTTCAATCGTATCTTTTTTAATATTTGGAAAATACTCAGTGTATTTCTGGATTCTATTTACTTGTGCTTTTGTATTCAAATTTAATTGCAAACATCTTGACAAAATTGGGTCAATTATACATCTAGTATTTCTAGTTACAAAAATAAATCTTGTAATATTGTTAGTAAGTTCTATAATTCTACGAAGAGCATTTTGTGCATCCAAAGAAATATACTCAGATTGGTCAAAAACAATAACTTTAAAAGATGGAATATCTGTATTTTCTTTCACTTGGATATTAGAAAATGCCTTTATTTTCTCACGCATTGTTGAAATTCCTCTTTCATCATTTAAACTCATGTATAAAACACGTTCTTTAAAATATTGTTTAAATAATTTTGTTAATAACCAATTTACCAAATAAGATTTTCCAGACCCACTTTCACCATAGATTGTAAGATTTGGAAGATTTTTAGATTCACAAATATTATTAAAAATATCAACTACTGATTCATAGCCAATAATACCATATTTTTCTAACCTAGATTTTTCTCGTTTAGTAAAAATGGAATTACTAAAAATATTAATATCTTCTTTTTTCTCAATTTGTTCTTTCTGTGGAGGTATTTCTACTACTTTCTTTTTTCTCCCCCTTTTCTTTTTTTCTGCATAAATATCTACTATCATATTTACTATTATTATAATAAATAAGTTTTAATTACTATTTTTAACGCACCTCAAATAAAACAATAATACAAATTATCTATAAACGCACGATAATTTTTAATTTTATCAGGTGTTTTATCAATCTGAGTCAGTACATCTACCAGTTTTATAAATATTTTTTCATCAATATCATCATAATTTTTAATTAAAATTTTATATAAAGATTGGCAGAAAGTTTCAACATCATAATATCCTAATTTTAAACCATTTTCAAAATAATTAAACATTTTTTCATCTTTTTTTATTAGTTTTTTATAAAACACTTCAATATATTCAAGGTTTGGAATACGTAAAAGTGAAAAATAATCATCAGTATTATTTTGACATTTATGAAATTTGAAAAGTTGAATATAATTTAAAATTTTTCGCATGTCCCCATTACAATATTGCAATATAACATTCAAAATATTTGCATTAATTCCTATATTTTCTTCCTTCATAATTGTATCTAATCTAGTTGATATTTGTTCAGTATTTAAATTAGAAAACTTAAATTTTGAACATCTTGATTGTATTGCAGGAATTATTTTGCCGACAAAATTACAAATGAAACAAAATCTTACATTTTCACAATATGTTTCCATTATTCTTCTTAAACAAAATTGTGCATCATTTGTCATACTATCAACCTCATCTAAAATAATTAGTTTATAACCATTGTTAAATAATGTTTTACAACTAGCAAATTCTTTAATAATTTTTCTAACAACTTGAATATTCCTATTATCACTCGCATTTAATTCTAAAACCATTAAATTATAACGTTCTTTATATATTTCCTTTGCCATAGCAATAATTGTTGAAGTTTTTCCTGTTCCAGAAGGACCATAAAATAATAAATTTGGAAAATTCTTTTTTTCAATAAAATTGTTAATACATGTTTGATTCTTCTCCTCAAGAAAAACCTCGGTTATTGAGTTTGGTCTATATTTTTCTACTAAAGTTTTCATTATAATCAGCATAATGAAAATGTTTTTAATTGGGTTTATTCTTTTTCATAAATTTATTCCAACATTTTTCACATTTATAAGTTGATAAATAAGAAGAATTCCATCTTATACAATCAACATTTTTATTACAATAAGTCATATAAATGTTTTTGTTGTATTTGGAACAATATAAGTAGTATTCATAAACTAAACTTTTATAATTTTTAATTTTTTTGACCGAAATTACATCTTCAATTCTTTGCTCAAAATGTTTCCAAACTTCTTAAGACTTTTTCCGAATCCCTTAAGCAAAACATAACCATCCTTGGCTTTGTAATAAACGTCTTTGCCTTGATATTTGACACTGACTCTCTTACAAATTTCTTGAAGTTGCTTGTCAGAAAAATCATTCGCTTCAATCTCAACTGTTTCCACAGTTTTGACCAAATTCGAAAATTCCTTAAACCATTCTTCATCAGTTTCACAACTCTTCAAAATAAGAAGCGTCATATTTCCTGATGCAATAAATGAACAATTCTCTCTTTCCATCTTAATAAGAATCATGTTCTCAAGACATATAGCCTGCTGAAAATTCACAGTTGGAAAAAGAAATTTGTCTCGCATATTGATAAATAATGTGCGGAATTCATGAGATGGCTCACCAACAATGAATACTTCTGTATCATAATTAGGTGTTTCCTTGAAGTAAACTTCAAAATCTGGAACATGAGCCAAAAATGAAAAAACATGTTTGGTCAATTCCTGAGTAGGAATAATCGTCATGCCAGAATTGATTTTCTCAATAGTATCAATCTTCTCTTCAACAAGGTCAGAGAACAATTCTTGATTGTATTTCTTCAAATCGTTGTCGACAATCACAAGAAAACATCTGTCGTTATCAATAGAAACAACATTGTAAAAAATGTTCAATTCAGAATTTTTGTAAGCAACATCCGCTGCAATTCTTTCAATTGGATAATAATTGTAAGAACAATTATAGACAACGTGATTGTCTTTCCAATAATTGAGAATTTCAAGATAATCTTTTGAATTTCTTCCTGTTATTTCAACAGGAATGTAATCATCGATTTGATTTTTAATTGTCCAAAACACACCCTCTTTTCCAAGTACATTCTTCGCTCCATAAAGCCACCTGTTTAAGGTAACTTTGGTAAGGGAAGCAGGGAACTTAAAAAAAGGGCCAGTTGGCTCTCTCTCTCCAAAACAAATGTCTCCAATAATAACGGTCATGAATTAAATTCAGGTTATATATATATTAATCTATAAATTTTACTTTCAATTTTTTTATAAAATAATTTACCATTTCACAAACATATTTATAAATTAAGCCATAGTTTTCTTCAAAAATCCAACATTTGTCTTCTTCACAAAAGCTGATTTTTGAGTTGCCATGACCTTCATTGCATTAGCAGCAATACCTGCACGTAACTCCATTTCATCTTTAATCTTCTTATCAATCAAAGCCTGAAATTTCTTTGGAGCTTCATCAAAACCTTTCAAAATAATCTTACCCTTCTTAGCAGTGTAAAAAACATTCTTCTCTTCATAAGTCTTGTTCACCTCCTTACAAATATCTAGAAGACGTTTATCGTCAAATCCAGTTGTTTGAATATTTACATGCTTATAGGTATCCCAATAGTTGTAAAATTCTTTGTAAAATTCCTCAGCATTTTCACCGGATGGATAAACAATTGTCTTCCATCCGCAAAAAACAAGCTTAAGATTGTCTTCAGCTAATTTTGTTTTCATTTTGTTCATGATGATACAAACCAATATTTCAGGTATGTCAAACATATATTTTTCAATCAATTCATCAAATTCTTTCATAAATTTCTCACTATCATTACCAAATAGATACATATTAGATTTATGGTCTTCAACGTTCATAATATGAACATCTTCAATAAAACCTTGATTTTTTGGCATAATAATGTCAGTAAAAAACCGACAAGCATATTTTGGCATATCAATTGTTTTGGTAACAATGCTTTGCCTTAATTCGTTGAAAACTTCAACAAAAACATCACGGTCATTTCCATAAACAACCAATTCAGTTTTTGAAGAATCAACAAACGCATAGCAATAAGCAGCATCTAGACTCTGATTGTTCTCATGTAATTTTTCAATGAAATGTGTGACAGGTGAAATGTGCATAGGAATGATACAAGAAACATGATTATCATTGAAATCATTCAAAATTGCAAGCATTTGTTCTGCAGCTTTTTTCCAAAGTCTTACCTCAAAACATCCATTTCTTTCTTCAATTTTGTACTCCACAGTACCAACAACAATTCTTTGTGCATTTATGCAAGAACCATAAGCAATAGCTTTGCGGGTTCCTACAGGGAACTTAAAACGAAAATCTCTATTACGAGTCGGCATTTCATGTATTAAGAATAGAAATATTAAAATAAAAAATCAATTTTTTCCTAACTAAAAAAAAATACTTAAATATTTTTCAATATATATAAGTATACATGGAAGAACAAATTGACCCTATATATGGTAATATTATTAATGAAAATGATGCTTATACTATAGGAAAAACTAAATATTCCTTAAATTCATTGTATGAGTGGTTTATTGTTAGAAAAAACTTTATAAATCCGATGTCAAATACTAATATGAATCAAGAGGAAATAAGAAATTTTATTGAAAAAATTAAATTAATAAATTTATTTCCAAATGTGCCAATTGATAAAATGCCTGTTTATAAAATAATGATTTTACTTGAAAAACATCATACCTATCAAAAAATAATGACTAAAAATATCGAAAAAATAAACAAATTGAAAAAATGGATAAGCCAGAATGAGGAAAAAATGGATAAAATTATTAAAAAAAATGGAGAAGAAAATATTCAAACAGAAAAACATAGACAAATCATTAAAAAAATGGAATTACAAATACAGAAAATAGAATTAAATTTAGAGCAAAATAAAAAATCATTAGAATCAAATTAAAGATTATTTGATTAATAATTTATAATGAATCAGGAAAATTCAGAAAATTTTTTAGATAATAATTTACCTTTAATCGAAAAGTATCGTCCTTTACGATTAGATGATATCATTGGAAATCAAAATCAAATAATTTTTCTAAAAAAATTTATCGAATCAAAAAATATTCCAAATCTACTTCTTACTGGAGAACCTGGTGGTGGAAAAACATCTGCAGTATTAGCATTTGCAATGGAATATTTAGGACCTTTATACAAAGATTATTGCATGGAATTAAATGCCAGTGATGATAGAGGAATTGAAGTTGTGCGTTCAAAGATAAAAATATTTTCGCAGAGAAAATCTTGTGCAGATAAATATAAGTTAATCATATTGGATGAGAGTGATAATATGACTACTCCAGCCCAGTTAGCATTAAAAAGAACAATGGAGCAATACGAGGATACAACAAAATTTTTGTTTACTTGTAATAATATTGAAAATATTATATCTGGAATTCAGTCAAGGTGTAAGATTATGTTTTTTGGGAAGATAAATAGGGAGGATGTGTTAAAAAGGTTAGCAAAGGTAAGTAATGAGGAAAATATTAATATTACAAAAGAAGCTTTGAATAGTATTATTGATTTAACTGAAAATAAGTCAGATTTGAGAGAAATGTTGAATAAGTTAGAATTAGTAAGAGCAAATTATAGTGAGGGAGAGGAAATACATGAAGAACATATTTTTAATTTATGTGATAAACCATCGCCATTATTATTGAAGGAATTTCTAGAAATTTTAAAAAAGGGTAATTTGAAAAAGGCAATTGATATTATAAATAATTTAAAAAATGATGGATATCAAAGTTCTGATATTTGTATAACATTAAATAATGAAATTATAAATGGAGATTTAATAAAAGATGAAGAATTAAAAAGAAAATTAATTAGTTGCATAGGAAATTATAATATGTATTTTTTAGAAGGGAATGAAAGTTATTTGCAGATTGGTGGTATGATTGTCGAAATGTATAATATATTGCGCGTCAAATAATGTAAAATATTTTTTAGTAAGTAATAATGGAAGATTTATATATAAAAGATGAAGAAGATGAACCATTTAAAGCAGAAGAAATAAGGATGTGGAGTATAAAAACTATTTCAAAGATGATGATTTTTGGAGTACCAAGAATTATTTTTTTAATAATAACATATATTATCGTTTTAACTATAGGTTTATTTTTTACAAAGAAAAATGAGAAATTCCAGAATATAGTTATGACTTGTTTAGCGAGAATAAAATTATGGATTTTTGGTTACTGGAAAATCCATATGTCAAAAGAATCAAAACAAAATTTAAAAAATAGTGATGCTCAAATAATTATTGCAAATCATAGTTCATATATGGACACATGTGTTATGGGTTCATTATTTCCAACAGGAAAATTTATTGCATCTGAATTTATTTCAAAAATTCCATTATTAAAAAACTTAGGTAAAACAAAATGCATTTATTTAACATCTGAATTCTCTGGTAATTTAACAGATATCATACAAAAAGAATTGAATAGAGGAAGTAGGATAGTATTTTTTAGTGAAGGTGTATGTTCTAGACCAGATTTATTATTGAAATTGAGAAGTGGTGCATTTGTACCAAATTTAAAAATATTACCTGTTCATATTAATTATGAAAATAGTAAATTTTGGGTAAATGGAGAGCAAGATATGTTATCACATATTATAAATCATATTTCAAGTAGGAGAAATAAGTTAGAGGTAAAAGTTTTGCCAGAATATATTCCATCGGAAGAAGAAAAAAGTAATATTGAATTATTTAAGGAAAATTTTAGAAAATATTATGCGAAAGGTACTGGAATTAAATTAAGCAAAAAGGATTATAAAGACCATCCTTATTTCAAATTAAAAAAATAAATTCTTTATTTTATTATTTTTTATATCAATAAAATTTGAACATCTTTCACTCATTACTTCTAATTCATGGATATTATTATTAAAATAATTTATCCAATATAAAATATTTTTTTCATAATTTTCATTATACATTCCAACGTATTTTATAACGCCACTATTTATAAATTTATCCAAAACTGTTTTTTGGTTTTCAGCAATACAAACACATAATGAAGGTGTTTTCATTAAACACCTTTCATATGATGTTCCCCCTAGAGAACCAATACATAAATCTGCTTGTAAAAATAAATCTCCTATAAAATCTAAATCATAATAAATATTAACATTCTTTATATTTTTTGTTAATTCCAATATTTTTTGATAATTATTATTACTTTTTCCAATTATTACATCGAGAATTATATCATAATCCTTTAATAAAAAAATAATATTTTCTGTTATATTTGGTGTATCTGCACCTCCCATGAAAATATTAATTCTTTCAATTCTTTTACTAATTTTTTTTTCAACATTCATATTAAAATACTTATGATGTAATATTAAATAATCATTCCCACAATAACTTTTTTTATATATTCTATCTCCTTCTTCCTGAGAAAATTGTTGATTTAATACAATATCACAATCATGAACTCTATCAATATAATCATCAATTACTAATATTTTTTTAACATATTTTTTTAACATATTTTCCCATTTTTTATTTATAGAATAATGGTCTATAATTAGCCAGTCAACTTCATAATTTTTTATGATTTCAATTGTTTTTTTAGCATCATCTTCTTCTGATTCTCCTAGCCAAGAATTTATATTTGTATTTAAATTATTACTACTTTCAAGTTCAAATAATTTGTAAGGAATCTTACTATTAATATTATAATTATGATTTTTACAAATAAAAAATATATTTTCTGAATTGTAATGATAAGCAATATTTAAACATCTAAAAACATGACCAGTTCCAATAATATTTGAACTATCTACTCTAAAGAAAATATTCATAATTTATTAAACAATTAAATCCCAACTCAAAGGCGTACCACTTTCAATATTCTTTTTTGCTTTTTTACCAACAATATCATAAAAATATTTTACTTCCAATCCATTTGCTGGTCTTATTGAACGTACATTTTCAGAAGAAAATGTTTCTCCCTCTTTAATGTCTTTTACAACAAAAAGAGACCTTCTAAATTTTTTACTATTGCTTTCACATTCTGAATTGTATTTTACATTACCAATTATTTTTTCAACATTTCTAACTGATGTTACCATTAATTTAAATTCTTCTGGAGTTAATGAAAAAGCATCATCCTCACTTCCACTATCATTTTCTAATTTAAAATGTTTTTCTATAACTTTTGCTCCAAGTGCAACTGCTGTAATTGGTACTTCTATCCCCATTGTATGGTCAGAAAGACCGATAGTTACGTTAAATTTTTCTTGCATATCTTTTATTGTTAATAAGTTTGCATCTTCTAATTTTGAAGGGTATGCACTTGTACATTTCAATAAGCAGATTTCTGGACAACCATTTTCTTTTAATACTTTTAATGATTCTTCCAATTCTTTAAAACTTGCCATGCCAGATGAAATAATAACTGGTTTTTTAGTTTCTGCAACTTTTTTAAGAAGAATATGGTCTATATTTTCAAAAGATGCAATTTTATAACAAGGTACATTTAGATTTTCTAAAAAATCAACTGAAGTTGTGTCAAAAGGAGTTGAAAATAAATCTAAACCTAATGAATTTGCGTATTCTTTTAGTTCTTTATGCCATTCCCATGGTGTAAATGCTTTTGAATAAAGCTCATATAAAGTTTTTCCTTCCCATAAAGTACCATTTAAACATTCTTTAAAATAAGATTTATTACTATTAATTGTCATTGTATCTGGAGTATATGTTTGCAATTTAACTGCATCAGCTCCAGCATCATGTGCAGCCTTTATTAGTTGATAAGCTTTTTTTATATCTTGATTATGATTGCAAGATAATTCTGCTATTATGTAGGTTTTATAGAATTTAAACATAGTTTAAATAATAAAAAATAATTCGAAATTAAATGTATGAAAATAAATATTTTATTAGATAATGATTCTTGGATTTATCCATATATTATAAAACTAAGAGAAGAAATTATTTCTAGAGATCACGAGTGTATATTATACAGAGATTCAAATGATATTAAATTATCTGGTGATATTTTATTTATTCTGGGTTGTACTAAAATATTTAAAAAAATTAATTTACATAAAAACAATATAGTAATTCATGAAAGTGACTTACCAAAAGGAAAAGGTTGGAGTCCTCTAACCTGGCAAATTCTTGAAGGAAAAAATAAAATACCAATTACTATGTTTGAAGCGGATACTAAAGTAGATAATGGTGATTTTTATCTAAAAGATTTTATTGACATTGACCCTCTGGACTTATTTACAAAAATAAAAGAAAAACAAGGTCTTAAAACAATAGAAATAGCTTTATATTTCATTGATAATTATAATAATATCAATAAAACAAAACAAATTGGTAATGAAACATTCTATAAAAAAAGAACATGTAATGATAGCGAATTAGATATTTCAAAGTCTATAGATGAACAATTTAATTTACTTCGAGTATGTGATAATGAAAACTATCCTGCATTTTTTATAAAAAATGGTAAAAAATTTATTTTAAAAATTTTTGAAAAATAATGAGAGCTTAAAGAAATCTTACCTAAAAATACTAAGAAAAGAAAAATGAGTTCGTTTCAGCAACTTAGGACTATGGCTTTGGAAGCCAGAAAAGGAAATGCAAATGACCGCCAAGAACGTTATATTAAAGCCCGTGATGAAGCCTTTGATGTTATTACCGATGGAGTGATGGAGAAGATTCAGAATGCTGCTAAAGAAGGAAGATTCCGTTATCCCATTTATAAGTGGGTTAATCAGTCTAGAGGTAAATATTCTACTGATGCAGATGTTGAGGAGACTACAACTGAAGCGACTCAGCTTTATTTTGGATGTGATGAAACAGGTAAGAATGGAATTCATATTATGGCATTGGTCCAGCCTACTGGAATTGCTTTGGAGGAGACTTTAATTTCAAAGTTGCGTGAATATTTTGATTCAAAGGTAGAAGATGAGTCTCCTGATGAGAAGACTCGTCGTGAGAACCAGCTCCGTGTTTTCCTTCAGCGTAAGCCTAATAACCCACGTCAGTGTGCTATTTTTGTAAGTTGGGAGCGTCCTCAGGGAACCCCTCGTTTTCGTCCTGCATTCCAGAAGCAACAATTCCAACAAGAGCATCACCAACAACAGACTCACCAACAACAGACTCCTCAATTCCAGCAACGTCCTTCTACTGCTCCCGCTACTGGACAACAGCCAGTAAGTTTTACTCGTCCA
>Ga0194123_10002895_pt1 | contig 21514 bp, 20 predicted proteins | sample TA2MahsurfametaG_5_FD_155479 | JGI IMG/M metagenome (GOLD analysis project Ga0194123, IMG submission 155479) | Freshwater microbial communities from Lake Tanganyika, Tanzania - TA2015023 Mahale A surface | ecosystem: Environmental > Aquatic > Freshwater > Lake | place: Tanzania: Lake Tanganyika... | reverse complement strand
GGTTTGACCAAAACCGGATTCCCTACGGCCAAGCTGGCGTAGATGCCGGGTAGGCTGTTCCAGGTCGGGAAGGTGGAGCACCCCACCACCAACGCCACCCCTTTGCCCATGGGTTTCCAGGTTTTGTGCAATTCCACCGAGACTTTGCCCATGCTTTTGACCCATGCGGCCTGCTTGGCGTAGCGGGTTTGTTCCTGCCAGGCCATGGCGACGCATTCCAGAGCGCGGTCGGCGGCATGGGGACCGGAGGCCTGAAAGGACATCATGTAGGATTGCCCGGTGGTATGCATGGTCGCATGGGCGATTTCCACAAAGTGATCCCGCAATCGCATCAAGCTCTCAACCAAGATGGCGCAACGCAGCTCAGGTCCGGCTTGAACCCAGGAGGGTCTTGCTTTTTGGGCTTTGGCCACCAGGGTTTTATCGGCAAACACAGGATAGCGAATGCCCAAGCCGCTCTGCAGGTAGGGCGATACTTCTTCGCCTTCGAAGCGCAACGGTTGATCCTGCAATAGTCGATCAAAGTCTTTGTTCAGGGAGGCATGAAAGGAGGCTTCACCCTGGGCACCCGCTTCGGCGGGGTAGGCCTTGGGATTCTCCGGGAAGGGACTGTAATATCGACGGTCGTGCAATGCAGCGACTGCTTCTTGCAAGAGGGGGCGGTGGGTTTCGATGAGGCTCATGGTTTGTTCTTGAATTCGGTAAAAATAGCTTGGTGCTTACCTTTACGCGATAACCCATGAACAATCGCCGATAATGAAAGGTTTGGAACAATATCGCGAACGCCAAAAGGCTTCGCTGGAGGGTGGAGGGGCTGCCCGCTTGGAGGCCCAGCATCGCAAAGGCAAACTCAATGCTAGAGAGAGGCTTGAAATCCTGTTGGACGCCGGCAGCTTTGAGGAAATGGGCTCGATGGTCACCCATCGTTGCACCGATTTTGGTTTGGACAAAGATTTGATACTGGGCGATGGGGTGGTCACGGGTTTGGGGAAAATCAATGGCATGACGGTCGCCGTTTTTTCACAAGATTTTACCGTGTTGGGGGGTTCGCTTTCAGAGACCCATGCCGAGAAAATCGTGAAGCTTATGGATTTGGCCCTTCGTATTGGGGTTCCATTGATTGGGCTTAACGATTCCGGGGGAGCGCGTATCCAAGAAGGAGTAACCTCCTTGGCAGGTTACGCGGATATTTTTTACCGCAATGTGAAGGCTTCTGGCTTGATACCTCAGATCTCGGTGATCATGGGGCCCTGCGCCGGAGGAGCCGTGTATTCGCCCGCAATGACGGATTGGATTTTCATGGTGGAGAAGACTTCGTACATGTTTGTGACCGGTCCCAATGTGGTCAAGACGGTAACCCACGAAGAGGTGAGTTCCGAGGATTTGGGGGGAGCACATACCCATGCAACGCGTTCGGGCATCGCCCATTTCACCTACCCCAACGAAGGGGAATGCCTAATGGCCGTGAGGCAGCTGATGGCCTATTTGCCACCGAATTGCGCGGAGCCTCTACGCAGTGGTCATGGCTGGTCAGAACCTGGCCCCGGTGATTTACGCCCCGCCTTGGACCAGGTGGTCCCGGATTCTTCCAATACACCTTACGATATGCATCAGGTGGTACAGGGCCTTTTGGACAAGGATACCTGGATGGAGGTTCAACCTGAGTTTGCCGAAAATATCCTGGTCGGCTTCGGACGAATGAGTGGTCAAACGGTGGGGGTGGTGGCCAATCAGCCCATGGTGTTGGCGGGTGTGCTGGATAACAATGCATCCAAGAAAGCGGCCCGCTTCGTTCGGTTCTGCGATGCCTTTCGAATACCGTTGCTGGTGCTGGTCGATGTGCCGGGCTTCTTGCCGGGTACCGAACAAGAATGGAACGGCATCATCACCAATGGGGCCAAATTGCTCTACGCCTTTGCCGAGGCGACGGTACCCCGCGTTACCCTTATTACCCGGAAAGCCTACGGCGGAGCCTACGATGTCATGAATTCCAAGCATATAGGGGCGGATTTCAATTTTGCCTGGCCCTGCGCGGAAATAGCGGTCATGGGTCCCAAAGGGGCTGCCGAAATCATATTCAAAGGAGAAATTGCTTCAAGCAATGACCCAGAATCAACCTTGAATCAAAAGGTTAACGAGTACACCGAAAAGTTCGCAAGTCCCTACATTGCCGCATCCCGCGGTTTCATCGACGAGGTGATTCTCCCTTCAGAAAGCCGCAAACGCATCCTCCGAGCCTTTGCTCATCTGCAAACCAAAGCTCAGCAACCGCTCCCCAAAAAACACGGAAATATCCCCCTTTAATTCTTACGAACCCATCCACCTTCGACCGATTTGCGATGCCTACACTTGTAAAAGCCCTGGGATTTTTGGCCCTCTTTGCCCTGCTGGTTGGGGTTGTATTGAACGGAACCCGTTCACCGGTGAATAATTCCATAACAACCGTGGAGACCGGTTCCCTGGCTTCGAAGCAGGCCGTCAACGACCCCCTACCAATCCAGGATGCTCCAGCGCTGGCTTATATCCGTTCTGACGTGGTGGCCGAAGAATTTGTATGGCTGGCCAGCCAAAAAAACGCCCTCAAAGCCCGCCTCCAAAAGGCGGAATCGGAATGGAAGGGAGAGGCTTCTCGTTTTCAAAAGGATATGCAGGATTTTCAAAGCAAAGCGGGGGGGATGGGGGAGTCTCAGCGTCAAATGACCGAACAAAGTTTGGCACGACGTGAACAGAATTTGGTTCAAATGAGGGAAGGGATGGTAGCCGAGCTATCCCAAGCCGAAGAAGCCATGGATGCACGACTTAGAAAACTATTGGAGGGTGAATTCAAAGCTTTTGCCCAAGAAAAAGGCTATCAATACCTTCTCGCGATGCAGCCCGGTTCCGGTTTGTTGTACGGCGATTCCGCAGCGGATGTGACCCGTCTTTTGGTGGATTATCTGAACAAAAGACACCCCCGGTATAACCCCCGATAGCCCGCGGTAACCCCCGGTTGCCCGCGCATATTCCTGCAGAAGGCCCGCTTTATCTCACCAAAACCAGCCTTTATTCAGCAAAAGTCGGAAAAGGAAGCCCAACGCCAAGGCCGAAACGATCCACCAACGCTGGGGCTTGAGCATTCGTAAATCTCGGACGATGATAAATTCTTTTTCGCGGTAAAACGGGAGGAACATCATCATGGCCACATAGACAATTCCGAATTCCGCTAGGTAGACCATTTCGTGCATCGAGTCGCCTATGCGGGGCAACGTGCCGGAACCTTTGAGGAAAAAATCGATGCTGATGCTGTGCAAAAGTAGGATGAACAGCGAACCACCCAGGATGGGCAAACCAATAAAATAGTGCAAATATTTTAACCGTTGACCCTTAAAAACCAAATGTTTAGAGTATGCCGTTTCTAGTGCAAATAGAACCCAAACGGCCGACAAAAAAAACAGAATACCGGCGCTAAGCATCGAGAGGCCAAAAACCATGGACGAATTGAGGTACAGCCAACCGGCCAAATATCCGAATTCTTCGAAGGAGGCTATACCGGGCAGTACCGAACCCCAAGCCCGCATCATGCTATGCAAAAACAACCAAAAGGCAAACTGACGAAACGGTCCTTCGCGCTCCTTGGTCCATTGGAACAAGGCCAAATAGAGGACAAATTGGATAAAATTGATGACCAAAGGAGCCATGAAAATGGAAATTGAGTCGGAGCTTTCCCAGCCCGTGATGTTGGTAAAAAGGATTTTGTGGTAGAAAATGACGGGGCCACGGTTGGACAAAGAGGCCAAAACAGCCGAAGCGATTTTGCCGGGGAAATAAACGGCCAAATAGGCTAATACAAAAAAGGCAAACGAATTCAGGGCCGTATTCCTCAAATAGAACGGGACATCTTGGGAGGACGATTTAAGGCTTTTACCGGGATTGTAAACCATACGCTCTTTGTCCTCAGGCCCCAAACGGGATTCGTCGGCCCGGTACAAATCGGCATCATCCCGGTCATCGATTCGGGATTTGGACCGCCTACGTTGTTTATCCCTTGAACCCCCGGATGATTTTTTGGAGGAAGAACCAAATCCCAGCATGCTTTCAATTTTTATCAAAAATAACCTAAGCTTAGGGATTCAAGGGCTCTTCGCCCGATTCTTAACATCCGAATTAGTTACATAATTAATATTATGTATAATAGTAAAAGACCTAAATCGCCCCTCTGCCCAGATATTCTATTTTGGTATTTCTTTTGACCCCTATGCAATCAGGCCAAATCGAATTATCGTATTGGGAAAAAAGTGCCCTCTCCGAAGCCTGGGATTTTGTGGTCGTTGGCGCAGGTGTGACGGGCTTGCATGCTGCCATCGAAATCAAAAGGCGAAATCCTCGATTGAGAGTTTTGGTCTTGGAGGCCCGTTCACTGGGCGCCGTAGCCAGTACCCGTAATGCAGGCTTCCTGTGCCTTGGTTCTCCATCCGAGCTCTTGGCGGATTACGAAAATCTTGGTGAGGACTCCCTCATCGATCTCCTTGCGGCTAAATGGGCCGGCATTCAAAGAACCCTGTATTTATTGGGTGGAAATACAATTGGGCTTCGCAATGTGCGTGGTTATGAGGTCATGGCGATGGAGAAATCACCCTATTCCCATGCGGTTCCATCGCATGAAGCAGTCATCACGGGTTTACCCTCCTTGAACGCTGTACTCGAATCTGCTGCGGACCGTGCTCTTCCATTCACCCCCAAACGTCGCCAAAAAGGGGCTACACGCCACAAGCCATTGCCAATCCCTTATTTCGGAGAATGGCAACCATTCCCCAGGGGAAATACAGCCCATCCGTCGCCCTGGGGCCCTGAGGCCATGGGGCAGATTCCCATGGCATGGGAAGGTCAAGTCAACCCTTTTCTACTCAGAGAGTCCCTCCTACGCTATGCTCGAAATCTAGGAATTCGCATTCAAGAAGGCCTGGAGTTTGTCCAACGAGATGGTCATGGCTTGGTGGTAAAACCCGTAGGTCCGTTTGGCCATGAGGTTTCACCAAAATTTGTTAATTCGCTTAATATCAAGTCTAAAAGTATTATTTACGCTACTAATGCTTTAACCAAAGATTTGCAAATTGAACAAAGAGGTTCCGTGATTCCACAGCGTGGGCAAATGTGGGCAACTGCTCCACTGAAAGCAGTGGATATCGCACGCTTGAACGGTAACTACCATGCAGATCGCGGTTACCTCTATTACCGTACCCATGCCGGTCGTTTGCTCTTGGGTGGAGGACGTAACCAGGATTTCGCTTCAGAGCAAACCACGGAATGGTCTGAAAATCAGAGAATAAGTGAATATCTAAAAGCCTATTCCGTGGATGTATTGGGCCTGCCCCCTGATTTGGAATGGGAATCACGTTGGAGCGGCACCATGGGCTTCACCCAATCCGGACTCCCGCATTGTCTGGATTTGCAAAACGGAGATTGGTTGGTAGCGGGCATGAACGGTATGGGAATGGCCCTGGGGCCTGAAATGGGCAGACGAGTAGCCTGTATGGCCCTGCAGGCCAGGGCTTGAACTGCGCTCTATGCGTGACCTCTCGCCGCAAGCCAACGTTCCGCATCGAGGGCAGCCATGCATCCGGTACCCGCAGCGGTTACCGCTTGCCGGTAAATTTTGTCTTGGGCGTCTCCTGCTGCAAAAACCCCTTCGATCTTGGTCCGTGTGGAACCGGGCATCGTGAGCAGGTAACCCGTCTCGTCCATATCCAATTGACCTTGGAACAGCGATGTATTCGGTGTGTGCCCTATTGCCACAAAGAAGCCTTGTACCGCAATTTCTCGCAGGCTCCCATCTGCCGTATTGCGGAGCCGTACACCTTCCACCTGTTCAGCGCCAAGAATTTCATCGGTTTCGCTGTTCCAATGAACCGTCAAATTCGGGGTGCGAAAAACCCTTTCTTGCATGGCTTTGGAGGCTCTTAGTTCGTCCCTTCGGACAATCAAATGAACCGATTTGCATATTTTGGCCAGGTAGGTAGCCTCCTCTGCAGCCGTATCCCCACCGCCTACGACCGCCACCTCTTGACCCCTGAAGAAAAATCCATCGCATACCGCGCATGCCGATACGCCGTGACCGTTCAATCGCTGTTCAGATGGCAACCCCAACCACTTGGCGGAAGCACCGGTGGCTATAATGACTGCATCGGCCGTCAATTCGACTTGTCCATCCACGATGATGCGTTTGGGTTGGGTGTTCAAATCAACCTTGGTGACAATACCGTAGCGGATTTCGGTTCCCATGCGCAATGCCTGTTGCCGGAAGTCTTCCATCATCTGAGGCCCTTGGACCCCTGCTGCGTAACCCGGGTAATTTTCGACTTCGGTGGTGATGGTCAATTGGCCACCGGGTTGAAGACCTTGGTACAGGAGAGGGTTAAGCCCTGCCCTTGCAGCGTATATCGCGGCGGTATATCCGGCAGGCCCGGAACCGATAATGAGTACGGCATGATGTTCCATGATTGTGGCGTCGCTTTAAAAGAAACGACTTTGCGAAAATACGATGTTTACTTGGGTACGATATACCGATAATGTACCGACCCGTACCCAGCCCATAGCCCCAAGGCACCACCGCGCAGAGCTTTCAAATTCGTGGTCACTGTGGGTTGAGCGCCGAAGGGACCGCCCCCACCTCCTGTGGCCTGCGCCAGGCTACGCCAAAACAAGAAACCGGTACGGTCAATCGATGCCCATTTGATATCGATGGTATCCCCGCCTTGAAACAAACCAAACTCCTCAAAGGTGGTGGAATCGTTGAACAAATAAGCTTCTTTGCCTCGTGGTAACACAAAGTCAATGGATTGGCCGTTGAAGAATTGATCGTCGTAAACGGAGTTGAACGCGGTTGACCATTGGACCTCGCTGTTGGATTTGGTAAAAACCCGAACCTGATCGCCCAGTTCTTGGGGATCACGGTAACGGTAATACAGTTGGACCAGTTCGCTATCCCTCCTTGTTGGGGTCGCCGAGGGATTGGACTGCCGTTGGATGGCTGCCCGCGTTCGGGTCCAGATGGAATCCATTCGGGAAGGCGGTGGGACCAAGGTCGTAGCGGTTATTTCATGGTCAGGATGCACAATGCGCAAATGATAAACCTTGTTATGCTGGCCACGAATTTTGTTCCCCACATAATTGAAGACCGTCCAATACTGAAGGATAGGAAATTCCGGAAGCTGTAAGGGTCTCAAGGTATCCACCACGGTATTCCCCAAGGAATCAAGGCAGGAGGCAATCACGGTGGCCCGATAGTCCAATAGATTAAGAACGGCATTCAAATCCACAGGATCGAAATACGCAGAATTTCGGCTAAGGCTCACCTTGATCAGGGAATCAGGCTCTACCACCCCGTAAACCACGAGATATGGCTTTGGTGGAGGTAAATCCAACGTAATATTTTTCTCACAGCCCATCAACAGCATGGAACTCCAAAACCAGAAAAGCGACTTTCGTGCTGTTGGATGGAATAAAAGTCCCTTCATCTTCTTAAAATTTAAAGTTCCAGGTGACCGAAGGAATGATTGGGAACAACGAAACCTGCTTCGCCTGGACCTTGAGTGAATTTTGTTGCAAAGAGCCTTCGTTATCCAGATAGATAAAGAAAGGATTTAATCGGCTGTAAATGTTATACACCGCAAAGACCCATTCACCGAGGTAACGACTTCGTCTCCCTGATCTCGGTTCTGATCCATCAGCATTGGGGCTTTGATTGAAGCGTTCAGCGCGCGGCGTGTACACCGCCGAAAAATCCAAACGATGGTAGTTCGGTAATCGAAAAGAGTTCCTTTCCCCTATTTGATCGATGATTTGACCCTCGAAGAAATAACGTGACTCAGGCAGCGTATAGGCATTACCCGTCGAAAAAACAAAGGTTCCGGAAAATTTCCACCTTGGGCTCTGGTTCCAGGATGCCACCACGGATAAATCATGCCGACGATCGAACTTGTAAGGATAGGTCTTCCCGTTCATAATATTCGGAAAATTTCGGTTGGTCCATGACACCGTGTAACCAATCCATCCGCTCAACGCACCTTTGGCTTTCTTCAGCAAAAATTCTGCTCCGTAGGCCTCCCCTCGCCCGAAGACCAGGTCATTCTCGATCAACGGATTGAAACCGTTGATGGCGCCTTCCCGGAAATCAATTTGGTTGCGCAGGTCCTTGTAATACAATTCCACAGAGGTTTCGTACGTATTGCTTGCAAAATTCCGGAAATATCCTGCGGCATATTGAATCCCAATCTGGGGCTTGACTTTAAGTGTGCTGGGGATCCACAAATCCGCAGGCAGTGAAGTCCCCGATGAAGAAGCCAAATGAATAAACTGCAAATTGCGGGTAATGCCAACCTTAAAAGAAGATTGATTATCAATCAAGTATCGCAGGTTGAACCGTGGCTCCCAACCTGGATAGAAGACCACCTTACTACCGGAAGCGAATCCTACACTGTCCAATCTTTCTACCAAGGATAGGTCCTTGTAGCGCTCATAACTGTAAGGCCCGTATTGTTGAAACATGGCAAATCGAAGCCCCGCATTGATTTGCCATTTCTCGTTGATATCCCATTCATCCCGAAGATAGGCAGCCCACTCAATGGCGTTTAGTCGGGGAATATTGTTGGTCTGAATATCGAATTCCCCGGTGCGTCCCTGGACCACTGAAGGCAGAAACCAATGCCGTATCCATTGGCTCCCTGCTTTGAGGCGATGACCCGAACTCAAATGGATATCAAAATCCTGCTTGAGCGTAAGGTTACGTACCCCGGAATTCAAACGTAATTGAAAGTCATTTTGCTTGAAGCCCGTTCCAAAATTGAAATCGCTGTAGATTAAGGAATGATTCACAAAAACCCTAGGGCCAAGGATGCGGTTCCAACGCAAAGTCGCGGTTGTATTCCCCCACGGTATATCAAATTGAAAACCGTTTTCGCGGTTATTGAAATTAAAAACATCTTTGCCAAGGTAAGCCGAGGCGTACAACCTGTCTTGGGGGCTTGGTTGCCAATTGATTTTGGCGTTAAGGTCGTAGAAATAATATCCAGAGCCTTTGGCGGTAGCATCCTCTGGAATCAAGGGATCCACCAAGACATCGAGGTAAGTGCGCCTACCTGATAAGATGTAGGATGCTTTGCCCTGTTTGAGCGGCCCTTCGGTGGTAAAACGGGATGCGATCAAACCCAAGCCACCTTGGGTCACAAACTTTTGGTTATTCCCTTCCCGCATGCTTAGGTCCAAAACGGATGAAATCCTACCCCCGTATTCCGCCGGCATTCCCCCTTTGATGATTTGAGAATTGGCCAAAGCATCGGCATTGAATACCGAGAAGAATCCGAACAAATGCGAAGCGTTGTAAACAACGGCCTCATCCAAGAGAATTAAGTTTTGATCTGGACCTCCACCCCGGACATAGAAGCCCGTGGTCCCTTCTCCTCCGTTTTTGATGCCGGGCAGAAGTTGAATGGTTTTGAGAATATCCGCCTCCCCCATCAATGCAGGCAAACTCTTGACCTGCTTGATATCCACTTCGCTGACGCTCATCCGGCCCTGGGTTACGTTGGCATCTTCTCGCCGACCCAACACCACCACCTCGGCAGCCTGAATACTGATTTCTTGCAGGGTGAAATTGATCTGCTTGCTGGCGACCAGGGTAATGGTTTGCCGGATGCTCTTGTAGCCCAGGTATTGAACGCTGAGCACATGGGTTCCTGAATCCAGGGTTAGCGCGTAATACCCGTAGGTATTGCTCGCAGTTCCCAAGCCTGCCCCTTCGACTTGGACGGTTGCCCCAAGCAGATTTTCACCGTTCTGACCCCTCAGGTAACCCGATACGGTATAGCGTGGAATTTTGCGAGGAGGTTCTTCCGAATCCTTTGCCAAACAGTTAGGTGAGTGCAGCAAATGCATCACCCCAAGAAGGATAGCGAACCAATAGGTTTTAAGACTGAGCAGATTCAGGGAACGATGAGACAAGGGATACGAGCTTGGTACGATAAACCTTCGATACCTATACCATACAAACCTGCCTCTGGTTTGTTTTCTAAAGGCAATAAATTCCTCTCCTTGTATAAACGAACATGTTCTTGGCTCTTGATGACTTGCCCGGTCATCGAATACCATGTGATTCGGTAATCGCCGACCGGGATATCGGATTCCCATTCAAGGGTACATGGACCAGCCACCGATGCGGGCTGGGGAAAAATTCGAATTTGAGGTTGACCGTTCATCGTATTCGCCGGATACCCCGCTAAGCTCAAAGCCATTTGCATATTCGGTATTCCGTAACCATAGACGGTGTCCGGGTTAGCCTGCCTGTTGGCGCAGCGCTGCAGCAAATCAAAGATTTCCATGTTACGACGACCAGGCAGGGCCTGCCATAAACAGGTTGCTAATCCGGCCATGATAGGGCCTGAAAAGGAAGTCCCCGAAATCCACGCCACACCCGGTCCCGGAATTTGACAAGAAGCAGCCCCGGCCCCAACGGACATGACATTGGGTTTAATTCGACCATCTGCGGTAGGCCCCATGCTGCTGAACCCGGCGCGCTGCCCCAAGGTATCCACCGCGCCGACAGCCAATACCGAATCACCGTCGGCCGCTGCTCCAATTTTGTACCAAGGACCTCCCCCATAGTTTCCAGCGGAATTGACCACCAAGATCCCTTTGGCCGCAGCCCAATCGGAAGCGATGGTCATTCGAGCGGTGTTACCATCCATATCCGACCAAGGATGATTCATGGACGGTTGATCAAAGGTGGTGTAGATTAACGAGGAATTAAAAACATCGGCCCCGGCGCTGTCTGCTCTTTCGGCAGCGGCTACCCAATTGTCTTCTTCAATGGGATTTTCGGAACCTCCAACATTGTTTTCGCTTCGGTAGAGCATATACTGCGCTTCTGGTGCGGTGCCCATGAGTTGACCCGGAATATTGGCGGCCAAACATCCCATAACATAGGTGCCATGGCTGTCAAACTCATAAACCCCGGTGTCCATGTCCACAAAATCATAGGTATCCACGATTCTGTTGCGTAAATACAGCGAATCAAAGACCGGCATGTTGGGCATGTTCACGAAACCTGCATCGAAAACTGCGATCCTCATCCCCTGCCCTCTGAAATTCTGATCATGCAAATAATCTCCTTTGTGCAATCGTATTTGCCCTCCGGAGAAACCGTAAACCGAGGTCGTTCGGTTAGTAATTTCAGGCTGCATTACCGACACCGTTAACTCTTCCACAAACTTGTCCTTAGGCAACCCAGCCCCTGGTGGACCTGCGACCCTTCCGTTGGGTGTAGCAAGTCGAACAAAAGGAAAATTCCAAATTCTTTGGCGAATCAACGAATCGTTGTTAGGGATTCTCACGGTAACTCCGTTGAGCCAACGGCTGCGGTGCTTGACGATGCCACCCGCTGCCTGAATACTGTCTATATAAGGCTGATAGACAGGCAAATCACTGCTATCCAAGGGGATTCCTTGGCGAACCCTCCGTGCAATGGAACGAGCAGAAAGAAAGGCCTGAGGTTGGTTGAGGCTGTAGGTCCCTGCAGGTTTGGAACGAAAAGCGATCCAATACCAGTCCCCGCTTTGGGCGCAGAGAGTATTCAGAAAAAAATAGTTAAAACATAGATAGGCAAGGAGGGTCAATCCCTTCATTCTGGAGCATCCATCGAAGGCCATATTTCTCATAGTCATTGTATAGATGGGGTCACTAACGTTTCTGGATGACGAGTGGTTTCACGATTCATGGGCAAGGAGGAATGGATCCAACCACCGCCCAGAACAGCATCCCCTTCATAGAACACCGCCGATTGGCCAGGGGCAATGGCTTTGACCGGAGCCATGAATTCAACCAAAACACGAGGACCATCCGATTTGACAAAGGCCGGTGTCCCAGGATCCTTGTAACGAATTTTCACAACAGCATCCATGCCCTCTTCGGGTACCTTCGCGATCTTCTGCCAATTCAATTGATGGACAACCATGGTGGTGCGGTCCAAATCCTCCAAATCCCCAAGTACCACCAAATTCCGCTCGGCATCAATGGAGACCACGTATTTAGGGGTCCCAAAGGCCGTCTCCAATCCTTTGCGTTGGCCTATCGTATAAAAGGGATATCCTTGATGGCGGCCAATACTTTGACCCTCGGTATCCACAAAGTCCCCTCCCATCACGCGTTGCTCCAAACCGGGCACCCTGCGTTTAAGGAAGCCTCGATAATCATTGTCCGGGACAAAACATATCTCATAGCTTTCAGGCTTGTTCACCAAACTGCGGTAACCCCGCTCCATGGCCATGGCACGAATGGAGTCCTTGGTATAAGCCCCCATAGGAAACAGGGTTTTCTTCAAGGCATCTTGGCTCAATCCCCATAGAACATAGGACTGGTCTTTGTTTAAATCATCCCCGCATAACACATAACTCCTACCATCTTCGCCTGTGGCCATACGGGCGTAATGTCCGGTGGCCAGATGTTCGCAGTCCAATTGTTCGGCCCTCTGAAGCAGCGCATCCCATTTAATATGGGTATTGCACATGACGCAAGGGTTGGGCGTTCGACCAGCCAAATATTCTTCCACAAAATAATCAATCACAGAATCCCCAAAATTCTCCCGAATATCCAAGATGAAATGGGGAAAACCCAGCGAAACGGCAACCTCCCGGGCATCGTTGATGGAATCCAAACTGCAACAACCGGTTTCTTTGCGGTTACCCCCGGATGCTGCATAATCCCAGGTCTTCATGGTCAGGCCGACGACCTGATGTCCCTGCTCATGCAGCAAAGCGGCCGTCATGGTCGAGTCCAAACCACCGCTCATGGCCACAAGCACCCTTGAAGAGGGTTTATTTATCAACATGCGGCAAAACTACGGGCATATGCAGGGTCTTCGTTTCCCATTGACCCCTAATTTTGAAGAACCACTATGAGCCAAATCTCCGCCAAGGAAGCCGCCCTTATCCAACGACTTAAGGTCCTGGAACAAGAATTCAAAGAGTCCGGTCTTCGAATTCGTTATGAAAAAGGAAATTTTCAGTCCGGTTATTGCCTTTTTGAACAGCAAGGGGTGGTCATTGTGAACAAGTTCTTTTCCCTTGCGGCCAAAATTGAAACCCTTGAAGAAATCAAGCGATTTATCGAGGAAAGAGACGCCGGGCTAGAGGCGCAACCTGCCGAAATTCAGGTTTCCGAGACGGCAGAGACTTAGCAAGGATTTCGCAACATGGGCAAGCTTACGATTGAGTTTTTGGGAACAGGAACCTCCCAAGGGGTTCCCCTCATTGCCTGCGATTGCGATGTATGCCATTCCGATGATCCCAAGGATAGCCGCCTACGCTCTTCGGTTTGGGTTCAGCACCCCAAAGCTTCCGTTGTTATTGATTCGGGTCCAGACTTTCGGCAACAAATGTTACGTTCCAGGGTAAAAAACTTGGATGCCTTGCTGTTCACCCATGCCCACAAAGATCATATTGCCGGGACTGACGACGTTAGGGCATACAATTACCGGCAACAAAAGCCCATGCCCATTTATGCGGACCTCAGGGTGCAAGAGGCCTTGCGAAGAGAATTTTACTATGCCTTTGAGGGCACTCGATATCCCGGAATTCCGGAATTGCATCTTATCGAAATAGACGATCAGCCTTTTGATTTGAACGGTATGCCGGTGATTCCCTTGCCCGTTATGCACATGAGCCTTCCCGTCAAGGGTTTTCGAGTGGGACCCTTTGCCTACATCACGGATGCCAATGCCATTCCGCTCTCCACGGTCCATCGGTTAGAAGGTTGCGAAGTCCTTGTTCTGAATGCCTTAAGGCAAACCGCCCATCCCTCCCATTTCACCTTGGAACAGGCCGTGGAGCAGGCCCAGAGGATAGGGGCTCCCCTCACCTACCTCACCCATATTTCTCATCAGATGGGTCTTCATGAAGCCGTCCAAAAATCACTGCCTCCTGGAGTTTCCCTTGCCTACGATGGACTGCAATTATCCTTTGACATTCCTGATTAATTTTCGAACAAAATTTAGAACCCTATGGAACTCGGCACCAAAATACCTTATTTCGAACTTCGCGGCTGCGATCATCAAACCCATTCCCTCATGGATGTCAGCGATAAATCCTGCATCCTGATCATGTTCATTTGCAACCATTGTCCTTATGTTGTAGCGTATTTGGACCGCATTGCCAAATTAATTGAGCATTATTACGAGGATAACCTTGGGGTTCTTCTCATCAATTCCAACGACCCCACCAAATACCCCATCGATTCCTTTGAAGGCATGCAAACATTGGCCAAACAATACGGCTGGGAGTCCATGTACCTGCATGACGAGGATCAATCGGTGGCAAGATTGTTCGGCGCCCAGCGGACGCCCGAAGCATTTCTGTTCAATTCCAACCGCGAATTGGTCTATCACGGCGCAATCGATGACAGCTGGGAGCAGCCCAATTTGGTGACCAAAGTTTACCTGGAGGACGCCGTGGAATATACCCTGGACGGTTTGGAAGTGGATATACCGCATGTGGATCCCGTTGGTTGCACCATCAAGTGGAAAGCCAATTAATTCAAACGACATGACCCACGAATTTCCCTGGAACAACGAACTTTGGAAGGCAGCTCAGTCCTTGATCGAAGCAGCCTGGGCCTCGCCAGAACAACGCTCCAATCCAGAGGTCCTGCAAGCGGTGGAGGATACCATGGCGGCTCTGGATCAGGGGATTTTGAGAACCGCATCTCCGGGTGTCCACGGAGAATGGGAGGTTCATGAATGGGTTAAAATGGCAGTTCTCTTGTACTTTCCTGCGCATTCATCCCGTGTTTTGGAGGCCGGTGATTTGGCCTTCTACGATAAAGTGCCCATCAAAACCTCCTTCGCCGCCTCGGGCATCCGTGTGGTTCCTCCAGCGGTTATTCGATACAGTGCCTTTGTGGAAAAAGACTGCATTGTGATGCCCTCGTTCATTAATGTGGGGGCTCGGGTTGGATCAGGCACCATGGTTGATACCTGGGCAACCGTCGGTTCTTGTGCGCAGATTGGTCGAAGGGTACACCTCAGTGGTGGTGTTGGTATCGGGGGTGTATTGGAACCCGTACAAGCCAAACCGGTCATCGTGGAGGACGATTGCTTTGTCGGCTCACGCTGTATTGTGGTGGAAGGTGTACACCTCGAACAAGGTGTGGTCCTGGGCGCAGGGGTTACCCTGACAGGGTCCTCCCCAATCCTCGATGTAAGCGGATCCGAAACGCGCATGCTCAAAGGGAGGGTGCCTGCAAGATCCGTCGTCATCCCCGGCAGCATGACCAAAAACTTTCCTTCAGGTCCCGCTCAAGTGGCATGTGCCCTCATTATCGGACAACGCCATGCGGGCACCGATCTCAAAACATCACTGAACGACGCCCTGCGAGAATTTGAGGTAACCGTCTAGGTTTACCGCTGCCTTGCTCGCCTATTTCTTGCGAAACTGGGCGTAGCGCTTCTGGAATTTTTCGACCTTGGGCCGAACCACCATGCGGCAATAAGGTTCTTCACCATGAAGCCTGAAATATTCTTGGTGGTAATTCTCTGCCACATAAAACTCCGTTGCGGGCTTAACCTCGGTAACGATGGGGTCTTGGTAAATCTTTTCGGCTTGCAAACTTTGAATGAGTTCTTGGGCGATACGGGCTTGTCCCTCCTCGTAATAAAAAATAGCGGATCGGTACTGGGTTCCGACGTCTGCTCCCTGCCTGTTCAGGGTTGTGGGGTCATGGGTTCCAAAAAATATCTCCAACAAATCACGCAAGGCAATAACCTTGGGCTGGTATTCCAGGTCCACTACTTCGGCGTGCCCTGTTTTACCGGTGCAAACTTCACGATAGCCGGGGTTTCGAAGGGTACCACCCATATACCCCGAGCGAACATTCCGAATGCCTTCCACTTGCTCAAAAATGGCTTCTACACACCAAAAACAACCGGCACCCAGGGTGATTCTTTTCCATGAGCCGGTGTTGTCCATGGCAGAATCTTCGTTAGGAGCAGGAGCGAAATTGTGGAGGTTCTCTGCGGTGGATAGGGTCATAGGAAAAAGGAGCATCAAAGCCCGCAGCCAATTTTTCAAGACGAAAGAGCTTGGAATTTGTCCAAGATTCTCCGCAGGTCGGCTTGGCGGTAAGCGATGGATTTCATGGTTTTGCGATCGGTCTCTCTGTACACCATGTACAAGTCACCCACTTGTTCGATAATGCAGGTTTCACCTTTGGTTTGCTTGTAATGCTCAGCGGTCTGTTCGGCTAAAGCCAACGTTGCGCATGCTTTGCTCATGTTGGAGTCGTGAACTTCCGCGAACAATTCCGCAAAGATGGGTCCAAGACCAAGTTCATGAATGGCACCGCTTAACACATACTGAAGGTCGCACAACGCGTCAGCAGCTTCCACCAAATCTTTTTGCTTAAGGGCTTGGGTGAACTCCTGCAATTCTTCGGCCAACAGATTGATGCGCAGGTTACAGCGATCCTCAGAAGGGATACGCGGACTGTGATGCACCGGGTGTTGAAACAAATGATGAAATTCTCCGACTTGATTCAGGGATTCGGCTTCGGGAAATTCGTGACCCTCCATGAGGAATTGAAATTAATAGGCTGTAGGAGGGGTATCGTCATCCCCACGCTCTTGACGATCGTAATCATAATCCGGCATTAGCTCGGTTTTGACGTAATCGATGGCTTCCTGAAGGCCGCTTAGGAATTTGTTGAAGTCCTCTTTGTAGAGAAAAATTTTGTGCTTGACGTATTGGCCATCATCAAAACCCTTCTTGCTCTCGGTCAAGATGAGGTAATAATCGTTACCCCGGGTCGATTTCACGTCAAAGAAATAAGTTCTTTTGCCAGCCCTTACTCGTTTGCTGAATACTTCCTCGCGATCTCTGTGGCGCTCGCCTCCGTAAAAATCATCCATAAATTAAATTTGTGCATCAAAAATAGGCAAGGCGAGGGTATTTGAGCCGCTTCCATCGACTTGCATACGGTGCAATTGGGCGTAGAGAGCGCAATTCGTTAACAGTTCTTGGTGTTTGCCTTGGGCCAAGAGTTCCCCTTGATGCAAGAAATAGATTCGATCGGCTTGAATCAACGGCTTAATCTTTAGGGAAATAAGAATTATTCCTCGCTGCCCTTGGTCACCCAAAAGCTTGGACATTAAAGCCTCTTCGGTGCCGCTATCCAAGGCTGAAAGGGCATCATCCAAAATCACCCATTCCGGGTCTCTGATCCATGCTCTGGCCAAAGCAAGCCGCTGCTTCTGCCCCCCGGACAGCTGAACCCCGCGCTCCCCAATAACGGTTTCCAACCCATTCGGCAAGGCACTTACCCAAGGTCCGAGTTCGACCAGGTCCAAGACCTCCATGCATCGTTGCCTATCCGCTGAAGGAGCGCCCAGCCTCAGGTTCGCGAGAAGGGTATCGTTGAAAAAATAGTTTTCCTGAGGGACCCATGCGGTATGCGTGTAAACCACCGACTCGTTCCAGTCATCAAGGGCACGATCCCCCAAGAGTAGCGAACCCCTTTCGGGGGTTAGTTGACCGGCAAGCAATTGCCATAAGGTGCTTTTCCCACTACCTATGGTCCCAGTGATCCCTATAAATTGGCCTGGAAGGGCCTCGAAATCTGAAATATACAAGGAGAAATTCCGGTTAGGGTATGCAAAATGGACGGCCTTCAACGACCAAGCCCAGGGCAATGGTTGCGACCATCCCTGGACCCTGTTGGATCTGGGAGAGGCCTTCAGCAAGGGTTCGATCCGGGATAGGGCCGCTTTGGATTGTTGGTAGATCGAGGCTACCCAACCCAAAGAAGTCACAGGCCAGGTGAGCATGTTAATGTAGATGATGAATTCGGCAATATTGCCCAAGGTTATGGCCCCTTGGGCCAAGAGATGCCCCCCTATCCATACCGTCAACAGGGTGCTAAGGCCCACCAAGGCCAAAGCCAATGGGAAAAACAAAGCATCCGCTCGAGCAAAGGCCAAATTCTTGGATTTGTACCCTTGAAGCTCCAAGTCAAAAGCTCCACGAAAACCGGGTTCTGCCCCAAAGGCTTGGATGAGCTTCATCCCCACCAAACTTTCTTGAACAAACGCGGTCATTCGACCCAGCTGGGCCTGAATGGCTGCCGATCTAGACAGAATTTTGAGATTGAGCAGGTAGATGCCCAGGACCAAAAAAGGCAACGGGGTCAAAACCCAAAGGGTAAGTTGGGAACTAACGCGAAGCATGACTCCGATAACCATGATAAACAGGACCAACAGATTAAGGCTGTACATTAAGCCCGGCCCCAAAAACATTCGAATTTTGCCCACATCTTCGGTCATTCTCGAAATGAGGTCCCCGCTTGCAAACTCTTTGACTTGGGATGGGGACATGGCCAAGATTTGAGCAAAAAGCCTATCCTTCATGGTCTGTTCACAACGCCTGGACATGACAATCAGGGTTTGTCTCATCCAATACATGGTGATGCCACGGGCCAGCGTTGCGCCCAACAAGGCCAACAAAAGCATGCCCAAACTGGATCCGGGCTTGTTGCCCACCGCATCCATCAATTGACGGATAATTTGAGGCGGCAAAACCCCAAAAACATTGGTCAAGAGGAGGCAAAACAACCCAGGCAGGACCCATTTTTCGTGGCCACGCAATTGACTCAGAAGGGCCGCCATTGATTTCACCGTGCAAAATAAGGTTATACCACGAGCCTTTGGGTTATTTTTGCCCCATAAGTCCAAGCAGATCCCCAACCCCTGACCCATGCTCGAAACCTTATCGACCACAACCCCCAAAGGCACCATGGCCACCATGCAAGAAATGGGCCATGAACAATTGGTTTATTGCCACGATGAGGCATCCGGACTGAAAGCTATGATCGGCATTCATTCGACCGTCTTGGGTCCAGCCTTGGGGGGAACCCGAATGTGGAATTACAAGAACGAAGACGAAGCTGTTCGTGATGTGTTAAGACTTTCTCAAGGCATGACCTACAAGGCTGCCGTCGCAGGACTCAACCTCGGCGGAGGCAAAGCCGTCATCATTGGCAATTCTCGGACTGACAAATCCGAAGCAATGTTCAAAGCCTACGGTCGTTTTGTGAATTCACTTTCCGGCAAATACATCACTGCCGAAGATGTAGGAACCTCCAAAACCGATATGGCGTGGATTGCTTCAGAGACAGCCCACGTCAGCGGTTTGCCTGAAAGCATGGGCGGATCCGGGGATCCATCACCCGTGACGGCCTATGGTGTTTATATGGGCATGAAAGCCGGTGCCCAAACGGTTTTTGGAACTAGCGATCTGGCAGGTCGCCGTGTTTTGGTTCAAGGAATCGGTAACGTAGGCAGCTATTTGATTGACCATTTGATTTCAGAAGGCGCCAAGGTTTATATATCCGACATCTACGATCCAGCTATCGAAGTATTAAAGAAGAAATATCAAGGCCTTACCGTCGTCAATCCTTCCTTGGTGGCTGAGGCTGATGTGGATATTTATGCCCCATGCGCTTTGGGCGGAACCTTGAACAGCGAATCCATCCCCTTGTTGCGCTGCAGCCTTATCGCCGGTGGAGCCAACAACCAATTGGCCGAAGAATCGGATATGCAAAGGCTTATGGATCGCAGCATTGCCTATGCCCCCGATTTTGTGATCAATGCTGGAGGCCTCATCAATGTCTATGCCGAAATCAAAGGTTTCAACCGGGATTGGGCCATGGAGCATACTCGTAACATTTATCAACAAACACTTGCGATTTTTGAACAGGCCAGCAACGATCAGTTAAGCACCAACAAGGCCGCTATACAATTGGCCCAAAAACGTTTGTCCTCTGTTTCATTATGATCAACCGACATCATCTGCGCGTCAAACTTCTGCAATGGATTTTTGCGAGTAGACAACAGGGGCAGGACGATTACACCTTGGTCACTCAACAATTTCAGAATTCTGCCACCCTTTCACTACGATCCTTGATCATGGCCTTCGTGCTCTTGGAACGTATGATGCAATACGCCAATCTTCGTGACGAGGAACGCTCCGGCAAACTCCTCGAAAGAAATCGTCAAACCGGCCCCGGACACGCTTTGGCGCATCATCCTTTGGTAGAAATTCTCGAGAATGACCCTCTGTACCGCAAGGCTTTACAAATGTGTGCTGTAGAACATTTGGAAGTGACATCGGATATGATGCGTGCTCTATTTGATCACATTAACGAAGGCAAATGCGCAGGGACCAAAATTGGATTCGATGAGCTACGCGAAATCGCAGGCATCAAAACAATTTTTGAGAAATGCATTTCTTCGGGTGACTGGTACAGTCCTTGGCAATCGGAACACAATTTGTATTGGGATTCGGATCGCTATCTAATCGATCGCCAAGTCCTGCAAATTTTGATGAAGTTATCGGAGGGTGAAGGCTTCCCCGATGCTCAAGGGATCCTCAAAGCATGGCAAAGTGACGATCGCTTGGTAAGCACCATGTTCCAAGAATTGCTTCAGGATTCCACGGCCTATCAAGCTCTCATCGAAGCCCATACAGGACAATGGGATCCTGAGAGGTTGGCTCGCGTTGATTTTTTGATTTTGCAAATGGCCTGTGTAGAATTGAGCCTCTTCACGGAGATCCCCGTCAAGGTGACCATCAATGAGTACATCGAATTAGCCAAAGTTTATTCGACTCCCCAGTCGGCGGCCTTTGTGAACGGTTTGTTGGACAAAATCAAAGCCGATATGCAGCAAAAGGGCTTGATTACGAAAAGCGGCCGTGGCTTGGTGGAGTCGTGATCTTGTTGCCCATAATCATTCCTAAAATGTTGAAACAAATTTCTCCACTGTTCAAGATTCCTCGCTTGGTGAATTTTGGACTGGCCTTGTGGATCACGTTTGGTTTACTTGGCACAGCTTGTCAAAACCAAGGCGAGACCGGAAAGCTCGACGCGGAAGATGTGGAGTTGCCGGTAGATTCCGATGGGCAGGCTGATCAAAAGTCCCTACCCGTCATGGCTTTCGACAAAACGATTCACGATTTTGGAGAAATTCAAGCCGGGGAAAAAGTCTCGTATTCTTTTCGTTTTGTCAATCGTGGCCGTCGTGATTTGGTCATTCAAAACGCCAGCGGTTCCTGCGGTTGCACCGTCCCGGACTTTCCCAAAGAACCCATTCCCCCCGGACGGGAAGGTTTTATCAGGGTTCTTTTTAATTCTGAAGGCAAAAACGGGGTTCAAGAAAAACAAGTCACCGTGCTTGCGAACACCTTACCCAACACCAACGAAATACGAATCAAGGCCAGTATTATTCCTTAGAAATCTGAATCTTTCCATTTACCTAAACTTTTAACATGAACCTCTCTACGTTATTCTTAATGTCCCCTCCCCCTTCCGGTGCTGGCGCTCCTGCTCCGTGGATGCAGTTGCTGCCATGGGCTGCCATTTTTGTGGTGTTCTATTTCTTTATGATTCGACCTCAATCGGTCAAGGCCAAAGAGGAGAGGAAGTTTCGAGACAATCTCCAAAA
>Ga0194123_10002892_pt1 | contig 21520 bp, 16 predicted proteins | sample TA2MahsurfametaG_5_FD_155479 | JGI IMG/M metagenome (GOLD analysis project Ga0194123, IMG submission 155479) | Freshwater microbial communities from Lake Tanganyika, Tanzania - TA2015023 Mahale A surface | ecosystem: Environmental > Aquatic > Freshwater > Lake | place: Tanzania: Lake Tanganyika... | reverse complement strand
CGTCACCGTCCGCCCCGTCAGCACGTTCCCCGAGGCATCACGCGTCGTCGCCGTCAGCTGCTGCGTGCCTCCCACGGTCACCGTCGCCGACGTGGGGGCGATCGTCACGCTAGCCACGGGCACGGGCACCGTGATCGCCGCCGTCCCCGACCGCCCCTCGCTCGTCGCCGTGATCGTCGCACTCCCGGCGGCCACCGCAGTGACCAATCCGGTCGTGGAGACGGTCGCGACCCCAGTGTTCGAGCTCGTCCACGTCACCGTCCGCCCCGTCAGCACGTTCCCCGAGGCATCACGCGTCGTCGCCGTCAGCTGCTGCGTGCCTCCCACGGTCACCGTCGCCGACGTGGGGGCGATCGTCACGGTAGCCACGGGCACGGGCACCGTGATCGCCGCCGTCCCCGACCGCCCCTCGCTTCGCCCAGCGAGGAAGAGCACGACCGCCCCGATGACACTCACCCCGACCCCGATGAGTTGCCTCGGCACCATGCCTCGCGCGATAGCCGATGAGGCATGCGCAAGGGGGGCGAGCGCTTCGGCGAACGCCTTGGCGTCCGGGATCCGCTCGGCCGGATCCTTCGCGACGGCCCGCGCGATCACTCCCTCCAACAACGCTGGGATGTCCCTCCGTATCTCATGGACGGGAGGGATCCGATCCTTGCGCTGGCGCTCGAGCACCTCCCCCACGGTCATGCCGGCCCACGGCGGAACCCCCGTCAACAACTCGTACGCGACGCAGCCGAGGCTGTAGATGTCACTCCGCTCGTGGAGCGGTCGGCCCTCGATGTGTTCGGGCGACATGTAGGACGGCGTGCCGTGCGTGCTGTCCTGGGGATCGGACGGCGGCACGCCGATCGAGCAGGCGATCCCGAAATCCGTGAGCAACGCCCGACCGGTCTTGCCATCCAGGAAGATATTCTCCGGCTTGACGTCTCGATGGACGAGGCCTCCGAAGTGCGTGTATTGCAACGCCGCAGCGACATCGACGAGGATCTCCACGGCACGGTCGAAGGGGAGCGGCCCCTTCGACTTCAGCTGGTGTTTCAGGGAGACCCCGGAGAGGAAATCCATTACGATGGCCTGCCCGCCATGGGCGAGGGGGAGCACCTCGCGGACGCGGACGATGTTCCGGTGGGTGAGCCGCGCGGTCACCTTGGCCTCGCGATCGAACAGCTCGCGCGCATGGTCGTCCGACAAGAGTTGCGGACGGATGATCTTCATCGCCACGGTCTCCCCAGTCGCCCGGTCCCGTGCCTTGAAGACAAGTGCCATCCCACCCGCTCCCACCTGCTCCTTTATGTCGTACTTCGTTGCCGCGGACGCGAGCATGTCCGCGAGGAGATCCGCGTCGGCCATTACGGACTTGCCCCTCGACCCACGGGCGTGACGTACATGAAGAGGGGCGCCTCTCGGGGGGTCGCACTCCGGACGGCCCCACGGAAGTGCAGCAGCAGCGTCCCCGAGCCGGAGAACCCATCCAACCCGGACTCGAGGTTCCACTGGTCGATGTCCACATGGAAACGCGTGTAGCCCCGGGTGACCTCCCGCCGGAGCGGCGCGGCCCAGGAACTCCACCGCACGACCTCATCCACATCCATGACGCCGACGCGGACCAGGGCGGAATCCGTCGCCAGCGGTCCCAGGACCTCGATCTCGAACCGACGGAGCTCCGTGACCGGATACACACCGGTCGGGCTCTGCAGGCGCACAGCGAAGCGAGCCGTGGATGTCGCACGGATGAGGACCCCGCGCCCCGGCAGATCAGATGGCGTCGCCCCTGGGGGCTCCACGCGATCGAGCTGAAGCGCTTGCCACGAGGTCAACGGGGGCAGCGCGGCGGTGAGCAACGCGCGACAGTGATTGAGGAGACTGATCACTCGGCGATCCCCTTCCCCTTGGACGCACAGCTCCGCCTGTTCCTCGACCGGATCTCGGAACCGGAACACGCCGGGCCGTTCCATCAGTCGAGTCGGCCGCCCACCCTCCGCGGACAACGTGATGGCCATCGATTCCACTCGATCGACCCGCCGCCCCAGCAAGACCAGGATGGTGGAGTCCGGCGCCCCAGGTTGCCGAAACGCGCTGATACGGCGCCATGCGACCTCGCGCAGGACGGGCAACCGCACCCGACCCTCGGGGTTTCCCACCGTCCACGCCGTGACCGGCAGACTATCCGGACACTGCGGCACGAGCCCATCGCACACCTGACGCATGACCAGCGAATCCAGCGGGGACGCCGCAGGGATCAGTGGGCGGACGGTCTCCGAGGCGACGATCTGCTCGTCGGGGGCGGGAGGCATCCCCTTCAACAGGTTGGCGATGGCTTCGGCCGTCAGTCGGTTGCCGATCACGAAGGGGAGCGCTGCAGCCCTGCTGACGGAGTCGCGGACCCCACCGCCCCCAGGAATGCTGAGCGCCGCGACTGGGAATCGCTGTTGCTCCACCGTCGCGATGCCCGACCCGCCGCGCTCCGAGAGCCCGGCGCAGTCCGATTCCTCGCTGGGCCGATAGTCCAGCGGGATGTTGCGGACCTCGAGACCGAACGGCCACGGACGAAACCGCCCCCGCCCTGCATTCAGCGCTGTCAGATCCGCCCCGATGCCACGCAGCGCGGCGACATAACTCGTGAACCGGCGATCGGGGGTGAAGCCAAGGTACGCCACGCACCGACGCTGGGCCTCCGACATCACGGCGACGAGGGAGTCTTCGAGGACGCCTTGATGCGGCGTCCCGATGAACACGACGCGTCGGACATCCCGGCGATAGCCTGATCCTTGGACGTAGGCCCGCAGCGCGAGCCCAGCGGCCCCGACGACGATCGCATCGACCCGCCGATCGACCTGCGGGTCGGCACATTGCGCTGCGGCGGCGATCGCCCGCTCGACTCGCGCCACCGTCCCACCAGCGAGCATCGGCTCGCCGGGAAGCACGTAGAGGAACGTCGCTGCCCCACCCGGACAGACCGCTGGGGCACCGGAGTCCGTGATGAGGAGCCGCTGGAGCGGCGCCCCCAGCGCGGAATCGAGCGCCGCCCACTCCGCCACCTCCTCGATCGACAACGGCACTCCGCCGTCCCAGAGGAGCAGGGCCACCCCCGCATTCTTCTGGCCCGTCGCACCGGCGGCACTCGATGGTGGAGCGGGGACCAGGCTCTGCGCCGGTGCGGGTGCCGGTGCGGGTGCCGGTGCGGGTGCGGGTGCGGGTGCGGGTGCGGGTGCGGGGCGACGAGGGTCACTTTGGGCCCACGTGACCGATGCCGCACCGGCGACGAAACTCACCAGGAGCCCCAGCCGACCCAACACCCGAGGGATGCGCGAGCCGGAACCGGTCCGCCAACGCGTGGTGAAACTCATCATGGGGCGCACTCCGGTCGACTCTTGTTAGCGGGATCCTCACACCGGACCTTGGCTTGCTTCTCGCCCTCCGCTGGGACTGGAGCTTTCCCAGCTGGCCGACCACCACGGGAGGTCGAGTCCGCGCGGTCCGCCTCGTCGCGCCGCGCCTCGTCGCGCCGCGCGGCGCGCGACGCCGATTCTGCAGCGGGCGCACTCCCCACGATCTCCTCGATCGACCGCCGCTCCGGACCCGACTCCTCGTCCCGTGGCGGCGCCTGCTCCGACGACACGCGTGGCGTGGTGGGCGTGGCGCCGTCGGATGACAGCCCAGCGACCAAGGCGCCGATCCCCGCGAGGACCAATCCTAGGGCAATGAGCGTACGCAGGACGAGACGCGCCCCTCCGCCCCCCTCGCGGCGTCGGGCGGCTCGTGCCTCCCGCGCCAATTGACGATCCAAGCGTTTCGACAGCTTCACCAACCGAGCGGCGACGGAGCGGGCGCGGACCGCCCCCTCCCCAACCACCACCACCGAGATATTGTCGTCCGATCCGGCGTCAAAGGCCGCAAGGACCGCCTCGGCCACATCCTCCACGGTCGTGCGAGCCTCGCCTCGGAAGAGCGATCCGATCCGCGCATCTGGTATCGCCTTGTAGAACCCATCGGAGCAGAGCACCAGCACCGACCCATCGGACAGATCGAATGGGCCGAACCGGTCCGCCTCGACATCCGCATCGGTGCCGACCGCTCGGGTCAAGGCATTCTTGTACCGCGAGGCGAGGGCCTGCGCCTCATTCAACTCTCCCGACGCGACACTCTCCGCGACGAACGAATGGTCGCGGGTCACCGGACGACAGGTCCCCCCGGGCTCGCACAGGTAGGCCCGACTGTCCCCGACGTTGTAGACGGAGGCCACCCCCTGCCGGACGATCACCATGACGAGCGTGGTGCCCATGCCCGTTCGCGCCGCATCCAAGGCGGCGTAGGCATACAGTTCCGCGTTCGCCTCGCGAATGGCCTCCAGAGGATCGACGCCATCCGACACCCGCCGCACGACGCCATCCAGGGCCGTCGCGCTCGCGTACGCCCCCCCGGCGTGCCCCCCCATCCCATCGCAGACGATCGCCAAGAACCCGCCGTCTGGCAGATCGACTCGTCGGACTGCGTCTTCGTTCCGAGCTCGGCGACCGCGATGGGTGAAGGCGACCGCGAAGGTCGATGCGCGACCGGTCATTCCCGAATCACCGGTCATGGAAGCGGAACGATACCTCACCCATGTCGATGGTGTCCCCCGAGGAGAGCGGCGCAGGCGGGGCGTCCACCCGTACCGGCTGCCCGTTGAGCATCAGCGGATTCGTGTCCGAGAAGTTCTGGATCGTCCACCGCCCCCCGGAGAAACGCATCTTGGCATGCAGTCGACTGACCGTCTGCGACTTGAGGATGATGTGCGTCGGCGAGACCGAGCCCGCGCGACCGAACGTCATCTCCGGTTCACCCTGCGCCATGGGATCGCGCACGAATCGGATGTCCGACACTCGCCCTTGGTCTCCGCCACCGGTGATCTCGAGACGACCGGGGAGGATCTGCAATGTGCCCTGCGAGGAATCGGGCCGCGCGACGCGGATGGTCTTCCCTTCGTCGATGTCCACGGCGGCCGAACCGGACGCCGATGGCCCACCGAGCGCCGAGGATCCCATCGGGACTGGGGCGCCACTGGGACGGCGCAGGGCGACGGCCACGCCGAGCGCCAAGGCGAGGAGTCCGACCCCACCGAGGATGGCGGTCCGGTGCCGCTCCCAGATCGGCAAGGGACATCCGACCGCATCCACCCGCGTGTTGGCCGGGGTCGCCGCACATCGGTCGGCGGGGTCGAGCACGCCATCCCCGTCGGTGTCGACCTCGACCGGCTTCACCACTTCGACCTTCGTCGGGTCGACGATCCGTTGCGCGACGATGTACGGGTTCCCGCTCTCATCGATGCTCACCAGGCCCGCGGCAGCGACCCGGAGGTCTCGCGCCGGACGCTGGCCTGACACCACGATGCGAAGACCGACACCGTAATCGTCCTCGAGGTAGAAGGCGTTGTCACTCTCGTAGCGAATGACCTTGCCCGTCACCTCGACGAACTGGTCCCGCGCGCGCGTCCCGAGAGAGAACAGCTGGCGGGCCGTCGCGACCGCCGGGGTCGGTTGAGCTGGCAGCGTCGGAGTGGCCATCATCAAAAGGGCGCTCGCGACGAGCCAAGCGTGCAGAGTTGCTGTGATGCGCATGCGTGCAGGATCCTTAAAAATGGTTGAGAAATGGCGCCGGTCCGGCCACCGGGCTGATCGGTGCACCGGCCTGATGGGCACCGGAGGAACGTCGCGCGACGCCTCGGATACCGCAAGGCGGAATCCGCGGTCCTCGAGCCGAGCTCCGCGCGCATTAACGCTGATCGTCGATTTGCGGTTGCCCAACGCCCGCTCGCATCACACTATTCCCATAGTCCCTTCTCTGTTGAGGTATCGCGATTCTGTTCCCTCAGTGCCATCGAGTCGCGCGGATCGGTCGCCGTCTGGCGAGCGCCGCGCTCGCCACCACACTACTGTCGACCACGATCCGGGCTCAGGCCGGCGCGGGTGGTCAGGTGTGGTACACGCTCTCCAATCGGGTCCCCATCCTCCGCACCCCGTCGGCGGATGCCCCCGTGGTGGGGACCGTTCCGACCCCTGCCGCGATCTGCGCGGTGCGGTCGGTCGGGCGCTTCCTCGAGGTGAGGTACTATACATCGGCTGGTCGAGCGATCTCGGGCTTCGTCGAGCGGTTTCGGGTCGATTCGCGGCCAATGGATGGGAGCGCGATGCGGCGCACCGAAGAGGTCTGTACCCCCCCGCGTCGGATCGCGGCCGCAGCACCGCCCGCGGCCGCGTTCGACGCTCCGACGCGCGCGCCGGCCGTCGACACATCGGCGCAGCGGCGTCGATCGACCGCCCAACTCTCGCCCCAGGTGCGCGCACGGATCGAAGAGCAGACACGCCTTCTTGCCTTCGCTCAGGAGTGGTACTTCAACAAGCAGGGGGAGTACGCGAGCACGCTCGCGAGTCTGTCGCAGGTCTTCGCGACGGGGCCCGGGGTCACCATCACCATCCGCGAGGCCGACGCGCAATCGTGGTCGGCGCAGATCGAGTTTGGCGGGACCACGTGTACCCTCATTCATTCTGTCTCCACGGGGAGTGTCACCGAATGCCGCTGAAGCCGTTCATCTTCGCTGGTGTGGTCATCGGCGGGCTCCTCTGCCCGACCGTCGGTCGTGCCCAAGCCCCCGTGACCTGGTCCACCATCATCGGCATTTTGCGGACGGGGGTGAAGCCGGCGGCCCTGCGGGCGCAGTTGGGCGGGCGGTGCGTGAGCGTGGAGCCCTCCCCGGCGGAGTATCAGGACCTCGTCGCCCAACTGTCCCGCGACCTCGCCCCCGCCGAGCAGGTCAGCTTCGTGTCGGAGCTGCAGTGCGTCTCGGAATCCCCAGCGGATACGGTTGAGGTCGATGTCTCTTCGTCCGTCGAGGTGCGGCGACGCGGATCGCCCCTGACGATCCAGTCGGATGATCCGTCCGATCCGGTCGCGGTCAATGGCGCGGTGATCGGTCGCGTGCCCCAGACGGTGGACCTGACGCCCGGGCCGATGCATCGGATCCGGATCGGCGAGGGTCCGGAGGCTCGAGATACCGTGATCAGCGTACGCCCGGGGTGGTCGGTCGGTCTGCGCAAGATGCGAAATGTCGTCGACATCCCAGGGCCTCCCGTTCCCCCGCGCTCCGAGCTCGAGCGACAGTTATCGTACAGCGGGGTGCTCGAGGAGATTCCCGAGCTACCGCCGACCCCGGCGGAGCCGCGGCGTCCCAGTGGCGGGGCAACCTTCCTCTTGGCCTTGGCCGCAGGCGGTGGGGCATTCGCTGGCTCGTCTGGGCCATGTCAGACGATGGCGACCGCCCCCTCCCCCGATGGCGGATCCTTCGGCGGGACCTACTACGCCCCAGGCACCTTGGTGTCGCAGGTGCAGACCGCGTGCTCCGGAGCCGCCGCGGGCGGCGCCTTCCTCGGCGTCGCGATGCTCGCGTCGGCCGTGAAGAAGGCCGCATATCGCTCGGCGATGCGCAACCATGAGACCACGTTGACCGAGCTCGCTCAGCTCTCCGTTCGTCGGAACATGATGTTGCGCCAGCGGGAGATTTCTCTGGACTCAGCCCTCGCCGAGCGCAAGCGCCTCGCGTTCCGGCGCGAGATCACGGTCGCGCTCGCCGCGACGCAGCGCCCGCAAGACGCCTCCCCGTTCGAGTTCGCCGCTGAGCCGTCGTTACAGGGGACCAACACGCGGCTGCGGTTGAGGAGCTCCGTGGCGCCGAGTGAGGTCCTCTGGATGTCGAGCGATGCCGTCGTCGCCGATGTGAGCCCCACGGGCGTCGTGCGCTTCCTCCGTCCGGGCACGGTCGTCATCAGCGGCACCCACAACGGCAAGTCCGCCCAGCAGGAATTCACCGTCGTCGAGCGACTGACGCGCGGCGCGATGCGCGTCGTGCCGGTGATCGGCAGCAACGAGGTCATCGACCTCGCCTTCTGGGGCACACCGAACCAGACCCTCCGCGTGGAGACCTTCGGAGGCGCACCGAACGAGGATGCGGACCTCTACATCTTCCCGCCCAACGCCAATCCCGACAGCGGGGGCGAAGCGTGCGCGGGCACCTCGGCGACCAGCAATGAGCGGTGCTCGATCACCATCCCCTCCAACGGCGCGGGACTCTGGCGCATCCGCATCCTGACCTTCGACGGAGAGGTGCGCGGTCTCCGGGTCCGTATTCAGTAGGGCACAGCGCTCCCGGTCAGTGAGGCGACGGCGTCAAACTCAGGGGTCGGGAGCCTCCCCCACAGGCCCAGTCGCGTACTGCAGATTCGGGCGCCCCCCGTAACCCATCCGCAGATTCAATGGGGGCACCCCGGGTCGCTCGTAGAGGGCCCGCAGGTCGGGCTGAAAGCGGTCCTTGAAGATCTCGATGGTGCGATCGTACCAACCGAACACCTGCACGGACCCGAATCTTTCCGTCAAGAAGGTCAGCGGAAATCCCGTGTCATCTTGGACGACCGCCGTCGCCTCCGACAACAGCGTCTGACGTACGACCGAGAAACCCGCGTTGTGCAGGAGATAGGAGGCCGCCTTCAGATAGACCACAGGATCGTGCCACTGCCGCAGATACGCGACGAGGGCGGAGTCCCGTGCCAACGTGACATCGCTGAGATCCGTGCGGATGTACTCGACCACCGTCTCGCGTCGGGCCGTCGCCGGTCGGGTGACGAGACGGATCCCACGCGCGACGCGGTCGCCAGGCCGATCAATCGATGGGGTCTGCGGATCGAAGCGCGTCGCCGAGACGACCACCTGCCCTCGCCACCCCAGATACATCAGCAACGGGTGGAGGACCCCATCGAGCGTGGAATCGGCGAACTGTGTCCCCATGTCGAGGGTGAAGAAGAATCCCGCACGGTTCGAAGAGGTCACGGCCGTGCTGAGCTTGGACAGGAAGTCGGCCCGCTCGGCAATCGTCCGCTGCCGCCAATCGAACACGCGGCCGATCGGTTCCAGCCCGAAGAGGATGATGGTATCCGCTTGCGGAAAAAGCTCCGTGGGATAGATCGCATCGCCCCCCGCGAAGGGGTACAGCACGGTACGCGCCTGCCGCACCGCAGCGAGGTGGAGATCGCGGAACGCCGCGAGGGAATCCAGCTTGGTCTGGCGCAATATCGCATACGCCTCAGCGGAGGCAGCGGCGAAGCGCCGGTAGCTCTCGCTCGAATCCGCCGTCGAGGTCCCCGCCACCCAAGTGAGATAATCCGTGAGCGCCACATCGATGGCCCGCGGCGTCGTGTCTGGCGCGGAGACGGGACCCGTCTCCGCCACCACTCGCGACGTCGCCCGTGACGCCGGGTGGGTGACCTCAGGGCGGCTCGGCCATGAGACCACGACGACGCCAGAGAAGCTCAGGAACCAGAGGACGAGGATCAGACGAAGCATGTCGACAAGGGATAGGAGACGGAGACGCAGGTGGGGCCGGCCCGACACGCTCCACCAGAAAATAATGGAGCCTCCGCCCCCGACCCGCATCTCTACCGTTAACACAAGCGCGTCAATACAAGAGCGTTATTGACCCTGCATCGTGCCCTGCTGTCGGGGGCGATCGCGAGGAGTGCCACGTACCTGCCCCGAATCCTTCCGCGCGGAATCCGACTTGGACGGTGTCGCAAGCGGAAGGGGGGGACCTCCGGCCAGCAAGGCGACCTCGCGGCTCAGGACATACGCCGAGTTGAGCACCTGCAGATTGTGCACGAAGATGACGGTATCGATCGCCTCCGCCTCGATGAGCCGCTGGACACTCCCCGCATAGTAGCGGTAATCGACCACCCAGATCCGCTCGTAGTGGGCTGCGAGGTACGGGATGAAGGCGTTGCCATACGAGTCCTTGATGACGAGCACGCGGCGCCCATTGCCCACATCCGAAGTGATCGTCATCAGCGGATAGTCCAATCCGCGGAAGGACTGATAGCCGCGACACCCGAGGTAGATCAGCCCCCGCTGCCAGGTTCGCTGATCGAACAGCAGCTGCCGCACCTCGACGCGGTTCCCCACAAGGAACATCTCCACACTGTCGGGGTTGACCGCGAGCGCTGGACCGCCACCCTCTGGGAGTCCAGCGGTATATTCCCCCGATGCTGCGCTCCCGTCGGTCGATGATTCGCTTCGCCTGGGTCGCACCACTTCTCTTGGCTCGGCCAGGGGTCGCTCGGGCGCAGACCGCCGAACCGTGGACCATCGACATCGCGGGATCACGCACGCCCGCCACGTCCATTCTCGTGGCCTCGGACTCGCTCCGCGGGAAGCTCCGTCGGATCCTCGCCGCCGGAACGCCGGAACGTCCCGTGCGGGTCGCACACCTGGGGGACTCCCACAGCGAACAGGGCGGATTCGCAGCCGAATTCGCAACGCGGTTGAGCGGGGGCGCTCCGGTCGCCCCGGCGTTCGTCACCCCCTATTCCCGCGGTCTTGGCCTCGTGCGGATCCAGCTCTCCAAGGGCTGGCTGCGGAGTACATGGCGGCAGGGCCCGATCGACAAGATCGAGGGGCCGAGCGGTTCGTCCGCAGTGACCGGTCTGCCCTCGGCGACGATGCGCCTCGAGCTCCCTCGAGACCTGCCCGGCGGAACGCGCCTGACGGTCTGGTGGTCGGGCCCCGCGGGCGCGTCTTTCCACCTCCGGGCGGAGGGTATCGACCGCATCGTCCGTCGATCGACCACCCCCCAGAAGGACGCCCCCCTCGACACCGCGGTCCTCCTGCTCCGCGCGGGGACCCGAGACGTCATCCTCGACGGGATCCGCGTGCCGAGTCGGACCCACCTGCGCATCGGAGGGTTCACCATCGAGCGTCCCGACGCGACGATCGAGTATGACCTCCTTGGGCTCGGTGCCACCACCCAACGCCATCCGTTGGTCCGTGAGGCGGGAAGTCTCCGCCAGTTCCTCGGCACTCGTCGACCCGACCTCATCCTCCTCTGGTACGGCACGAACTCGGTGCGCGAGGCCCCGTTCGCCTCGGACCGATTCCGTCGGGATCTCGTGAGCCTCATCCAACTGGTCCGTCAGGCGTCACCGGATGCCGCGCTCCTCGTGGTCGGACCTCCCGATCTCGCGGAGCTCGTGCGGGCCGCACGACCGGCCAAGCGGTCCAGGCGCACCCGGCGGCGGACGAGGCCGACGCCGCCCCCGCCGATCGCCTGCCCTGCTGATCCCGCCCCACCTTCCAGCGGCGCCCGCACCGGCCCCACGGGTGCCGCGCGACGGTCCCACCCGAACGTCGGCCACGTCCGCGACCTGATGCGGGACGCGGCCCTCGCCCATGGCGCCGCATTCCTCGACCCCTATGCCCTTCAGGGGGAGACCGGCGGGATGGTACGATGGTATTGTGCGACGCCTCAACTGAGTTCTGGGGACCTGATCCACCTGACGGATGCCGGCTATCGCCAGCTCGCGTCATCCCTCGCGGAGGCGCTGGCCCGACGCCCGGCGCCCTGACCCGCTACGGGAGGTGCGCATCGGATCTCCGGACTGCCGCCGATGATGAGCGTATCCTCCTTCGCGCTCATCCGCCAGGAAGGGACGTGCGCTTGTGGTGCGCTTCGGTACGGCGCTGACTCTGACCGCTGCGGTGGTTCCTTCTCTCGACACGACGACGCTGTGAGTAGGAGCCCGAGGAGCCAGAGGCGTCACATCATCGCTACCTCAGGACATAGGTCGCGAGCGTCGCCTGAACCTCATAGATATTCAACTTCTTGTTGAATTGCTTCTGGACCGGTGTCGGTGATCCCGCGATCCAGATCTTCAACTCCGCATCAAGATCGAAGGTGCCAGCGGTCTCCACGCTGAAGTGGATGATGCTGCGGTAGGGAATCGAATGATACTCGACCTTGCTCCCGGTGATCCCTTGCTTGTCCACCAGGACAAAGCGTTTGTCGGTGAAGACGAAATAGTCGCGGATGAGCTGGTACGCATGCTCGACCTGCTCGCCCGGGATCAGGATCTGACTGAATTCCTTCTGGATCACACTGGCATCGATCTTCGATGCATTGCCGAGCACACCATCCAAGAGTCCCATAATCACCCCAATTGAAAGGAAGAGCGAACGCCCATCAAGTCGAGAAGGTAGCTCCGAAGTCGTCTGGTGGCCACCATGTTCCGTGGCCAGCCTGTGGCCGGCCATGGGCTGCACCGCCGACGCCCCGACGCCCCGCACCCCCGCGGGGCTGCTCGGCGTGCGCAGTGGCGTGCGCGGCCATCCTACCGGTCGCCGCCCGCCACGAGGCGCTGGCGAGGTCAGCGATCCCGCCGTATGATCCACGGATCGACGGCCCACCCCGATTGAAATTCCTATCCCGGCGACGACAAGGTGCCCGACTTCCGGCGCCCTGACCCGCTACGGGAGGTGCGCATCGGATCTCCGGTCGTAGAGAATCATCCGTCGCCCAGCGCGTAGAAGAACCCATCACGGGCCCCGACGTACAGACGGCCGCGCCAGAGGGCCGGCGTGCTCTCGATGCAGGCGCGCGAGGGGATGGTCACCGCCCAGCGGAGCGGCGGCGTGGCGTTCGGTTGGCGCATGTCAAAGGCCTGGATGCGCCCCTGACAGTCGGCCACGATCAGCGTCGAGTCCACCACGACCGGGGAACTCCAGGCATGCCAGCCCAACGAGAGTCGCCACCGCTCCGCTCCCGAATCGCGATCGACCGCCAGGAGGACCCCGGCATTCGTCGGGACCAAGAGGAGCGAGCCGTATAACGCCGGGGTGGCGTACACCCCGCCGAAGTCCGACCCACGAGGCACCGTGCGCTTCCAGCGCACCGGGTGCTCCGGCCGTGAGGGATCGAGACTGTACAGCTGCCCCATCTCTCGCATCCGAGCGTTGGACCGTTGATCCTCCGCGCCCACATAGAGCATCCCTCGCTCATCCACCACCATCGTCGCGTTGATGTCGTCGCCGCCCCAGAACCGGAAGGTCCGCGTGACGCGCGAGGGGTCGGTCACGAGATGGGTGAGATCGAACCCGCTGATGAGCCCGCCGCTGTTGCCGATGTACGCCCGATTGCCGAAGAGCACGACGGAATTCTCGATGCTCACATCCCGATCGCCCAGAGCGCGGAGCTGTTCGTCATCGAACCCGGGAGCCAAGAAGACGATCGTGGGATCGACCTGGACGAGCCCTGATGCATCGTAGCGCCGGTTCAGGCGAACGATGTAGAACCAGCCGTTCTCCCCTCCCTCGAAGAGATGGTCACGGAGGACGACGGCGTTCCCATCCCAGTCATCGTTCCACATGGGCCGAGGGGCGCTCGAGGCCGGGAGCGACCACACCGTGGTCGGGCGAGGCCGATCGATGGCGATGATGCGGAAATTGCCATCGCGTGATCCCGAATACACCAAGGGATAGCCGTCCGGATCGACGGTGACGCTCCCCTTGATGATGTCGCCCACCGACAGACTCGGCCGCAGCGGCGCCCCCGTGGCCGCATCGAGGAAATGGACCTGTCGATCATAGGCACCGACGATCACCTCCGTCCGACCACCCCGTTCGATCACAGACGGTTGCCCGGTCCAACCGGTCCCACACCACTCGCGAGGCTCGCGATTGACCCACGAGGTCGCGCACATCGCGCGGCCCGGGACGCGCCAGAGGATCCGAGGATTCGAGGGGACCGGACCACGGCCGTAATACGACCGCGTCGCGTTGCCGCGGAACATGACGAGCCCCTGCACGCTGTCCGCCGTGATGGAGTGACCGATACCGGAAGCGGGGGCCCACTCCGCCGCGGCCACGCTCGGCGTGCCCGGGGCCTCCGCCCGCGCCTCCGGGAGGCTCCGCGGCACCTCGCATCCCCACCCCACAACGATGAGGGACAGTAGGTAGGACCACGAGCGAGGATGTGGCAACCTGCACGGTGCGTCTGACACGATTCGCATTGGATCTAGGGTGGCGATATGTGACGGCGGTTTTAAGGGATCAAAGGACAAAGGTCCAGACGCCGTGCGTCGGGACCTTCGCCACTCAACCTCTCCTCTTCAATTCCATCGGGACGGCGGGATTCGAACCCGCGACCCCCTGAACCCCATTCAGGTGCGCTACCGGGCTGCGCTACGTCCCGTCCGCCGCACCTTGCGGACAGACAGAGAATGTACGCGCACCAGCCACCGAAGGCTACTGTCTTGTCTCGCCCCTGGGCTCGGACCGCCACAGGGACGGCGTCAGATCCAGCGACCAGCGCCGTGAGTGCTTCGATATCCGCCCACACGATCGCTCAGCGGGCGATCACTGGACCCAAGACTTCCGGTCGTCTGGTGGCACGAAGTTCGAGAGGAAGAGACGCTCCTCGCTCGTGAGACTCCCCATGCCCTGCGCCGAGATCTTATCCAGGATCCGGTTCACCTCCTCCCGCGTGAGCGCATGCACCCCCTCGAGCCGAAGGTCACCCGGCGGCATCCGCACCACCCGATCCAACACCTGTGGCGCCTGCCGCATGCGCCGCTGGAACCGGCGCTTGGCTGAGAACCGCTCGCGCATCTGAAGGTAGACCCATGCCCCGAGATACCCACCGAGGTGGGCGAAGTCGGCTACCCCGCCGCGCGAGCCACCGAACCCGGAGTAGAGCGCGAACATCGTCGTGATCACCACGAGCAACCACGCTTCCACCGGGATGATCCCCCAGATGTAGATCCGCTCCTTCGGCCAGAAGAGCGCGAAGGCGAGCATGACGCCGAAGACGCCCGCCGAAGCACCGATCACGGCATGCGACGGGGCGAGGACGAAGGTCAGCAGCGCCCCCGAGATCCCACTCGCGAAGTAGAGCTGCGCGAAGTCGCGAGCCCCGATCCGCTGTTCCACCCGCGCCCCGAAGAAGAAGAGCCCCAGCATGTTGAAGAAGAGATGCCCGAGCCCACCATGCAGGAACATGTAGGTGACGATCGTCCACGGGCGGGTCAGGATCGCCTGCGGGATGAAGACGAGAGGCTCGAGGAGCGCATCGCCGAGCAGTAGTTGCACCCCGAAGACCACGACGTTCGCAATGAGGAGCCGCTGGACCCAGGGTGTCATCGGGAGGAATGTAATGGTATGGTGCCGCTTGAAACCGGGGCCTCCGTGAGCTAGTTTTCACAGACCATGTCCCGACTCTTCTCCCGCCACCTCGCGTTGCTGGTCCTGCTCGCGGCGCTCGCGCTCCCGAGCGCGGCCGAGGCGCAACGGAAGAAGAATCGGACCCCCACACGGCGGCCGGTCGCGGCGCTCGGAGCGCGCGCTGCCAACCCGAAGGGTCCGTTCGCCGCCAATGCCGTGGCCCACGCCGTCGCCCACCACGATTCTCTGGTCGCCGTCTCGCGCTCCCTGCTCGGGGTGCGGTACGTCTGGGCCGGAGAGTCAACCAAGGGCGTCGACTGCTCCGGGTTGGTTCGGTATGTCTTCGGCCGGTTCGGGATCGACCTGCCCCACAGCGCGGCGATGCTCGCCGAGCGCGGCACCTCGGTCCCCTCTGACACGGCCACGATGCAGCCGGGCGACTTGATCGTCTTCAGCAAGCCGAAGAGCAGCCGGATCTCCCACGTCGGCATCTACACGGGACGCGGCATGATGCTGCACGCCTCGTCGGTCAAGAAGCAGGTCGTCGAGGTCCCGCTCATCGGCTACCGTGGGTTGACCCTTCGCGATGTCCGGCGCGTGGTACAGGCGCCCGCCATCGCCACCTCGCCGCTCCCGTCCGGCTACCCGTAAGCCCGCCCAGCAACGGCAGGCTCCGAGAGCTCGCCGCACTCGGCCTCGGCCTCGGGACCACCGCCTTCGGTGGCCCAGCAGCCCACATCGCGTTGATGGAACGGGAGGTCGTCGGACGCCGGCAGTGGCTCACCCGCGAGCACTTCCTCGACCTCGTGAGCGCGTCGGCGATGATCCCGGGGCCGAATTCCACCGAGCTTGCGATGCACATCGGCTATCGGCGCGCCGGATGGCGCGGGCTGATCGTCACCGGGCTGAGCTTCATCCTCCCCGCGATGGTGATCACCTTGGGACTCGCGTGGGTCTATCTCCGCGCCGGGGCGCTGCCGGCGGTCGGCGGGATCCTCGCGGGGATCAAGCCCGTGGTCCTCGCCGTGGTGCTCCACGCCCTCTGGGGGCGCGGTGTGACGGCGATCCGCTCGGCGATGACGGCCGCGGTCGCAGTGGCCGCACTCGTCGCCACCTGGCTCGGTGTGCACGAGCTGACCATCCTCGCCGTCGCGGCCCTCGTGACGTGGACCGATCGACGCGTGATCGCCGGCGGCGACCCGCTCGCACATCTCTCAGGGGCGATGGTGCCGTTCGCCATCGGCGGTTCCAGCGATGCCCTTCCGACCTTGGGAGGGATCCTCGCCGTCTTCGCGAAGGCCGGCGCCTTCCTCTTCGGGAGCGGCTATGTGCTCCTCGCCTTCCTCCGCACCGATCTCGTCGAGCGGCTCGGCTGGCTCACCGAGTCGCAACTCCTCGACGCGATCGCCGCGGGCCAGATGACGCCCGGCCCCGTGTTCACGACGGCGACCTTCATCGGATATCTGCTGGCGGGGTACGCGGGGGCGGTGGTCGCGACGGTGGGGATCTTCCTTCCGGCGTTCGTCTTCGTCGCGCTCACCGCGCCTGTGCTCGAGCGATATATGGCGCACCCCGATGTGCGGGCCGCCCTGCGCGGGTTGAATGCGGCCTCCCTCGCACTCATGATCGCGGTGAGTCTCCCGCTCGGGCGCGCCGCGCTCGGCACGCCAGGGCTCGGCGTGCCCCTCACCCTCCTCGCCCTCGTGGCGATCGTCCGCTGGCGCGTGAACGCCGGCTGGCTCGTGCTGAGTGGCGGCGCGATCGGCTGGCTAGCTTCCATCGCATGACCACGCCCATCGCCTTCCTTGGCACCGGACTCCTCGGCGCCGGCTTCGTCGAGGCCGCGCTCGGGCGCGGCGAGTCGGTCCATGTCTGGAATCGTACCCGCACCAAGGCCGAGCCACTCGCCGCGCTCGGCGCGACCGTCTGCGATACGCCGGCCGAGGCCGTGCGTGGCGTGAGCCGTGTGCATCTCGTCCTCCAGGATGACGCCTCGGTCGATGCGGTGATCGAGGCAGTGCGCCCCGGCCTCGGCGCCGATGTGACGATCGTCGATCACACCACGACGCGTCCCGACCTCACCGCCTCTCGCGCCGCGCGACTCTCCGCCGCCGGTGTGCGATATCTCCACTGCCCCGTCTTCATCGGACCCCCCGGGGCACGGAAGGCCGAAGGGGTCATGCTCGCCTGCGGCCCACGCGCGTGGTTCGACGCTGTTCACCCGGCCCTCGCACGGCAGGCCTCACGGATCGAGTACCTCGGCGAGCGCCCTGACATCGCCGCCGCGTTCAAGCTCGCAGGGAACGCCCTGCTCCTCGGCATCACCGGGCTCGTCTCCGATACCGTGACGGTGCTCGATCGCGCCGGTGTGCCCGGGGCGGATATCGCCAAACTGCTCGAGTATCTCAACCCGAGCCATGTGGTGGCCGCGCGCGCCAAGCGGATGACAAACAGGGATTTCGCCCCGAGCTTCGAGCTCGCGATGGCGCGGAAGGATCTCCGACTGATGCAGGAGTCGGTGGGTGACGCGCCGTTGATGGTGATCCCCGGGATGGCCGCGCGGATGGATGCGCTCCTCGCCGAGGGGCTGGGGCATCAGGACTTCGGGGTGATCGGACGCGACGCCGTGCGGTGAGCCCCACGGGGCATCACCACCGCCCGACGATCCGTCCGAGGATCAATCGCGCGTAGGTCCGTCGAGCCTTCAGGGTGCCGAGGTGAATGGAATCACCCGCCATCCCCGGGACCTTCCCCGAGGCGACGAGCCCGTGCCAATCGAGTACCTCGACATGGGGAAACCGGTTCGCGAGCGACCGGATCCGCGCGTTGTTCGGAGCGATCCAGGCGCGATCGGCATAGACCGTCAGGAGGATCACCCGCGGGTGATCCTCGGCAGGCAACACCGACATGATCTCGTCGTACACCGCCATCTCGACCGGACCGTTCGTCCCTACCTGGAGGACCACGGTCGCACCCAATCGTCCCTCCGATTTGAGCTGACGTAGACGACGGAGGGTCGCTCGCCCCTGACGGCTCACCTCGGCATCGACGCTGACCCCGCCCGCCTGCAGCTGGGGGGCGGCACCCAACATCACCGATTCCCCGATGGCGAAGGGAGGGATGACCATCGCGGTGCCACCACCGACCGAATCCGTCTCTGCGGTCGAATCGGCTGGCGCCATCTCCGTCGCGGGGATCGTCGCCTCGTCGGTCGTCGTGGTATCGCGGGAGATCACGATCACCTCTGAGGCCAACAGCTCGGCCAAGAACGCCGAGTCTACCGGAGGCACATCATCAACCGTCGCGCTCGTGGCGACGACGGCGGTGGAGTCATCGACGGAATTTCCGCTCGGTGAGGGGGGGAGAGCGGCGGCCTGCGCGCGGGCCGCCGCCGCGATGGCCGATCGGCCCATCTGTGAGGCACACTCTACCTCGCCGAGGCACCGATCAGGGGCGCGTGCCACGCTCACACTGGCCCAGAGCACCGCGCCACCGACCACCGCTCCGAGCGTCATCCCACGCCATTGGGCCACCAGATCAAATCGACGTGCAGACCCATCGTCCCGTCGCCACCATCGCCCGATCGCACCCTGACGGACCGGGAGCTCGATGAGGCGATAGCTGCACTCGGTGATGGGGAGGGTCAGTGCGATGGCCGACGCGAACTGTGCGGGCGACATCGGGACGCCCGCCTCACCACGGATGATCTGATAGATCGGCCAATGGAAGAGATAGAGGCCGTAGCTTCGCGTACCGACCCACGCCAAGGCACGATGACCGAGCACCCGACCGGCGAGTGCGCCAGGATGGGTCACCGCGAGAATGACGAAGAGCGTCGCGACACTCGAGACCAGGAGCCCGCCTCGGAACAACCACGGATCGAACCGCACCCCGGTGAGGATGGTCGCCGCTGGCTCGCTGAGATGTAGCTGCCACATCAGGAGCGCGAGGACCGACACCCCGATGAGGGCCAGCAGGTCCAGCTGCCGACCTTCGGTGCGCCACGGCCCCTCCATTAATGTCCGAGGGACCCAGAGCCACCCCAAGGCGGCACCGAGGAGAAGGCCCCCGGCCCTCGAGAGCGTGCTGAGGTATAGGGTGTCATTGATGCTGATGCACCGTCCGGCGATCCGCCAATAGCCATACATCGCCTCAGGTGTACAGGCGGAGTCGATGTCGCCCGGGACATAGAGCATGGCGACCACGAACTGGAGCCCGACCGCGATCACGAAGAGCGCCATCGCCGCACGCATCGGCCGCACCGGCTGCCGCCGAAGGAGCAGGACCATGACCAGTGGCCAGAGCAGATAGAACTGCTCCTCGACGGCCAGGGACCAGAGGTGGCGGAGTGGCACGAACGCCTCGCTCGCCGTGTACCCGGCCCCCACCCAGAGCTGATACCAGTTGCTCACGTAGGTGAGCCCCGCGACGAGATCCCCACGCGTGCGGCCCTGTGCCTCGGGACGGAGGGCCGCTAGATAGACCACGAGTAGCGACAACAGCAGGAACAGTGCGGGCAGCAGTCGCCGCCCTCGACGCATCCAGAAGGCTCCCACGTCGATGCGTCGCTCGTCGTGGTGCTCGGCGAGCAGCAAGAGGGTGATCAGATAACCCGAGATGACGAAGAACACCTCGACGCCAAGGAATCCCCCCGGGAGCCACTGCGCATTGGCGTGGTACGCCATGACCGCGATGACGGCGAGCGCACGCATCCCATCGAGCCCGGGCAGATGCGGCAGGCGGCGAGCGGTTGGCACGCCAGCAGGCGTGGGGGTCGAGTCGGTCATCCGGATTCGGAGGTGAGCCCACGACAAGGCCCCCGCACCGTTAAAGGATGCGGGGGCCTCTCGAGAGCGGGCGATGGGACTCGAACCCACGACGTCCAGCTTGGGAAGCTGGCATTCTACCAACTGAATTACGCCCGCGAACCTGCAATAAGTCTATGCCGGGCCTCGCTATAGAGGCAAGGGGAGCGCCTGCCCCCTACCCCCAGAGTCGAGGATCCGCCGGGATGATCACGCTCCCCTCGAACGCCAAGCCTGGTTCCCGGTCCTTGGCGAGGAGCAACGGCCCATCGAGGTCGACGAATGCCGCATCGGCCGCGAGCAACAACGCCGGCGCCATCGCCAACGAGGTCCCGAGCATGCACCCCACCATGATCGTGAGCCCCAATCCCTTGGCCGCCCCTGCGAGGGCGAGCGCCTCGGTGAGCCCACCGGTCTTGTCGAGCTTGATGTTGATCGCCTGATATCGGCCCGCGAGGGAGGCGAGGCTCGCCCGATCATGCACGCTCTCGTCGGCGCAGATCGGGATCGTGCTCCGCAGCGCATCGAGTGCCGCGTCGTCACCCGCCGGGAGCGGCTGCTCGATCAACGCGACCCCGGCGGCCTCGCACGCGGCGAGGTTCTGGGCGAGGAGATCCGCGCGCCACGACTCATTCGCATCCACGATCAGCGTGGCCCTCGGCGCCGCCGCTCGGACGGCACGGATCCGTGCCGCATCTCCCTCGCCGCCGAGCTTGATCTTGAGCACGGGGCGATGCTGCGCGAGGGTCGCCGCCGCAGCCATCGCATCAGGCGACCCCAAACTCAAGGTGTACGCCGAGATCACCGGCGCCGGTGGGGCCACCCCGGCCCGCTCGGAGACCGGAACACCGGTGAGCTTGGCCTCGAGATCCCAGCAGGCACAGTCGAGCGCGTTGCGGGCCGCGCCCGCCGGCAGCGCGTACGAGAGCGACTCCCGCAAGGCAACGATAGGTGAGGTCGCGCCACGTACCGCGGTGGGATCCTGATCGGCCCCGACCCCTTCGATGTGTGGCCGCTGCGCCTCGATCTGCGCGACGACGCTCTGGACCGATTCCCCATATCGCGCGTAGGGCACACACTCGCCGCGCCCGATCCGATCGCCGGAGCGGAGCGTCACCACCACCACCACCGCCTCCGTGCGACTCCCGCGTGCGATGGTGAAATGCCCCGCGATCGGCCACCATTCGACGGCGACCTCGAGCGTGATGCCGCGTGCGCTCACGGGAACTCGCCGCGCAGGCGCTCGACGATCGCGCGCACCCCGAACCGCACGGGATCGGTCGCGGGGAGTCCATGCGCCGCCTCGACCTCGGCGCAGTAGGCACGCGCCGCCTCCTCGGTGAGCGCCTGCGTGTTGATCGCGATCCCCACCGGACGGATCGCGGGATTGGTGAGGCGCCCGCACGCGACGGTGAGATCGATCACCGCCCGGATCGACGGCAGGGGATGGCTCACGCCGCGCATCGAGGTGCGCGTCGGCTCATGACAGACCACGACGGCATCGGGCTGCGCCCCATGCAGGAGCCCGAGTGTGACGCCGGCGAACGAGGGATGAAAGAGCGAGCCCTGCCCTTCGATGACGTCCCAGTGCGTCGGCGCCGCCTCGGGGGAGAGCCACTCCACCGCGCCCGAGATGAAATCCGCGACGACCGCATCGATCGCGACCCCGCGCCCACTGATGAAGACCCCCGTCTGCCCCGTCG
>Ga0194123_10002890_pt1 | contig 21531 bp, 18 predicted proteins | sample TA2MahsurfametaG_5_FD_155479 | JGI IMG/M metagenome (GOLD analysis project Ga0194123, IMG submission 155479) | Freshwater microbial communities from Lake Tanganyika, Tanzania - TA2015023 Mahale A surface | ecosystem: Environmental > Aquatic > Freshwater > Lake | place: Tanzania: Lake Tanganyika... | reverse complement strand
TTCACTCAACAGACTGCGATCAGGGATGGTCGCGGCGGCCCTGCTATGAGGCCGAAACTTCTCCCCCGCCGTGACGCGGGGGCGGTGAATAGCGTCGGGGAACTGGCAGCCGAACGAAGAAGCAGGACAGGTCGAAAGACAGGTCCAGGCGCCAAATAGCCAGTCGATGGGGAAGAGAGCGTGGCGAACTCCCACTCCCGTATGAACCCTTGGAGGCAAAACCTCCAAGGGTTCTTTTTTGTCCAAATCGTTTGCGGCCAACGATTCAGTTTAGGAAAAAAACGTCTCTTTTCCGCGGAAAATTCGTTGACCCCCGCTCCCCCGAATGGTTTAATTTTTAGCTTATCTTATCCGGAGGTTCATGTGGCTAAAAGGTTAGGCATCAAAGCAAAACTGCGGTCGGAGATCGGGGGGCGTCGGCCCCACCGGATCCGTGCCGGCGGCCGTGTTCCGGCGATTCTTTACGGAGGTGGCAAGGCGGAGGCTCTGGAACTAAACGGGCGAGAAATCGCCGAGGCTCTGCACGGGGCTTCTTCGGACAGCGTTCTCGTGGATCTGACGGTGGAAGCTGAGGGGGGTGCGGTCACCAAAAAGATGGCTTTGATCCGCGAGGTTCAGCACGACCCGCTTAAGGACACGATCGAGCATGTGGATTTTCACCAAGTCGAAGAAAACAAAAAGCTGCGTGTGGATGTCCCGGTGCATGAACTGGGTGAGGCCGTAGGTGTGCGCACGGGCGGCGGCATCCTGGACCACGCGCTTCGCACCTTGCGAGTGGAATGTTTGCCCAAGGATTTGCCGGACCGGATCGACGTGGACGTTTCCGCCCTTGAAGTCGGTCAGTCGATTCACGTTAGCGAGGTGAAGTTGCCGGCTGGGGTGACGGTGCTGAACGCCAAGGAGCTTCCGGTGTTCATGGTGTTGTTGCCAACAGTGGAGGAGGAGCCGACGGCCGAGGCGGGGGCCGCCACGGAACCCGAAGTCATCCGGGAAAAGAAGGAGGGCGAGGAAGGCGAAGCTACGGGGGACAAGAAAGAGGCAGGCAAGGTCGAAGCGAAAGCCGGCAAAACCGAGCCGAAGAAGGACGCGAAGGAACCCGCGAAGGCGGAAGCCAAGGAGGGAGGCAAGAAGGAACCAGCCAAGAAGTAAGCGGCGGTCCATCCCATGGAATTCTGTCTCGTCGCCGGATTGGGAAACGAGGGCTCCACCTACCGGGGCACCCGTCACAACCTCGGCTTCGAGGTGGTCGACCGACTGGCCGCCGGGCAGGCCGCCGCTTGGCAAAAAAGCCGCCAAGCTCAGGCATGGGAGGCACGGCTACCTGATAACCGGATTTTGCTGAAACCGACGACGATGATGAACGCCTCGGGCGAGGCGATCCGGGCAGCGGTGGGCCACTGGAAGATTCCTTTAAATCATTTTATGGTAATTGTAGACGACATTGATTTGCCGCTAGGCCGGATCCGTTTGCGGGCGGAAGGCTCGAGCGGCGGCCATCGTGGCCTGGAATCCATCGAGCAGGCTCTGGGCACCCGGGATTTTCTTCGCCTCCGGGCCGGGGTCGGCCGGCCGGCTGACTCGCAGGAGGCAGCGGACCATGTTTTGGAAACCTTTCTTCCTGAAGAGCGGCCGGTGGTCGCCCGGATGGTGACGGCAGCCGCGGAAGCGGTGGAAGCGTGGTGGCAAAACGGCTGGGAGGCCGCTTTGCCGCTGGGCAACCGGAAAGTGGAGACATGAAAACATACGACCTGTTGGTGATTTTGGACCTGGCCGGCAAGGAGGAGTCCTTACCGGAAGCCCTCGCCCTGGTGGAAAACGAAGTGAAATCGGTCGGCGGCAAGGTGCGCCGCACCCAGAAAATGGAACGGAAGAAGTTCGAATATGTAGCTGGGCCGTTGGAAGCTGGCTTTTACGTGAACCTCACCTGTGATCTGCCCTCGCAAGAGATTTCGAAGCTCCGCGGCAAGCTGGAGTTATGCGCCCCGGTCTACCGGCACCTCTTGGTGGCCGCGGGAGAAGAGGGCAAGTCAACGAAATCCAAAATTGCCGCCGAGACGGCCGCCTAGGGGAGAACGCTGTGGCTAGCCTGAACAAAGTTTTCTTGATGGGGAACCTGACCCGGGACCCGGAGGTGCGGCACACGCCGAAAGGCACCGCCGTCGGCGATCTGGCGATGGCCATCAATCTCACGTATCGGGCCCAGGACGGGACCGAAAAAGAGGAGGTCTGCTATGTGGACGTGGTGGTGTGGGGGCGTCAGGCGGAAACCTGCCGCGATTATCTTTCCAAAGGGGCGCCGATTTTTGTGGAAGGCCGGTTGCAGTTGGACCAGTGGGAAGGTCCGGAAGGGGAAAAGAAAAGCCGGCTGAGAGTCCGGGCGGATCGGGTACAATTTTTATCGCGTGGCGGCGGAGGGGGTGGTGGCCGTGGCGGCCGCAGTGAAGGCGGATCGGCCCGGGAACGTTCCGGTGAATCGCCAGCCCCCAAAGCCCCGGCGGCGGATCCCGCCGATGACGACGTCCCTTTTTAACCCCCATCCAGGAGCACCCTCATGAACCTCGAAGTCATCCTCAAAGGCCCCGTCCGCGGACTGGGCGCCGAAGCCGATTTAGTCAAAGTCCGTCCCGGATACGCCCGGAATTTCCTGTTCCCCAACGGGCTGGCCGCACCGGTCAATGCCGCGAGCAAACGGCAACTGGAAGCGCTAAAAAAGCGCCGCGTCGAGCGGGAGGCAGCGGAAACCGCGGAGGCGGAGGAAAAGGCCGGCCGGTTGGCCCGTCTGGTCCTGAACTTTGAGCTGAAGCAGGCCGAGGAGGGAGCGACCAAGCTGTTTGGATCGATCACCACCGGGGAAATCGCGGCCGCGTTGGCTGAAAAAGGTTTTGAGGTCGAAAAGCGCGACATCGACCTTTCCAAGGCTTTGAACCTTATCGGGGAACACGAGGTGGTGGTGCATTTGGGGTATGCGGTCAAAAGCACGGTGAAGGTCAAAATCAGTGGAAAAACCGAGGAGGGGGATGGCGGTGGGGAGAAGACCACCAAAGCCCGGCGGTCCCGCAAAACAGACGCGGGAGAGGAAAAGGCCCCCAAAGAGAAAAAGGTCTAAAACAAAAGCCATAATATATTAGTAATCAATAAGTAATAAAAATTGTAAGCAATTATCGACAAACGCTTATTGATAGCTATTTACGCATTTTACCGTGAAAAAATCGGGCATTGTAACGGGTGTGCTCAAACGGCCTATTTTCAGGCTGTGGAGGGGGGCTTTGGCTTGGATCTTTGCCGTGGCGATAGCGTTACCGCTTTGCGCCCAGGAACCCGAGGCTCAGTCCTCTCCCCAACCTAGCCAAACCCGGGCACGAACCTTCGTTCCCTCCCCCTCGGCCTCTGATCGGGCCGCCACCAGCGGACAGATCAAAATCCTGGAAATTGAATATTCCTCCCGGCGGGAGGACGTGCCCATCAATGAGGAAAAGCTCCGCCAGAATATGCGGAGCGCGAAAGGGGGCATTTACTCCCAGCAAACCGTCGACGGGGATATTGAAAGCCTCTATGCCACGGGGGATTACAGCAATGTGCAGATTGTCACCTCCGAGATGCGGGCGGAGGATGGCGAGAGGGGGGTCCGGCTTTCGGTGCTGGTTGACCCAAAGGTGCGGGTTTCGGCGGTGGAGGTGAAGCGAAAGCGGGCGGACGGGGGTCTGGACGATCAGCTCTCCGTGGATAAGGACGATTTGCTGGATCTCAAACTGAAGGCGCTGACGGCCAATGAAGAGCGGGGAGCCCAAGCCTTGGCGAGCGCCTTTAAAAAGAAGGAAACCGTCACCAAGGCGGGCGACATTCTCTCCGAGGAGCGCTTGCAGAGGGACACTGTCGCGATGGAGGACTTTTACCGGGACAAGGGATACAAGGATGCCAAAGTCAATCCGGTCACCACGCGGGTGGAGGGCGGGGAAGCCAAAGTGACCTTTGAGATCAACGAGGGGATCCGTGGCTTTATTGAAAAAATCCGTTTCATTGGCAACCAGGCCATTCCCTCCAAGGAGTTGGAGAAAGTGGTCAAACTCAAGCCCCGGGCGTGGTGGCAGTTGTTCAGCAAATCGGACCGCTATGAGGAATACGGGATGAAAGATGACATTGCCCGCCTGAAAAACCATTATCTTAATCGAGGATATATCGACGTAACGGTGACCGGATCCGTCGATCTGCCCCGCAACGCCCGCAACGAAGAGGCCCAGGCGGACGAGGCCAAGCGAGACTCGATACCGGCAGAGGACTTTGACCCGGATGAGATTCCGGCAGAGGACCTCATTTTAACATACCGGATTGAAGAAGGACGGCAGTACCGCGTCGGAAATCTAACCGTGGAAGGAAACACCTTTTTTTCGACCGACGATCTGCAAAACGAATTGCAAGGCCCCTCATCCAAGCTCAAGGAGATTTTTGACCAGGTGGAGCTAAAGATGATCAAGGCGGACGGGCTGCAACCAGGAGATGTGTATTCCATTAATGGGCTGCAAGCTTCGATGGAAACTTTGCAGGACAAGTACGGACGCCGTGGGTTCCGCGAAGCCCGCATCGAAACCCGGCTTCAGCCCAACGTCGAGACCGGGATGATCGACGTGAATTTCAGCATTAAGGAAGGGGAAAAGTTCTATGTGGACAAGATCGAGATCCAAGGAAACACGGTGACCAAGGACAAAGTCATCCGCCGGGAGATCGATCTGGCTCCCGGGGAGGTGTTTGACACCGTCCGGGAGAAATCCAGCAAGGCCAAGATCGAGGGGTTGAATTACTTCTCCAAGGTGGAGACGTATGCCGAGGAAACGGATGTACCCAATCGCCAAAAGCTAATCGTCAAAGTCACCGAGAAGCCGACCGGGGAAGTCAGCTTTGGAGCCGGATTCAGCTCCGTTGAACTGTTGACCGGGAACATCACCCTCGGGGAAAAGAATTTTGATATTCAAAAACTCTTTTCGACTTTCCCGCCGCGCGGCGGAGGTCAAAAGGCCCGGTTTCAGGCGGCCATTGGTTTTCGGTCCCAAAATCTTAACTTGGCCTTTACCGAGCCCTGGTTTTTGGACCGCCCGATCCGGCTCGATGTGAGTGGTTTTTACAACGGGGCCTCCTATATCAGCGAATTTTACAACCAGCAGAATTATGGAGCCTCGATTGGGTTAAGCCGCCGTTTGGGGGATGACTTTCCCCTGAACAAGTGGTCCGTGGGGCTAACCTATCGGCCGGAGTATTACAACATCATCGATCTGCAGTCCACGGCCCCGCCTTATTACCAAGCCTCCACCGGCGATACGCTAAAATCTTCCCTGCGGGGGTCGTTGATTTATGACGGGCGGGACAGCTATATGCTGGCGCGCCGAGGGCAGTTTTTTGAATTGGGGGCGGAGGGAGCGGGTGGCCCCCTGCTGGGTTCGGAAAACATTTGGAAAATCCGGGCGGAATACCGGGTGTATTTTCCGATTTGGAAGGAACAGGACTGGATTCTGTCGGGCCGGGCCCAGGTGGGCTTGGTGGACAGCTATAGCTCCACGCAATATGTGCCGATCTGGGATCAGCTTTTTGCGGGGGGATCGGGTTCGATCCGGGGTTTTAACCCCTCCTTGGGAAGCACGGTGAACCAAGGTGCGGTGGGGCCGAAGCAGAACGGGCAGCCCGTGGGGGGCGGGACCTCCGGGATTTATCAAGTGGAGATGACGGCGCCATTTCCCATTTTGGAAGACCGGGTGCGGTGGGCGGTCTTTTGCGACGGAGGCTTCGTGAATGAGAATGTGTTTGATTTTGCGCCCAAGACCTACAACGAAACCCAGACGATGATGGTGAACGGGACGCCGACTTCCTACGATGCGACCAACGGAGGGTTTCAGATCGGCGTGGGTTTCGGGATCCGCATGGATATTGGCATCGGGCCGATGAAGTTTGACGTCGGTTTTCCGGTGATGACGGGGGATCCCAACAACAAGGACGGCATCAAATTCTACTTTGACGGCGGGTATCAGTTCTAACTATGCTTTCCCTTCCATGAAATTCATTCCCACTTACTTACGCCTTGCCGCACTCGCGCTGGGCCTCCTCATCCCGGCCAGCGGAGCCTTGGCCCAAGATTTCTCCAAAATCGCGGTAATCGATTACAACACGATCATGAAAGAGTACTATAAGGCCAAGGACTCCCAAAAACAGATGGAAGACCTTGCGGCCAATTATCAGAAGGAGAGAACCGAACGGGACGCCGGATTGAAGACCCTGGTGGATGCCATCAATGGCCTACAAAAAGACCTGCAGGACCCGGCTTTGTCGGATGCCAAAAAGAAGGAAAAGGAAAATCAGCTCAAGGCCAAGGGAGAAGAAGGCCAAGTGAAACAACGGGAGATGATGGCCTTTGCCCAAACCGCTTCCAAGATTCTTGAGGACAAAAGGCAGCGTCTGACCCAAGAACTCACAGAGGATATCAACAAAGCCCTCGCCCAGATTGCCAAAAACAAATACAACATGGTTTTTGTCAAACCGCAGGTTCCCGGGCCTGGAGCATTAATTTTTTCCGACGGCATGGATGAAGTGACCACGCAAGTACTGGGAATTCTCAACAAGGACGCCCCGGTCTCATCCAAAAAAGAAGAGAAAAAGTAGGTTACGCCCTTGGCCGATATGAGCTCCCCGCGGAGCCTTGCGGAAATCGCCGATTTGATCGGTGGAAAACTTGAAGGAGATGGAGGCGTCCGTATTTCCGGGGTGGCGGACTTACAGGGGGCAGGGCCGACAGAAATATCTTTTTTAGCCCACCCGCGTTATGAAGCGGCCGCCCGCCAGACCCGGGCCGCCGCCCTGGTGGTGGGCCCTCAGGCCCCCAAGGATTTGGGGAAAGCCCGGATTCGGGTCGCCCATCCCTCGGCTGCCTTCACCCGGGTGGCTGTGTTATTTGCGCCAGCCTCGGCTCCGCGGCTCGAAGGGGTTCACCCGTCTGCCGTGGTCGCTTCCGGAGTAAGCTTGGGATCGCAAGTGGGCGTCGGGCCGCATGTCGTCCTGGAAGAAGGTGTGGTGGTCGGAGACGGAACCCAAATCGGAGCGGGCAGTTATCTCGGCCGCGAGGTTCGGATTGGTTCCCATTGCGTGCTCCACCCTCGTGTCTACGTAGGTGACCGGTGCCGCTTGGGCAACCGGGTGGTGCTGCATCCGGGAGCGGTGGTCGGGGCGGATGGATTTGGCTATGAAATGAAGGATGGGCGTCACCAGAAGGTGCCCCAACTAGGCTACGTGCAGATCGACGACGATGCGGAAATCGGGGCCAACACGACGATCGACCGGGGCCGTTTTGCCCGCACCCACATCGGGGAGGGTGCCAAAATCGACAACCTGGTGATGATCGCCCACAACTGCGTGGTCGGGCCCCACAGCGTGATCGTGGCCCAAAGTGGCCTGTCGGGCAGCACCACCACTGGTCATCACGTGACGATTGCCGGGCATGTCGGGACGGTGGGGCACACGCACATTGGTTCGGGGGCGATTTTGACGGCGAAGTCGGGGGTCACGAAAGACGTGCCGGAGGGGCAGACGTGGCGGGGGGCGCCGGCGCGACCGATCAAGGAGCAGATGGAAATGGAGGCCTACATCCAGCAGTTGCCGCAATTGGCCAGGCGCCTGAAAAGCCTGGAAGCAGGCAAGGGGAAGCTCCCCGCTCCCACCCAAAGCAAAAAGAGGCGCTCGCGGAGCAGCTAAGCGTAGACGCGCCAGTCCAGCTCCATGAAGATGGGATTGCGCCACTCGCAGTTGCCGAGAAAAGATTCGTCCACGCGGTCGGCCAGAATCTGGTCGTAGAGGCGGTGAAAGCGGAGAAGGTGGTCTTTGGTGCGCTTCACGGCGTAGGGAACCATGGTACCGGTTTTCATGATGAAGGCCCAATCGGAGGACTGGGCGAGGAGAAGTTCCCGGGCGGCCTGGCGCAGAGCCCGATCCCGCAGGTGGTGCGGTTGGGTGCGGGAGAACCGGCCCGCCAGCTCGATCATCCGCACCGTGGCCATGTGAAGATGGGGATAGATCCAGGCGTTGGAGCCCTCGAGCCAGACGGACCAGTGACCCTCGTTGCCCCAGGATGAAGCGCTTGGCGTGGCGATTTGGTGGGTATCGTGCCGGGAGAGAAATTCCGAAGGAGTGATCATGGCAAAGGTTTTTTGGTCGTAGGCGGTCTTGCGAAAGAGGTAATCGAGGAAGATGGGGCCCTCATACCACCAATGGCCATAGAGCTCGGCGTCATAGGGGCAGACCACGATGGGTTCCACCCCCATCTCCCCGCGGAGGTGCTCGATCTGTTTCTCGCGGTTGAACATGAAATTGCCGGCGTGGGCGGCGGCGCGTTCCCGGGCGACCCAAGGACGGTAGGGCTCCTTGTGGGGGGTTTTTCCGGTGATGCGGTGGTATTTTAGTCCGGTAAATTTCCGCATGCCGTTGGGCTGGATGTAGGGCCGGATGTAGTCGTACTCGAGGTCGAAACCGCAGTCCCGGTAGAAGTCCCGGTAGTCGCCGTCCCCCGGGTAGCCTTCCTCGGCGCTCCAGACCTGTTTGCTGGACTCGATATCGCGACCGAAGGCGGCAGGGCCGGCGTGGGTGAAAATCGGGGCGAAGACGCCGTAAGCGGGGCGGGGCTCGGCGTAGAGAACGCCGTGGGCATCGAGGATGAACCAGCGGATTTCCGATTCCTGCAGATAGTTTTCAAGGCCGGGGTAATAGGCGCATTCCGGGAGCCAGATGCCGCGGGGATCCCGGCCGAAGCAGGTGCGATAGTCGTTCCGTGCCACCTGGACCTGGGCGCGGACGGCTTGGGGAAATTCGCGCATGAGGGGGAGGAAGCCGTGGGTGGCGCCACAGGTGATGATTTCCAGGACCCCGGCATCCTGAAATTTACGAAAGGCACCGACGAGGTCCCGGCGGTAGCGATCGCAAAACATGGTTCGGCAGTGATGCAGGCGGTCATGGTAAAAACGGGCGAGTTCGTGAAAGGTCGGATCGTGACGGGTGCGATCCAATTCCTTGGCGGTCAATTCCAGTAATTTTTCCAGGCCGTGGACGTAGCGGTCCTGAAGCAGGGGATCCCGCATCATGGCACAGAGGGGTGGGGTGAGGGACATGGTCAGCCGGAACGGGACGCCGTCCCGAACGAGGCCTTCCATCATGTCGAGGAGGGGCAGGTAGGTCTCGGTGATGGCCTCGTAGAACCAGTCCTCCTCGAGGAACTCCGGATATTCCGGATGCCGGACAAACGGCAAATGGGCGTGCAGGATCGGGGCGACGTATCCGAGCGGCATGGTCGAAGGGCCTCGGAGCCGTTAGGCAGTGCGTCCGATGGGTTCGGGTAAGGGCGGTTGGCGGGTGGGATCGACCCCGGGGGTGGAGTCGGTCAGCCGGAGGAAAGAAAGCAGCACGGAGCGTTCCTCATGGCCGTCGGGGGCGCTGGCGGTGATGGGGATGTGGAAGCGGCCATCGGGGAAAGTGAAGTGATAGGAAAAGGTGCCGTCGGGGCGCAGGAGGATTTCACGGCCAGCGACAGTGACCTTGGCACCGGGGACGGTGCCGCCGTAGATGATCAGCTCGGCATTGACATGCATGGCAAAGGATCGGTCCGGGCTGCGGGAACCGGAGCTGAGGCTGGAGGGCAGGCCGCTGGTGCCGAGTTCGAGGAGGCGGCGGCGAAGGGTTTCGGTGATTTCGAGGGAGCCGACGCGGATGCGGCGAATGAGGTCGCCCCCAAGGTATTCGAGAAGGCGATCGGCCAAGCCGGCAGGAACGATGCGGCGCAGGGCGTAAGGGAAAGGAAGGGGGAAGCCGTCGCGCTGGAGGCGGGAAAGAGCCTTGGCGAGTCCTTCACCGGGCCGCATTTGTTGATGGATCAGGTCAAGGAGCTGGCGGAAGGAGTAATGGAAGGGGATGGTCACGAATTCAACTTCCCGGTGGGGGGATGGATCGTCGCGCGGAGTGAGCACTTCGTCGGAAACGGCCAGCTGATGGAAGGAGCCGTCGTGGCGATAGTAACCGAGCTCGGCCTGAAAGACGGTGGCAGGCCGGTGGACGGGGAGGTACCACTCCTTGGAGCCGGGAAAGATCTGGATCTGGTGGACCCTTTCCGAGCCGGGGATAAAGACCTGGAGAAAAACTTTACCCTCCGGCGATTCCTGCTCGGCGTCGCGGAGCTGCTGCCAACTAAAGTCCCAGTAGGTGTAAAGCCAGCGCGGGTCGCGGGCGGCGAGGAAAAGTCGGCGGGTGCCGTAGGATTCGGGGAGTTCCCCGAGGGATTCAAAGGCGGGGAGTTCCGGTTCAGGAGCGGAGGGAGTAAAGGGCTGGAGGACGAACTTATGAGCGGATGGATCGACCGGCAGCGGGTTTTCCCGAAGGCGCGGGGCGGAGGGAAGGTCCGACGAGCTTTTTTTACGGGAGGACGACTTTTGGGACGCGACCTTTTTTTTGGGTGCGGCCTTCTTGACGGTGGTTTTTTTGGTTTTTGGGGATGGCTTGGGCATGGTTTTGAGAAGAAATGATGGCTTTAGAACATCATTCTCCCCAAATCATCGCGCCAAATCAAACCAGTTATTACTCTTTCTGGTAGAATATTTTAAGGTATTAGCCATCATCTTCTTGTGAACACTAAACGTATCATTCCCTGTTTGGATGTGGATCGGGGCAGGGTAGTGAAGGGGGTTAAGTTTCTGGGGATTCGAGATGCGGGGGATCCGGCGGAATGTGCGCGGGCCTATCACGAGCAGGGGGCGGATGAACTGGTGTTTTTGGATATCACCGCCTCGGCGGAGGCGCGACCCATCCTGCTGGAGGCGGTGCGGCACACGGCGGAGGAGGTTTTTCTGCCTTTGACGGTGGGTGGAGGCATCCGTTCGGTGGAGAACGCACAGGAAATGTTGAGAGCTGGGGCGGACAAGGTGAGCCTCAACACGGCGGCGGTGCAGCGGCCGGAGCTGATTACGGAGGTGGCGGGGGCGTTCGGCTGCCAATGTGTGGTCTTGGCGATGGATGTGCGGAGGCGGGCCGGGGGGGGCTGGGAGGTGACAACGCACGGGGGGCGCCAAGCCACCGGTCTTGATGCCTTGGGGTGGGCGCGGGAAGGTGCCCGCCGTGGTGCCGGGGAAATTCTGCTCACCAGCATGGATGCGGACGGAACCAAGGCCGGGTACGATTTGGAGCTGACTCGCGCCGTCAGCTCGGCCGTGGGGATTCCCGTCATTGCAAGTGGGGGCGCGGGCACGCCGGAACATTTTGCAGAGGTGCTGGGCGAGGCGGGAGGGGCGGAGGCGGCCCTGGCAGCCAGCCTTTTCCACTTTGCGGAATTAACGGTGCCCCAAGTGAAAGAGTACCTGCAGAAAAAGGGAATCCCGGTACGGCCGGCCCAACGAAGATGATTTTTCCAGATGAGCAAAAGTTTTTGGCATTGGCGAAACAGGGAAATTTGATCCCGGTCAGCCGGGAAATTCTGGCGGACACGGAGACGCCGGTTTCGGCCTATCTCAAGCTCTCGGCCCAGCCGGGAGGGGCGGCTTTTCTCTTGGAAAGTGCGGAGTCGGCCGGGCGGCTGGGCCGATACTCGTTTGTGGGGGCCCGGCCCGCGGCGGTGATGGAGTTCCGGCAGGGGCGGGTGCGTTTCAGTCGGGCAAGCGGGGAGGTGGAGGAGAGGGCTCCGGAAAACCCCGATCCCCTTCGGGAGGTGCAGGCGATGCTGGCCGGACTTCGGCCGGTGGAGGCTTGGCCGGCGGAGCCGCCCCCCTTTACCGGAGGAGCGGTCGGGTTCTTGGCATTCGAAGCCGTCCGGTATTTTGAGCCGACGGTGGGGATGGCCCCCCGGGATGATCTCGGGGTGCCGGATGCCTGCTTTGCGTTGGTGGAGGAGTTTCTGGTGTTTGACCATGCCCGGCGGACGCTGCGCTTTGTGGTGCAGGTTCCGGTGGGGGACCACCCGCCGGAATCCTACCGGCAAGGGTTAAAACGATTGGAAGCCTTGGCGGGTCGTTTGACGCAACCCACGGGCAAGGCCAACGCGGAGGTGCCGCGCCGTCCCGAGGGGGATCTGCTGGCTGGAGCCACGCCCAACCTTCTCAAGGGGGAGTACTTAAAAATGGCGGCGGCGATGCAGGAACACATTCGTGCGGGGGACATTTTTCAAGTGGTGCCCTCGCAGCGTTTTACCGTGCCCTATTCCGGGCGGCCGATCGATCTGTACCGCTCCCTTCGCACGATCAATCCTTCCCCGTATATGTTCTGCCTGGAGATGGCCGGGCTGGCCTTGGTGGGATCCTCGCCGGAGACCCATGTGCGGTGTGAACACGGAAAGGTGGAGATCCGGCCGATTGCGGGGACCCGCCCGAGAGGGGCGAAGCCGGAAGAGGATCACCGGCTGGCGGAGGAGATGAAGGCGGATCCCAAGGAACGGGCCGAACACATCATGCTGGTGGATCTGGCGCGGAACGATTTGGGTCGGGTGTGCGAGTATGAAAGCGTCCGGGTCGTGGAGTTGATGGAGGTGGAGAAATTTTCCCATGTAATGCATCTGGTTTCGCGGGTGGAGGGAAAGCTCCGGCCGGACCAGGATGCCTTTCAGGTGATGCGGGCGACCTTTCCGGCCGGCACGGTGAGCGGTTCGCCCAAAGTGAGGGCGCTGCAGATCCTGGCGGCAGGGGAGCCGACGCGGCGCGGACCCTATGCGGGGGCGGCGGGCTATTTTTCCTTCGATGGGAACCTTGATTCCTGCATTTCCATCCGGACGATCCTGCTCAAGGGTGGCAAGGCCCATGTGCAGGCGGGAGGCGGGTTGGTGGCGGATTCAACGCCCGAAGGCGAGTACCAAGAGAGCGTCAACAAAGCCAAGGCGGGCCTGGCAGCGGTGGCGGCGGCCCGGGCGTTGGCGTAAAAGGAAGCCATGTTGCTGGTCCTCGATAATTACGACTCGTTTACTTACAACCTGGTTCAGTACTTCGGTGAGCTGGGGGCGAATCCGGTGGTAAAGCGAAATGATGTGATAACGCCGGAGGAGGTGGAGAGGTTGCGGCCGCGGCGGATCGTGATCTCCCCCGGGCCGGGCCAGCCGGCGGAGGCGGGCATCTCCCGGGAAGTGATCCGCCGCATGGGTAAAACCACCCCGATTCTCGGCGTCTGCCTGGGTCACCAATGCATCGCGGATGTCTACGGAGGAAAAGTTGTCCGGGCGGACCGCCTGATGCACGGAAAGACCTCCCCGATCCGGCATCAGGGCAGCGGCGTCTTTGCCGGCTTGCCGAATCCCTTTGAGGCGACCCGCTACCATTCCCTGATTGTGGAGAAGAGCTCGGTGCCGGACTGTCTGCAGATCACGGCAGACACGGCGGAGGGTGAGATCATGGGTCTGCAGCACCGGGAGTTTCCCGTCCATGGAGTCCAGTTCCACCCCGAATCCATCCTCAGCCGGGAGGGGAAGGATCTGCTGAGAAATTTTCTTACGCTTTAGCGGTCGGCGGCGGTCCGGAATCCGATCATTTCCAGCTGGGTTTTGGCGGAAGGATCGTTGCGGTTCCCATCCTGCCGCCGGGCCAAAGACACAGGGATGGGGTTGGGATCGGTAAAATTCCCTCCCATGGCCACTGGTCGTTTGAATGGGCCGACCGCCCATTCGCTGACGTTGCCGCCCAAATCGAAGTGGCCGAAAGGGCCCTTGTCCCCGGGGAAAGTTTCTCCGGGCGCGGCATTGAAGTACGTGTCTCCCGGGTCGCGCTGGTCGTTCGCGTTGCGGGCAAGACCAAGGTTGGCAGGAGGAGGATCCACGGGATCGCCCCAAGGAAAGCGGCGGCCTTCGGGGCCGACGGCGGCGCGCAGCCATTCCTCCATGGTGGGGAGGCGACGTTTTTTCCAGGCCGCGTAGGCGGCGGCACTGGGGTAGTCGACATTGAACACGGGGGTGTCGCGGGTGATTTTTTGGGCTTGGTAAGGCTCCTGTTTGCGGGCACGGCGCAGGATTTCCGTCCAGTCCCTGGGTTCGAGGGTACTCACGGAGGATTTTTGGGCCCGTGCCTCTTCCGGAACCCATTCCCGCCAATCCGGACTTTCCTTGGCGGCCGCAAGAAATTTTTCGTAATCCCCGATGGTGACCTCGTGCCGATCGAGCCAGAAGGCAGGGACCATGACGGTTTCGCCGTTAAGGGTGATGGGGCCGGCGGGGACGGGGAGAACGGCCTCGGCCAGGGTGGCGGGGGCATCGAGGAGAAACCGGGTAAAGAAAGTCCGGGCAAAGATGCCGAGGTAGGCGAACAGGGCGACGGTCCCGAGGCCGATGGCCCAGCGGCGGATGACGCGTGCCCGCAAGGTTTTGGCAGCAGCTTCCAATTCCTCCTTGCGAACGTGGACCTCGCGGACCTCGGCGAGCTGCCGTTCAAACTCCCGCGCTTGGCGAAGGAAGTCGAAGGCCGAGGAGCCGGGATTGCGAAGGATCTGGAGGAGCGGGGCAGATTTGGTTTGCCCCTGCAGGAGGGGTTCCAAAATGCCGGCCAGGTTCTGGGCGTTTTGGTGGAGGGAGGCTTCTGGTTGGCCGGGGTAGGCGGCGGGGTTGCGGAGCCGGGGGGTGCCCTTGGGGGAGAGGGTAGTGTCGTACTCCCCGAGGAGCCGGGCGGGGACGGAAGAGGATTCCATTTCCGCCAACACGGAGCCGAGAGCGGTGGCCAAACGGGCACAGGAGAGTAAAGAAGGTTTCTGACCAGCCAGACGGAAGTGAAGCATGGATGGATGAGGGACTGGTTCCAAGGCGACTAAAATGCGGTTTTCCCAAGGGACGGACTCGTAGAGGGCATACACGGCCGGGTGGTTGACCCGGGCCAGAGCCCGCACGGCTTTTGGAAAGACCGCAGAGCCGGCGGGGGGCACCAAGATCTGCACGGAACGTTCCAATTGATGATGTTTGGCCCAATAGAGCCGCCCCACCGGATGCGGACCGGCCGGGCTGGAAAGCCGGTAGGGCCCGAATTCCCGGCCCGAGAAGTTTTCCATGATTTCCGCCAGACGAAGGGGAAGCTGCTCGTCGGGGGCTAAAAGCGGGATCGGATAACCCGGGGGGAGGGATCCGGAGAGGTCGTAGCGGCTAAAAATGGCGAAGGGGATTTCCGGATATTTTTCGGCGAGAAGAATCAACGAGTCGGCCCGATCCGTGTCTTCCCAGAGGATGTCCGTCAAAAGGATCGAAAGGGGGCCCGGGCCTTGAAGGGCCGGTTCCAGCTCCGGCCACGACCCCACCGGCAGGAGTTTGGCGGTAGGGAAAAAATCCAAGATGTGGGCGGAAAAACTTTCGCGAGCCTCCGCATCTTCCTGCGCCAAGAGAATCGTGGCCACGACTGATTGTGAACTTTCCGTCCAAAAGGCGGAAGGAGCTATTTAATTCAAGTTGAGCTGGAGGCTGAGGCGAGCCGGAGCGCTCAGGATGGGAGACCCAGAGAGAGGCGGTGGATGGCGTAAGCGGCACCGAAGCCGTTGTCGATATTCACCACGGTGATTCCCGGGGCACAGGAGTTCAGCATACCCAAAAACGCCGTGAGTCCCTGGAGATGGGCGCCGTAGCCAACGGATGTGGGCACGGCCACGAGGGGATGGGGAACCAGGCCGCCTAAGACGCTGGGCAAAGCCGCTTCCATGCCTGCCACCACGATCAGAGCCTGATGGTTGCTTATTTCCGGCAAGCGTCGGAAGGTACGATGAAGTCCGGCGACCCCGATGTCGTAAAAGCGGGTCGGGCGATGGCCGAGGAATTCGAGGGTCACCAGCGCTTCCTCGGCCACGGGGTAATCGGAGGTGCCGGCCGCACAAACCGCAACGAGCATCTGCCGAGAGTCTTTGGCCCGAAACTTCCCCAAAGTAAAAATGCGGGCGCGGGAGTGGTAGGAACCTCGGGGAAAGGCCCGAGTCAGCAACTGACCCTTGTTGGCATCGACCCGGGTCACCAGCACCGGTTGTTTTGCCGACCAGAGTTTGCGGGCAATCGCCATGATTTGCGGCACGGTTTTCCCAGCCCCAAAGATGATTTCGGGAGCCCCCAATCGGTGACGGCGCTGGAGATCGACCTCGGCAAAGGCCTTTGGCAAGAAGCTCCGAGGGTGGCGGCGGATCGCCATCGCGGGTTCAGCCCAAGGCGGCCGTCAGGCGGGGAAGCAGGTCGGATATGGCCAGCCGTTCCTGCTGCATGGAGTCACGGTGGCGCAGAGTGACGGTGTCCTTGCGGCCGGCGAGCGGCCCCTCCTTGGCCCCTTCGAGGGTTTCAAAATCCACGGTGATGCCGAAAGGTGTGCCGACTTCGTCCTGTCGGCGGTAGCGGCGGCCGATGGCGCCGGCTTCGTCATAAAAGACCGGGAAGTGTTTGCGCAGATCGGCGGCCAGGGCGCGGGCTTTCTCCACGAGATCGGGTTTGTTCTTCAAAAGGGGAAAGATGCCGGCTTTCACCGGAGCGATGCGGGGGTGGAAACGGAGAACCACGCGGGTCTCCTGATTGCCCTTTTCATCGGTCACCCCCTCCTCCGTATAGGCTTCACAAATCAAGGCCAGGACGGTGCGGTCGACCCCGGCGCTGGGTTCGACGACATGGGGGATAAATTTTTCCCGGGTCTCCTCGTCGAAATATTCCAGTGGTTTGCCGCTGGCCGCCTGGTGCTGTTTGAGGTCGTAATCGGTGCGGTAAGCGATGCCCTCGAGCTCTTCCGCCCCAAAGGGAAACTCGTAAAGCAGGTCGTAGGTGCCTTGGGAGTAGAAAGCGCGGTCCTTGGCGGGCACGTCGTAGACCTGGATTTTTTTGCGGGGCAGGCCGATGGATTCGTACCAAGCGATGCGGTCTGTCAGCCACTTTTCCAACCAAGCTTTGCCTTCGGAGGGGCGGACGAAAAATTCCACCTCCATCTGTTCAAATTCGCGGGACCGGAAGGTGAAGTTGCGGGGGTTAATTTCGTTGCGAAACGCCTTGCCGATCTGCGCGATTCCAAAAGGAAGCTTTTTGCGGGAAACCTCGAGGACATTCTTGAACTGGACAAACATGGCTTGGGCGGTCTCGGGGCGGAGATAGGTGAGGTTGCGGTCATCCTCGACGGGTCCGACATAGGTTTTGAACATGAGGTTGAACTGCCGGGCCTCAGTGAGTTCCCCGCCGCAAGCCGTCACCATTTTGCTGGGTTTCTGCGGGCAAGGGGTGGAAGCGACCTGGTCGGCCCGGAAGCGGCCTTGGCAGGTTTTACAATCGATCATGGGATCGCTGAAGGTGGCCTCGTGCCCGCTGGCCTTCCAGACGGCGCGGTTCATGAGGATCGATCCGTCCAAGCCGAGAATGTCGTCGCGCCACTGGGTCATAGCTTTCCACCAGGCGTCCTTCAGGTTGCGTTTGAGCTCGGCGCCCAGGGGGCCGTAATCCCACGCCCCGTTCAGCCCGCCGTAAATTTCGGAGGATTGAAAAATGAACCCCCGGCGCTTGCAGAGGGCGACGATTTTTTCCATGCGGTTTTCGGCCATGACGTCGGTTTGGTTGGATTCCCGAGAGAAAGTTGTTAGCGATGATAAATGGCCGTGAACACCCCAATCTTAAGGCGGTTGGCCCGGCGGGCCGGCCTGAAGAGAAGCACGGCCGGATCGGCCTGGCGATGGTGCCAACGGGCGGGGGGCATGATGTTGGTGTTGTTCCTGGTGCTGGCGGTGCTGGGGCGCACGGTGGGTCTGCCGGAGGCGTGGAAAGAGCGGTTGATCCGGGAATTGGCCAGCCGGGGGATCGAAGTGGAGGTGAAGAAACTGACGATCGATCCTTTGGGCGGGCTGGTGGCACGGGACTTGGTGGTGTTCCGGGATCACACCCGGAAAGAGGAGCGGTTACGGGTTCGGCGAGTGGAGTTGACGCCCAACTGGCTGGCGTGGCGGGCGGGAGAACCCCTGCTGGCCGGGGCACAGTTGCGGGATGCGCACGTCAGCTGGCCTCTGGGGGATGGGGTCGAGGCGGAGGCGAGGCGAGTCGAAGCGGATGCGGAGTTTCGGGCCAGCGAAATCCGGATCCAGCGGTTACGGGGGCAGGTATTGGGTTTTGATTTGGATCTGAAGGGAAGGGTGGGAATCGAAGCGGGAAGGCAGGCGGCCCCGCAGACCTTTCCAGTGGCGCAAGCGTGGCGCCAGGCGGAGGCTCTCCTGAGGGATTTGGGGGGCCCGGCCCCCAAAATTCAGGCGGAGTTCAGCATGGAGACCGGGCGGCCCGACGAGAGCCGGGCGGAAATCCTGATCACGTCGGCGCGCAACATCTGGAAAGGTGTGGCGATACCTGCCTGGGAAGTCCGGGCGACGATGGCGGAAGGGAGGTTGAAGCTGGAGAAGTTCGACGTTCAACTGGAGCCGGGAGGGTTGCAGGCCTTTGGTTGGGTGGATTTTTCCGCAAAGTCCGGCGGGGCCGAGTTTTTCGGTCAACTAAATCCAGTGGCCCTGGCCCCGGCGCTCGGGTCCGCTGCCGAGAAGGCGCTGCGTGGGTTTCGCAGCCAACAACTCCCCCAACTCAGTGGAAAGATTGAAGCGGGGTGGCAAACCGAGCCCCGTGTTTTTACCTCGGCCCGGTTGGAGGTTGGTGCGTTTGGATTGGGCGCGGATGAGTTTGAGTTTCGGAGCCTGCGTATTCCGTGGGTGAGTGATGGGAGACGGTGGATGGTGCAGGGTTTTCAGCTGGAGGACAGTCGCCAGGGGATCATCGAAGCCCAGGTGGCTTTTGACGGGAAGGCGGAGTTGAAAGGCAATTTTCGCAGTAACCTAAATCCAAAAATTCTCGCGCCGCTCTTCGGGGAGGCGGCAGAACCCTTTTGGTCGAGCCTCGAATTTTCCCAGGCGCCCCGTTTGGATTTCCGAATCCTGGGGGCGGGTATCTCCCCGGACCTGATCCGCCTGGAAGGCCGGATGGAGGCGATGGGCATGAAGTACAAAGGAGTGCTTATGGACACACTGAATACCGAGGTGGTGTATGCCTCCCGGGAAGTCCGGGCCGGCAATCTGCGGGTCACTTCTGGCGGTGGGGAAGGCAAAGGGGACCTCCGGTACACCTTCGAGCCGAAATTTGTCCATTTCGAAAAGGTGGAGTCCACCTTGCCGGTGCGTGAGTTTTCCCCGGTGTTTGGGGAGAAGGTGGCAAAGACCCTGCAACCTTTCAAATTTGTGGACCGACCCTTTGTGACGATGGCGGGCAGGATTGACCTCGAGGAGAATTTTAGGACCGACATGACGGCCACCGGGAAAAGCGCTCCCGGCCTCAAATATGAAGTGGCGGGCAGGGAGCTGCATTTTCGCGACGTGGACCTTGCAGTCAAAATCCAAGGATCCCAGACGACGGTAGAAACCCGGGATAACAAACCCGCCTCCCTGTGGGGCGGCCAAGTGGCAGTCCGCGTGAAAGTCGACGGACCCAAGGGCAACAAGACGCAAAACACCGAGGTGTGGCTTACGGATGTGGATTTCGGTGAGACCGTAAAATATTATTTCGGGATTCCTGGCTATAATGGGGACCTAAGCGGGTTTTTCGAATGGCAAGGCCCGGCCGGGGCCGGCATGTGGCGGCAGTGGACCGGCCGGGGAAATCTGGAGGTGGGGGGTGGTAAATTCCCCGGCATGGGAAATTTTGCCAAAACGATCAACGCACCCTTGGAGTGGATGGAGAATCTGGGGGAGGGCGCCACGATGGATTTCCAGCTGGAGGGGGGGAAGTTGCACGTCCAGCGGCTGAAAATCTTTTCCAAGCTGGTGGAAACCACCGGCGAGGGTTTTTACGACATTGCGGAGGACCGCCTGGAAAAGTTTTTCATGAAGCAAAACCTGATCGGTCCGGTGGGGGTTCCCTTCATGCTGGTCAGCGAGATGCTGGAGGTGGAGGGCAGTGGATCCCTGAAAAATCCGGTTTGGAAACGGAAAAATTCGGAGAACGAATGAGTGGGTGGGCCGGAGAGGTTGATGTTCAAAGGGGCGGGAAGGTGGTAGAACGACGGACATGAAGGCATCCGATCTGCGGGGGATTCTTACCTATATCCCCAGCTTCCGGGACAAGCTCTTCGTCCTCAGCGTGGACAGCGCCGTGCTGGAGGACGAAAGGGCTGCGAGTCTGTTTCTGGACATCTCGGTCCTACGGAGCCTGAACATCCGGGTGGCGTTGGTCCATGGGGCCAGTGCCCGGATCAAACAAGCTGCCACGGAAATGAAGGTGAAACCTTCGGACGTGGACGGTTTGGGGGTGACGGACGAAGCGACGTTACGGGTGGCGGAGCGGGCCGCCAATTCCTACAGCCATGACATCCTCCAGCATTTGGCCGATGTGGACCTGAAAGGCGCCGTCACCAACGCGGTGATTGCCCATCCTGCGGGAATTTTGGGAGGGGTGGATCACCAGTGGACTGGCCGGGTGGAGCGGGTGGACAGCAAGTTTCTGGAGGCGCTCCTCGACAACGGAATCATCCCGGTGATTCCGCCGCTGGGGGTGGATGGGGACGGCCGGACCTATCGGGTCAATTCGGACGGCGTGGCTTTGGAGGTGGCGGAAGCGCTACGGGCTGAAAAACTGATCTTTCTCACCGGCAAGGGTGACCTGCCCAAAAACGGAAAAAAGCCGGCACAACTTTCCGTGGAAGAGGCCACCGAGTATCTCAAGAAGAAGAGAGGGGAGATCAGCCAGGAGATGGCTTCCAAACTCGAGCATGGGCTACGGGCTTGCAAGGAGGGGGTGAGCCGGGCGCACATTTTGGACGGCCGGGAGGATGAGGCGCTGCTCGACGAGCTTTTCTCCAGCGAGGGGGTGGGGACGATGATTTATGCGGATGAATACACGGAGATCCGGAAGGCGCTTAAGAAGGATGTGCGGTCGATCATGCGGCTGATTGGAAATTCGGTGGCGGCGGAGGAGTTGCTGCGGCGGACCCGGGCCGAAGTGGCGGCTGATATCGGGGATTACAGCGTGTTCGAGATCGACGGCAACATGGTGGGTTGCGTGGCGGTCCACCCGTTGGAGGGAAAAACGGCGGAGATGGGTTGTCTCTTTGTGGCCCCCGGGCATGAGAATTCCGGAATTGGGAAAAAACTGATGCTTTACGCGGAGAGCCGGGCGCGGGAGTTGGGGATGAAGAAGCTGTTGGCGCTTTCCACCCAGGCCTTCAATTATCTGCGGAGTAAAGGCGGGTTTACCGAAGGCACAGCGGAGATTTTGCCGGCGGGGCGAAAGGCCTCGTATGAGGCAAGCGGGCGCAACTCCAGGATTCTCACCAAAGATCTCAGCTGACCTTTCCGGGGGAGCATCCCGTCAGGAGAGTGATCCCGGCCACCGCCAGGCCCATGCCGACCAGCTCCACGGAGGAAAGTTGGCGCAGTTCCCCGCGAAAAAAGATGCCAACGAGGATCGGGCCGAGGACCACCAGGGTGTTGGTGAGAGCGGAGGCCTTAGCCAAGCCGAAGCGGGAACCCACGTAGCCAAAGGCCAGAAACACCAGGGGAGAAAGGCCGATCATGGCCAACAGCACCCAGGATTTTTTCTGT
>Ga0194123_10002889_pt1 | contig 21538 bp, 17 predicted proteins | sample TA2MahsurfametaG_5_FD_155479 | JGI IMG/M metagenome (GOLD analysis project Ga0194123, IMG submission 155479) | Freshwater microbial communities from Lake Tanganyika, Tanzania - TA2015023 Mahale A surface | ecosystem: Environmental > Aquatic > Freshwater > Lake | place: Tanzania: Lake Tanganyika... | reverse complement strand
GATCACCACTGTGCAGCTGCTGGTTTTCGGCAGCGGCCATTGCAGAGCGGCGCAGCCTGGCAGCTGCGGGTGGGCCCGCGCTGCTACGCCTGGCTCTCCCCGCCGCTCGAGGTGGGTTTGTAGGGCTTGCAGGGCCGCCGGTTCAAGCGGAGCTGGCGGCTGTCGGTTGTGGCTCAACACCAGGGGCACGTGTGCCGTTGTCGGTTCGGCCTCCAGGGCCTGCAGCATCCAGGCCAGGCGGCCGCTGGCATCGCCGGGTGGGAGCGGCAGCTCTCGCTCCCGCAGCCAACTGAGCCGCCACAGGCTGAGGCTGCCCAGCCAGGGGCTAGCCCAGAAGCTCTCCTCCACCCAGCCTGGCTTGAACCACGGATCGCAGCGCTGGCCGTCGCGATCCAGCCGATCTTCATCGGCGTAGAGCAGATCGGGCTGCACCAGCTCAGTGGCGGTGAGTGGGCTGAGGCGGCTCGCCAGCTGCGCAGCACGCTGCTCCACCAAATCGCCCCTCAGCCAGGCTTCCACAGCCTGTAGAGCCCCTTGGCGCAGGGTTGCGTCTTCCCCCAGCAACACCAGCCAGCCATCGGTGGGCCAGGGCGATGAACCCAAGGGAGCCGGCGGCGGTTGCAGCGGTGCCTGGCTGTGGAGGGCACGCCATCGAGGCGTGCCCTGGTTTCCGGCTTCCAGCAGCCAAAACGGCTGCTCCAGCCTCAGGGCGCCGCTGGGCAGCCTGGGCTCATGGTGCTGGATCCAGTAGCGATACGTGCGTGGCCCCACGCCACCATCCAGGCTCTCCCCCTGCAGTGCTTCTTGCATGCGGGCTTCCTGGGCCTGCTCGGCGATCCAGCCTTCCGCTGGCAGGGCCGCCAGCGCCTGATCAAAGGCCTCGCTGGCCTCCGGATAGCGCCCCAGCTCCAGCAGCAGTTCGCCGCTGGCAAACCAGTTCCAGCCGAGGCTGGGATCGGTATGGCAGCTGCGTTGTTGCAGGCTGAGGGCCTCCTCCAGTGCATCACGCTCGGCCAACACCTTGCCCAGCAGGTGTAGAGCAGCGGCGTGCTGGGGCACCTGCTCCAGCGTGCGCTGCAGCAGGCGCTCCGCCTCAGACCACAGCTCCAGCTGTAGGGCACGCTCGGCCGCTGCATACAGCTGTTGCCAGCTGGTGTGGTGGTGCACCATGGCGGTGGCCAGGCCGAAGAATGCCATTCTCCAGCTGGGCCGGTGCCACTGGGCGAATCGACTGCAACCGGTACCGTGAGGAGGTTCACGCTGTGCAGCTGGTGGTTGCGAATTGGCAGTGGGCCGTGGCGGCGGCGGCGGGCTTGATCTCCCTGGCCCTGGGTGGGTGGTTGCAGAGTCGCCAGGCAGAGCCCCCCGAATCCGCCCCCCCTGCCCAGGAGGAGCCTCCAAGCGTCAACCCATTGGCAGAGCAGGTTGAGGCCCTTCAAGAGCAGCTGAAGAGTGCTGCGGCGCAACAGCTCGAATTGCAGGATGCCCTTCAAGAGCAGGAGAAGCGGGCTGCAGCGCAACAGCTTGAATTGCAGGATGCCCGGGAAGAATCCGAGTTGCTGCTGCTCCAGCTGCACCAGGTGCAGGAGGAGCTAGAGCACTATTTCCTGCTCAGCCAAGAGCTCCAGCAACAGCTCGAGGCCCCTGCCCCCCAGCAGCCGCAAGCGGCTGAACAGTTGGAAGCCCTTCAGCAGCGCTTTACCCGGGTGATCCAACGCCAAAAGCGGCGCCAACGGCGGCTGGAGCAGGTGGTGTTGCAGCAGCACAGCGCCCTGACCCGTGCCAGTGCGTTGCTTCAACGGCGCGCGTCGGCAGCAGTGCCAACCGCATTGGTGCCCCCGGCGCCGAACCTGGTGCGAGAGGAGATCGCCTTCCTCTAACCCCCCTTCAGAGGTGAGCCAGCCGCCTTAAAAGCCCTGCCGCTCGAGCTCCGCTTCCGCCGCCCCCAGCAGCAGCTCAAAGCTCTGCAGGGCTTGCTCCAGCTGGCTGAGCGTGGCGTTATCCAGCTCCTCCCGCTGTGGAGCCACCAAGCTGAGGCCTCGCTCCCGCAGCAGGGGGTCGTCGGGGTGCCGTTGCAGGGCCTGGCGCACGGCCACGAGCGCTTGATCCTGCTCCCCGCGCTTTAGCAGGGCATCCACTTCCAGGCCCGCCAGGGCCGGCTCCAGCTGGCTTTGCAGCTGCAGCAACATGGGCTCCTGGCTGGGATCTGCGCAACGCCGCTGGGCTTCCAGCAGCTCCAGGGCGGCTTCCAGGGGCCGCTGCAGCTCCAGCAGCAGCTCGGCAGCCTCGAACGGTGCCCAAGGGAACTCCTCCAGGGCCTCAGCGGCTAGCTGTTGCTGCTCGAGAGCCTCCTGCACTTGCCCCTGTTGGCGGAGTGTTTTGCCCAAAAAGTGGTGGGCCCAGCCCGAAGACCCGTCTAACTGCACAGCTTCCTCGAGGTAGGTCTGGGCTAGGGCAAGATCCCCCTTCTCCAGCAGCGCTTGCCCCAGCAGCAGCTCACTGCTCTCGGCCCACAGGCCATAGCGGTTGCGTGCCTCCAGCATCAGATCCGCCAATTGGGCCCAGTGCTCCAGCTGCCGCAGGGCCACCACCGCACGCTCCAGCACGCCAGGCGCGGTGGGTGCCGCTTCAAACAGGGCCACGGCCAGCGGCGCAGCGTCGGCCCATTGATTGACGGCGATCAGGCCGTCAATCTTCTGGAGCTGGGCCTCCAGGTTGGCGGGGCGTTTGTTGCTGGCGCGGGTGCGAGCCATGGTGCTGCTGTGTGTGACAAAAGGGGCTTAGGCCTGGGGGCCGACGGCATCCGGCCGCAGCAGGTTGCGATACAGCAGGGAGGCTTCGCGGTAGCGCCCTTCGGCTTCCAGGCCTTCCGCCAGGGCTTCCATCACGCGGCGCTGCTGCGGTTGCAGCTGGTGCAGTGTCTGCAGCATGGCGAGGGCCCGCTCACGGGTGGATGGCGGTTGCTCCGCCACCAACCCCTGCTGGGCCCATTGCAACCAGCGCTCCACCGATTCACTGTGAGGATGGGCTTGCAACCAGGCGTGGCGATGCTCCAGGGCCGCCTCCAGCTGGCCGGCCTGTGCCGTGGCGGCGGCCAGATTGCGCCACAGGGCAATCTGCTGATCGGCGCTCAGCCCGGGTGGCTGCTCCCGCTGCAGGGCTTCCAACAGCTCCACCGCTTCCGCCACCTGGCCGCACACCACAAGGGCACCGCCGGCATTGATGCGGTGATCCGCGCGTTGCGGGGCGAGCCGCGAGGCCTCCTGGAAGGCCGCCAGAGCCTGCTCTGATTCACCCAACAGGATCAACGCCCTAGCGCGCACGCTCCAGCCGCTGTCGCTCAAGCCAGCATGGGTGCTTTCCAACTCCTGCAGGGCCGCTAGCACCTGCTGGGCGCTTTCCGCACTCAGATCCTCCTGGAGCTCCGCGATGCGCGGCTCCAAATCGGCCGGTGGTGGTGGCGTGGGAGCCTCAACGGCCACCGCCCCGGAGGGTTGCTGCTGCTCCCAATGCTCGGCGGCCTCCAGCAGGCCATTCAGTTGCTCGGCCGGCAACTGAGCCTGCAGCTGTTGGCGCTCCGCCATCAGCAGGGCGAGCGCCTGGCGATAGAAGGGTACCGCCAATTCCATCGCCCCCCGGCTATTCATTTCCTCTGCCATGGCGTAATACCGATCCGCCAGGCTTTGGGGGTTGGCGTGGGGTGCGGCGGAGTCGGCGGCTGCCCTTGTCACAGCAGGAAGGTTGCCAGGTTGTTTGCGCCGTTTCGAGGCTGCTCCCGCACGGCGGTTACCGGGGCGCCTGGAGGCCGAATGGGTCATGGCTGGGGATCGCGATCGCAGAGCTAAATCTCGGCAATCTCAATAGAAAACAGCCTATCGCTTGGCTGTCTTGATTCCCCCCTTGCCCCGCCTTCATCCGCGCCATGGGGCTGCCGTGCCTGGATCGGCCTACCCTGCAGCTGGCCATTCGGTCGGTGATGGCCCGCACCATGAACGCCGTGATGCCATGACCCTGGGCGGAGCCGATGCCCTAGAGCCGGTGCGGGCCCTCCAGCGGCAACGCCGGCCTGAGGAGGGCCTGCAGCTGCTGCTGCAGGCGGCCTGGCCCAGCCCGGATCCCGGGGCCTGGCTGTTGCGGGGGCAACTGGAACATCAACTGGGCCGTTACAGCGACGCCGTGTGTTCCCTGGCCATTGCCGCCGCCGAGCCCTCCCTGGCCCGCGATGCGGCGTATCACCTGGCGGAGGCGCAGCGTTCGCTGGGGCAGTTTGATCAGGCCGCAGCTTGGTTTCTCGCCGCCCTGCGGCACGATCCCGAGCACCGCTTCAGCCACAACTCGCTGCAGTTCACCCGCTTTTCAGCAACGCTGCTGCCGCGCGTGATCGAGGCTTACCGCGCCCTGGTGGCCGCAAACCCCCAGCACCCCTTCCCGCACCAGTTGCTGGCCCATTACGTGCTTCGCAGTGGTGATACGGCCCAGGCCACGGCCATCAATCGGCAGGCCAGCCGCCTGCAGGGTGTGGGGGCTGAGCCGTTGCTCCAGCCTGCAGACCAACCCACCCCACTGCCGGCATTCCTGGTGCTGGGGGTGCCCAAGGGCGGCACGTCATCCCTGTTGGCTTGGCTGGCCACCCATCCCCAGCTCTGGTGCCATCCCCGCAAGGAGCTGCATTTTTTCGATCTTGATTGGCAGCACGGGGCTGGCTGGTATGCCTCCCATTTCCCGCCCTTTCGCCCCGAAGCCCAGATTCAGTGCGGTGAAGCCACGCCCAATTACTTCCAGCTCCCGGAAGGGCCCCAACGGGTGCTTGAGCTGCTGCCCCAGGCCCGTTTGATCGTGTTGTTGCGCGATCCGCTGCAGCGGGCCCTCTCTTGGCTGCAGCACCTGCGGCGCTACGAGGGGCTCCAGGGCGATCCGGCCACCCTGCTGCTGCAGGAATGCGAACAGCTCGAGCAGCTGCAGAACGCCGACCCTGCCGCATTTGAGGCCAGTGGCTTCCGCTGGCCCAATGCGCTTCTGGGCAGCTGTTACAACGCCCCTTTGCGGCGCTGGCAGGCGGCCGTGCCGCCGGAGCAGCTGCTGGTGTTGCGCAGCGAGCAGTTGTTTGCAGCGCCCCAGGCCACCCTGCAGCAGATTGCTGCGTTCTTGGGTGTGGCGAGCCCCTGGGCCTGGGGGGATTTGCCCCCGTTCAACGTGAGCCCGCAGCCGCCACCGCCCCTGCCGGCTGAGCTCTGCGGCCGCTTGGGGATGTTGCTCGAGCGCCACAGCGCCTGGGCCTTGAGCCAGGCGGTGGCCCCCGCCGCAGCCGATGGCCCCTAGCGATCTGGCCCCGGCCCCTACTCCGGCCGTGTCGGTGCTGCTGGCCTTTCGCAATGCCGAGCGCTGGTTGCCCGGCTGCCTGGCGGCCCTGGCCCAGGAGTGGGCCGTGCCCTTTGAGCTGGTGGCCATCGATGACGGCAGCACCGATGCCGGTGGGGCGCTGCTGCAGCGGTTGTGCAGCCATTGGCCCGCCTGGCGCTGGCGCTTGCTGCGCACTGAGGGAGTGGGTGTTTCAGCGGCCCGCAACCTGGCCCTGGCGGCCGCCCAGGCGCCGTTGGTGGCCTTCCTGGATGCCGATGATCGCCCCATGCCGGGGCGGCTGGCCCAGCCGTTGGCGGTGTTCAACCGCCATCCCGAGCTGGCCCATGTGCATGGCGCCTGGTGGCGCATCGATGCGGAGGGCCAGGCCCAGCAGCTGGTGCAGCCGTGGCTGGAGGGGGCTGGATTCAGCTTGCGGGAGGCCCTCAACCACAAGGCGGTGCTGCCCAGCGCCTGGACCCTGCGCCGCTCCGCGCTGGAGGCGGTGGGGGGCTTCGATCCCCAGCTCAGCCAGGCGGAGGATGTGGATCTGCTGTTGCGCCTGGCCAGCGCCGGCTTCCAAGGCGCCTGGCTGGATCAGCCCCTGGTGCGCTATCGCGTGCATGCCGAGGCGGCTAGCCAGCAGCACGGGGCCCAGGTGGAGGGGCTGCTGCAGGTGGTGGAGCGCCATGGCGCAGCCCTGCCGGCCGATGAGGCGCGTGAGCTCCATTACGCCACCCTGAGTTGGACCGTGTGGCTGGCCTGGTCGCGCGGCGACGGTGCCCTGGCGGAGCGGCTGTTGGCTGAATGCGGCCGCCGCTGCCCCTGGCCGCCGGTGCGGCGGCCGGTGCACCTGCTGGAGGTGTTTGCCCGCAGCGCCGTCCGGGTGGGTCAGCCCTTCGAGGCTAGGGCGCTGCTGGCCTCGCCCTTCTGGCGCCGCGCCGTGGAGCTGCTGCAACCCGTATGAACCCTGAGGCCGACCACCAGGAGGCCTTGGCCCAGCTGGATCGGGGCCAGCCGCTGAAGGCCCTTCGCCTCTGGCGCCAGCTGTTGCTGCGGGATCCGGAGGCGGTGGCGGCCCATCAACAGGCCGCTGAACACACCCTCCATCAGGATCCGCTGGCGCTGCCGCGCCGCCAGGCCTTGGCCTTGATCGCTCGCCTGCAGGCGGCTGAACCCGGTGAACCCGAACAGGTGGCCCTGGGGGAGTTGTTGCGCAGTTGGGGTGATCTGTGTTGCTCCGAGGCCCCAGACCGCGCCCTGCAGCACTGGGAGCGCGCCTGGGCCTGTGGCAACGATCTGCCCCTGGCCCGGCAGCTGGCCGGCCTCTACCGCCGCTTGGGCCTGGTGCAAGGCGCTGCCGTGCTTGAGGGCCGTTCACCCCCGCCGCCAGCTGGCCCAGGGCATCACGGCGAACCGCTGCAGCCCTGGCCCCAGAGCCCCTGCGCAGCCCAGGGCTGCCTCCCGTGCCAGCAGGCCCCTGCCCCGGCGGATCCCCCCCTGCAGGTGTGGGAGTTGCCCGGCGGTCGCTGCTGGCTGCAACGCCATAGCAACCCTTGGCACTACAGCCATGGCCTGGCCGTGCAAACGGCGGCAGGGGCCTATGTGGAGCCTCTGTGCCGCCGTTACCCCTGGCCCTGGCCCGCCTGCCGCCACTGGGCCCTGCATCGCCCGCAGGCCCTGGCGGATTTGGCCTGGCGGGAGACGCAACTTTCCCCTGCGCATCACCACAGCGGCCCGGTGCTGGCGGTGGCGGAGCTCTCCGGCGAGCAGTTTTTCCACTGGTCGTTGGAGCTGTTGCCGCGGATCGGCCGCTGCTGGCCGGAGTTGCGTCGCACCTGGCCCACGCTCAAGCTTTGGCACAACGGTGGCCACTCCCCCTGGGTGGGGGAGGCCTTGGCCCGGATGCACATCGATCCGGCGGATGTGATCGACGCCCAGCGCTGGCCCCATCTTCGGGCTGATCTGTTGCTGGTGCCTGGGTTTCTCAGTGAATTCGGCTGCCCATCCCAAGCGAATCTCACCTGGCTGGATCAGTTTTGGGCCACTCCCGCTGCACCCGCCAAGGGGCCCCTCCTGCTCGCGCGGCCTGGGGCCTTGCGGCGGCCGGTGTTGGGCTTGCCCCACCACGTATCGCCCTGGCCGCTGGGCAACGTGCAGCAGCAATGGCAGGCTGTGGCGGCTGCGGATGCGATCCTGGCGCCCCATGGCGCTGCCATGGCCACGCTGTTGGCGGCCCAGCCCGGCACTCCACTGCTGGAGCTGGTGAACCCCGCCTACCAACCCCCATACTTCGCCCCTGTGATTCAGCACCGCGCCCTGCGGCACCGGCGCCTGCAGGCGGCCACCACCCCCTGGCCCCTGCAGGAGTTGCTCTACGAGGGCCCGCTGGCGTTCCCGATCGATCTGCGCCCGGGCTGCAGTCCAGCGGCCGAAGCCCTGCAGCCCTGGCTGGCTCGCAGCGTTGATGCGTGATTCCGATGAGCCATCCAGCCCTGCGAGAGGCCCTGCACCAGTTGGCTGCTGCCGAGCTCGACCCGCAGCATTTCCAGCAAGTGTCGCGTTGGCGGCTCAGTTGTGGAGATGCCGCTGCCGCCGCCCGTTGGCAGCTGTGGAGCCTGATGCCGCCGCCGGCCACCGAGCTGCAGGTGGCTTTGGCAGACATCTGGGTGGGTTTGGGTGAGCTGCCGCAGGCGGAAGCCCTGCTGGGTGCCGCAGCGGAACAGCCCAATTGGTCGCGGCTGGCCTTGCTGCAGCGGCAGGGCGCCTGGGATCAGGCCGAGCGCCTGCAGGAGCAGTTGCTGCGTCAACCGCCCCCTCTAGACCAATCCCAATTGTTGGCTTTGGCGGCCACGTGGCAGCAGGCGCAGCAACCGAGCCAGGCCCTGGCGTTGCTGGAGGCGCTCCTGGCGCACTACCAGCGGCGTCAGCTCCGGATTGAGCCCCCCCTGGCCAATGCCGTGGCTCAACTGCTCGAGCAGCAGCAACGGCCGGCGGCGGCGGCGGAATGGTGGCGCCACAGCCTCCGCATTGAGCCGCGGCAGGTGCATCCGATGATGCGTCTGGCCCGAGAGGCGTTGCGGCAGAACGAGCCCTCCGTGGCCGTGCACTACCTCCGCAGTGTGTTGGAGCTGGATCGCCAACACCCTTGGGCCCCTGATCTGCTGCGCCAAGCCCTGGCGGCCATGGGGGCTCGGGGATCCTTAGCCCTGCTGGATGGACTGCCCTTGCCTCAACCCTGGCAGCGGCGCCAACGGGCATGGTTGCAGCCCCTCGAGCCCTGGTTGGAGGCCCTGGCGGATCCCCCCGTGGCCCGAGGCCCGGTGCGCCCCCTCCCCCCCACGTTGCTGGGCCCATCCACCAGCCTGGCGCTCTGGGGTGATGCCGATGGCTTGGCGCTCGCCCCGCTGCTGCTGCAGGCCACGACCCCGCTGCAGATTTGGTTGCTGGCCAGTGTTGAGCCCCTCCTGCAACAGCACAACCTGGAGCGGTTGCAGGCCGCCTGCAGCCACCCCCATCAGCTTCGCAGCTGGCCCACCTGGGACCCTGCCCTCCATGGCGCGATCACGGTGTTGGTGGATGGCCGGCGCGGCTCCCGGCCGGCCCCGGCATTGGAGAGGGATCCAGTCCAGGGGAGCCTGCTCTGGCGTTACCAGCAGCAGGCTTGGCGGTCGGTTGGCGCCGCCGCTGGGCAAGCCAGTTTTTGATCTGGATTGGCAGACGCGGAGCTGCAGCGACTCTGCAGCTGATATGCTCTAGCGAATCATAAAAATTTCAAGAACACGCGGCGTCTAACCCCAGTGGTTCTTACATCTCCATAACGCAATGTCCTACGCCATTCCCGCTGTTACACCGGTCTCTACCGCCTCGGTGCCTCAGCCTGTTGGCGGAGCCGTAGTGACCACCGGCACCGTGGCGGTCACATCGCCCACCGCTTCAACAACTCCCGTTGTGGTCACCCCAACCGCAGGGTCCACAGTCACCATGGGCATTGCAACTCCCGGTGCTCAGGCGGTGATTCAGGCCGTTGCCGGTTCAGAGGTGAAAGTTGGCATTGCCACCTCAGGCGGCAACGTTCAGAGTCTGGCTGGCAGCATCGTGCAGGCCAGCGACGACTCCCTAGGTTCAATCCTTGTGGATTATGGCGGGGCAGTTGTGGGCGGCCTCAAGGTGACTGGTACGACCCAGCTCGGTGGTGATCGCGGTGGTGTGGGCACCATCGCTGATAATGCGCCTGCCGGAATTTTTGAAGATCCTTCAACGCAACCTGATACCTACATCCAGACGGGTGCTGGCGACGATCAAATCGAGGGTTCGGCTGGTATTGATTTCATCCGTGCTGGTGCTGGCAACGACAGAATCAATGCTGGTGATGGCAACGATATTGTTCGCCCTGGCTCCGGCAACGACGATATGACATTGGGCAAAGGTAACGACGTGGTCTACCTCACGATTGACCAGCTGCAAGGCACGCAAACTAAGAATATCAGTGATTTCAAAACCAGCGGCGCTGATAAGATTCAAATTTCGAAAGATCTTCAGGGTTTGGTTTCGATCACTGGCCAAGGTACGAAGCAAATTGTTATCAGTCTTTCCGGTGCGCAATCCGGTACCACAACAATCATCTCTGGCCCGCAAGGTCTTGCTATTAACAACGACGACATTCAGTTTGTCTAATTTTTAGGCAACTGGATTCGGTCGTTTCGCCCCAATCAAAAATCGCTTGCCCTCGAAATAGCGAGGTATTATGGGTGTTGGGCATGCACCGCAGCGGTACCTCTCTGTTGGTGCGCCTACTCCATCAGGCCGGCATTGTTTTGCCGCCCAATTTGCTTCCTCCTGCGGCAGATAATCCGGATGGTTTTCAGGAATCCGCGGATTTTGTAGCCCTGAACGAGGCGCTTCTCGCCCGTGATGGCAGCTCCTGGGATGGCTGTTGGCCGCTGCTGAGCAGTGTGGATCCAGCCCCGGTGCGAGGCCTGGAGGCTCTCTGCTGCAGCACCATCCTGGGCTGGCTGCAGCAGCGATCTGGCCCCCACTTGCTTGCCCTTAAGGATCCACGCCTGTGCCGCACGTTGCCGGCATGGCGCCAGCTGTTGCCCTCCGGAGCGACTCGCTGGGGGCTTGCCATCGTGCGCCATCCCTTTGCGGTGGTGCGCTCCATTGGCTACCGGGATGACATGCATCCCATCAAGGCCCTCGCTCTGTGGATGCGCCACAACCTGGAACTCCTGCCCTCGGCCAGCGATCCCCACGGCCACTGGCCACTGATCAGCTTTGAGCACCTGCTGCAATGGCCTCAGGCCACCCTGCGGCCCGTGTTGGAGGCTTGGCAGCAGGCCGGCTGGACTGTGAATGCTGCTGCTGCTCTGGAGGCTTCGGTGCGCCAGCCGATGCCCCCCATCCCCGATGCCCTGGAGGGCGTGGATGCGGCCTGGCAATCCCTGGCCCTACGATTTTATGAGGCCCTGGCCGACGCCCCTCGGCTCGGGGCTGTCGATGCTGCCGTGGTGGCCGATGTGGATCGCTGCCTCAACCATCAGCCACAACTGGCGCAGCAGCTGCTGGCCATCGAAACAGCCCGGCGGCACAAGTTGGCCAAGGCCTTGGCCATGGAGCGTCGTGGTTTGGACAGCCCAGCTCGCCTGCTTGGTGAAGCCGATTGGCAGCGCCTCGAGGCGCAGCAGGCATCAACCGCTCCCCGTAAGCCGCTCCACTTCATGCTGCGTGGGGTGGTTGTGGAGCTGGGTGGTCGCCATCAGCGCCGATCGCTGCACCAATGGGCCCTCGGGCATCAGCGCCCCCAGCTCGGTGCCCCAGCCTTGGCCGGCCTTGATCTGCAGGTGGAGCAGGGCGAGCGCATCGCGTTGCTGGGGCATAACGGCAGCGGCAAGACCACCTTGCTGCGCTTGCTCAGCGGCATCTATCAACCCACCGCTGGCAGCCTGCGCTGCGATGGCCCCATGCTGGATCCAATCATTGAGCAATCGCTGGGCTTCAGCAATCAGCTCACCGGTTGGCAGATTTGCTACTACAGCTACTTGCTCAACCATCGTGCCGAACTCTGTTGGGATCGGTTTCAGGCACAAATTGAGGCGTTCACCGAGCTCGGGCCTGCCCTGGCCTCGCCGATTAAAACGTGGTCACAGGGGATGCAAACCCGACTCTCCTTTGCTCTGATCACCAGCAGACGCCTGGGTGGCCTGGCGCTGGATGAGGGGTTGATGGCTGGAGATCAGTGGTTTCAGCGCAAGGCCAAGGCCCGCTTGGACCAGTTCATGGACCAGGAGGGCACCGTGGTGTTGGCCTCCCATGCAGTGGATTTGCTGCAGCGCTACTGCAGCCGTGGGGTGATTCTGGAGCGGGGTCGCATCTGTTTCGATGGCAGCCTGTTCCGCGCGCTGCAGATTTACCAGGGGATGGCCTGATGGCAGGGCTGCGGGCCTACCGCCAGATTCTTCCGGCCATGGCCTATGCCGCTTGGCTACGGCTCACGATGCAATTCTCCCGCACCCTGCTCGGCACCGCCTGGCTGGGGTGTTCCACACTGCTCACCCTCTTGGTGTTGGGGAGCATCTACGGCACCTTGACCCGCGTGACCGACTGGCCCGCCTACTGGGTGTACGCCGGCATGGGGCTGATGAGTTGGAGCACCCTCTCGAACAGCATCACCGCCAGCTGCACCCTGATGGAGCGGGCCCGTGAACGCCTCCTCAACCAGCCCCTTCCCCTGGGTGTGGTTGTGCTGGAGGAGTGGCTGACCGCCGTGCTTGGGCTGCTGAGTGTTCTGGTAATGCTGCTGGTAGTTCTGGGCTGGAGTGAACCGGTGATCTGGTGGCGTTTGCTGCAGGGGGGCTGGTTGGGACTCGCCAATCTGATGCTGGGCTGCCTGTGGTTGTCGCTCTGCATCAGCCCTGCGGCGGCGGCGATTGCGGATCTGCCTCAACTGATGCCCATCCTGTTGCAAATCGGCTTCCTGGCTTCCCCCATCCTGTTTTTTGCCAACAGCTTGGGCCGTCTGGCCTGGCTCACCCGCCTCAATCCCCTCTATGGCTGGGTGCGCTTGGCCCGCGATCCCTTTCTTGGCCACATGGCTTGGGGGTTCCAACTGGGCATCGCCGTAACCCAATTGCTGTTGGTGGTGCTGCTGTTGCGCTGGCTGGATCGGCAACGCATGGCCATCCTGCGTTGGTTGTAGCTGGCTCGCCGCAGGCCGCTCAGGCTTTGTATCCGATCACCGGGGGGCGCAGAAAATCAACCAACTCCGAGGGATCGATCCAGCTGCGCTCCCCACCGGCGATCAGCAGGGGGTCGAGACAATTGCACAGATTCGATTCCAGCAGATCGCGCTTGAGGAATGGATATCCCTTCAATAACAGCGGAATCGCCAATTGATGGCTCGGGGAGAGGTGAAGGATGGCCTGATCGGCACTCTCCAGAAGCTGTTGCAGCAGCACCTGTGTGGCTACAGCAGAGCAGCGTTGCCTGAGCTGCTGCTCAAGCTCTGCAGAGGTGAGCCAAGCACGCAGCTCCACAACACCATGCAACGCTTTGAGGGCAACACCCTCACGCAGCAGCAATTGCGAGAGGCCGATTTCACCTTCCCGGATCGCGGTGGCGGTATTGCCCCAGCTGGGGTAGTTCCACCAATAGTCGGCCCACCAGCTTTCGTGTAGCACTGGCCCCGGGATGTTCAGCGCGTAGCTCTGCAGGTGATAGCCGTTTTGGTAGGAATCGGTGAACCCCACCACGGCCTGGGAATCACCTTCCAGAAACTGCGGCCAGCTGCTCTGCGCCAGGTTGATCACGGGGTAGACACTGTCATTGAGCAACAGCAATTGGCGGCAGTGTTGCCAACCCCTCTGCTGGCCCAATTGATGCCATCCATCCTGGAAAGCGCCAAAGTCGCGCCCCTGGTTGCTGCGCAGCAACACCCCGATCTGCTGCTCTTGGCACCAGGCTCTGGCCCCAACATCCAGGCCGCTGCTGATCACCTGTACGCTCCAGCCGGCTTGCTGGAGGTTGGTGATGAGGCGCTTGATGCAGCGCTGCAGATGGCCGCTGGGGCTGTAGTGACAGAGCAAGGCGATGCGTTCGCAGGCCCCATCCGCGTTGCCCCACTGCGGAGGCGGCTCGAATGCCACAACGCGCTGCAGCGATCGAATTTGGTCCAGATGCTCCCACCGCTGCCAGCGGCGCAGCGGCTCCGTCAACGGCTCAATCCAGCGCTGCTGCCAGCGGTGCCAATCCTGTTGCCAGCGCCGCAGGCGCCGTTTCAGCAAACTGCGGGTTCCCATCAATGGGGCCTGTAGGGCGTGGTGCTGAAGTAGCCGCCGGGCACCATGGGTACATGGGTATTGAGTGCCGTTTGTGGTGCTTGAAATGCCAAGGCTGCAAATCGCTCAGGAACAAAGCGGAAGTCGATGCTGACGACTGAGGTTTGTTCCCGGTTGCTCAGGCAACCGTGTTGACGATCAATATGATTAAACAAAACCAATTCAAAAGCATCCAGCTCCAGTGGCGCAAATTGGCGGCTTCCGGGGCTGTCTTCAACATGAAGTGCTGCCGTTTTGTTCATGGCTGTTAATGCCAGAATGCAATTCAATTCATAGCTTGAATGGCCAAAGTCAGAGTCGCGGTGAAAGCTGCCAACCCACACATTATCGGGGAAGCCAAAGCGATAGGTGGGAATCGCTTGGATGTAGCAGGGCTCTAGAATCAATGTGGAAACAACGGCTTCGGCAAGGCGGGTGTAGAGCTGTTGAATCGATGGATGGATTAAATAGAGCTGTTGATGAAGATCGGTGTGCTGATCCTGGCCGGCTCGGAAGCGGGGATAGGGCCCATAGGCATGATGCAAATCGGTTAGTGCTACAGGGATCTGGGCAGCGAGGGTGAGGCCAAAATCTTGAGCTTCTGCCGTTGCTTTGGCGTGGCAGAGGTGGAGTCTTTCACGCAATTCTTTTGCTGCTTCGATGCTCATTCCTTCGCTTGAAGATCTGGCGCCTGGCGCGTCTTAACACCTTGTTTACTATGCAGGATGGCTGGCCCCCGTGCAATGCAGATCGCACTCCGCGTTTACGGGCATTTACGTGCAGCCTTTGGTTTGGCCGGCGGCGCCCAGGCCACGGTGCGTGCCCTGCGAGCCCTCGGCTGTGCTGTGGAGGAGGTTGATCTGGCTCTGGGCACCCATCCAGCGGTGGAGAGCGGGGCTGCGGTTGCTGAGCGGCCAGCGGCTGCGCCCCAGGTGGATCTGGTCCATACCAACCCCAATATCCTGCAGCACACCCACGGTCTGTTGGACCTGCAGCAGCTGCGGGCTCCGGTGCGCATTGGCTATTGGGCCTGGGAGCTCGAGCAATTCCCGGAGGGATGGCAGCCCCATTTTTCTGGGTTTGATGAGATTTGGTGCCCCAGTGCGTTTACGGCTCAGGCGCTGGCCCAGCGATCTCCGATCCCCGTGGTGGCGGTTCCCCACCTGCCGGATTGGCCGCAGTTGCAGCGGTTGTACCACCGCCGTCAGGCGGCAACGTCGGATCCAGGCCCGATCGGCGATGCGCGCCCGTTTCGCTTCGCCTGTTTGTTTGATTTCTGGAGCACCACCGCCCGTAAGAATCCCGCTGGGGCGATTGAGGCGTTTCAGCGTGCCTTTCCGCTCAACCAGCCGCAAACCCCAGCGGTGGAACTGTGGATCAAGGCCAGTAGCTCCGCTTCGTTTCCGCGGCAGGCTGCGGAGCTCAAAGCCATCACTGCCGAAGATCCAAGAATCCGTTGGTTGGATGCGCTGCTCACGGCCCAGCAGATGGAGCAGTTTTGGCTGCAGATCGATGCTCTGGTGAGCCTGCATCGGGCCGAAGGCTTTGGGTTAACCCTCGCGGAGGCCATGGGCATGGGGATTCCTGTCATGGCAACCGGTTACTCCGGCAACCTGGAGTTTTCACCGCCGGGCAGTTGTGTGCTGATTCCGTGGCGCCGCCAGGCGATTGATCAAACGGCCGGTGATTATCCGGCTGGTGCTTTTTGGGCCGACCCCGACCTCGAGGCTGCAGCACTCACCATGCAGCAGTGGGCGTGCGATCCGGGTCTAGCCCTTGCGCTGGGGCAGCGAGGCCGGCACCACCTGCTCGAGCGGTTATCCACCGATCGCATCACCGCCATCGTGCGCCAACGCTTGGGTTTGCAGCTGCTGCCCAAGGCCGAGCTGTTGCAGCCGCTGAGCTAACGCTGTTTCCCAGGCGCCCCATGCGGGGCTGCTTGCCAGCAGGCGCCAGCACCCGGGCACATCCAAAGCCAGGCAGCGGGCCTCCAGCAGACGCCGGCGGCAGGCCCCATCGCCGCGATGGTGGTTCCAGAGCCACTCGGCAAGGTCGAGGCTGGGCAACACCAGCGCCGCCTCGCGAACGCCCTCCCAGAAGGCGTCGGGGGTGCTGGCCTGCTGATGCCAGCGCTGCAGGATCCGCAGGCACTCTTGCGGGTTGGTGGGGTAGAGGGCCTGCATCAGGTTGCGGGCGGTCAAGGGGCTGTCTGACCCGCTCCGTTCGGCCTCCTGGTACCAGCGGGCCGCCTCCGCCAAGCGATTCTGGCCCAACAGGGCATCACCCAATTTGTGGCTCACCCAGAAGCTGCAGCCGGCCTGGGTCAGGGCCGGACGCAGCACCGTTTCGCAGAGGTCGTAACAGCCCTGTTGGAGCAGGCAAAAGCCCAGCGCGTCGCAGAGCTCCCAGGGGGGGGTGGCCTCCAGCTGCCACAGCCGCCACAGCAGGCCCTCCGCCTCCGCCCAGGCCTGCTCCTGGAGGCATTCCATGGCGCTGGCCCAGATCCGGCTGAAGCGCTCCTGTGGGGCCTCGGGCCCTGGGGTGGCTGTCGTGATCTGCTCCAAGGGGTCTAAGGGTGGCTCAGCATCGTGTGGAGGGCCTGGATCACACTCCAGAATCCCATTGAGGCGGCAGAGTTGGTGGGCGTTGCGTCAACGGTGAGTGGTGCCCTCTCCTGCTTTGCACTGGCCTGATTCGGCATTGCTGGAGCAGTTGTTGGCTAGCGGCCTGCTGCGCCCCTGGTTGCAGGCCCAGGTGGAGCAAGCCCTGCTGGCGGATCGGCCCGAGCCGGATGCAGCGGTGTTGGCCCATCTGCAGCAATCAATCCTGGGTTCCCCGGAGCAAGATTGGGGCCAATGGTGTAAGCAGCAAGGGGTCTCGACCCACTGTCTCCAGGGGCTCTCGCGGCAGGTGTCTGCATTGGAGGCTTGCAAACGCGAATGGTTTGAGCCGGCGGCCCATGGGCTGTTTCTGGAGCAGGGCTCCGCCTTGGATCAGGTGTGGTTTTCGGTGCTGCAAACCCAGGATGCTGATCTGGCTCAGGAGTGGTTTTTCAAATTGCAAGATGCGGAAGTGGACTATGCCGATCTGGCGCCAGAGTCGCTGGGGGGAGAACGATTCAGCGGCGGTAGGGTTGGACCCATCCGCATCAGGGATCTGCAATCTCCGTTGGATCTGCTGTTGCGCCGCATTCATCCAGGCGTGGTTCAGCCCCCTCTGCTCACGCCGGCGGGTCGCCACTGGTTGGTGAGGCTCAACCAGCGGCTTCCCGCCCGTTGGGAGGGCCCATTGATCGATGAATTGATCGGGGCGGCCTACCAGCAGTGGCTCAACAGCACCCTGGATGCCCTGCTCGCCTGCGGCCCCGCCCCTGGCGAGCTCCTCCCTTTGCAAGCCCCCAATGCCTGAGGATCCCAGCCTGTTGGTGCTGCAGCACGGTTGGCTGGCCGATCAGTCGACGTCGCTGCAGCAGGCGTTGCGCACACACCTGCAGTGGCTCCGCTACCGCACGGGCCAGGCCCTGCTGCAGCGCGATCGCTTACCCCACCAGGTGATGTTCATTGCCCAGGGTGCCGTGCGGCTGGTCGCCGACGACCCTGCCCATGGGCCGTTCACCCTCAGCCGCCTCGGCCCCGGTGATGCCCTGGGCTGGTGCGGCCTGGTGCGCGGCATCCCCTGTGAAACCGCCCTCGCCATGGAACCCACCTTGGTGGGTGCCTTGCCCGCTGCCCAGTTCCTCAAGCTGTTGCGCACGGATCCTGCTTTGCAACAGGCCTGCCGCCAGGTGGATCGCAGCGAACTGGCGGAGCTGCTGTTGGCCTGGTTGGCGGGTCAGCCGCATCGCTATCACGACCATCCTGGCCTCCTCGACACGCTCTGGTCGCAAGGGGCCCTCACGGTGCTCTCCGGCCCTGAGCTCCAGCAGCCCCGTGCGCTGCCTGCGGAGCAGCTGTGGTTGCCCAGCGTGCCTGCCCGGGCTCCCATCGAGGTGGTTTCCGCCTGGCCCGGCGCTTCGCCTGATACGCCCGCACGCTTGGTGGGCCTCTCCCGCGACGCCCTGGAGGCCGCCCTGGCAGCCCGCCTGCACGATGCGTCCACCGGATCGCGCGGGGCCCCAGCCCCATCCGGCTCCACCCCAGTGCTCGAGCAGCTCTGGACCCGGGCCCAGGAGGCGGCCGAGCTGCCCGATCCCGATCAACTCACCCACCTGGGCTGGTCAGCCGAGCGGCTGGCCCTGCCACCCCTTCCGGATCGTGCTGAGGGCCCGCTGGACACCGCCATGGTGTGCCTGCAACGCCTGGCCAGTCGGTATCGCTTTCCATTCCCGCGAGACACCGTGGAGCAGGTGCTCCTCGACTGCGATCGCCGCTTAGGCGGAGTCTCGCTGTTGCATTTGGGGCAGTTGCTCGAGAGCTTGGGGCTCGAGGTGCGGCCCCTGCAGGCCCGCGGCGGCCAGCTGCATCGCATCGAGGCCCCTGCCTTGATGCGACTGGAGGATCAGTTTGTGCTGTTGGAGGAGGCCTCCTCGCGCGGGTTGGTGCTAGCGGATCCCCAGCGGGGTCTGGTGCAGCTCTCCCTGGCTGAGGTGCGGCAGCTCTGGCCAGACAGCCTGGAGTTGATGTTGGTGCGGCCCGCGGAATCAGCGGCCGAAGAGCAGCAAGCCAGTCGATTTGATCTGGCTTGGTTTTGGGGGGTTGTGCGTCCTTATCGGCCCCAGATGGTGCTGATGCTGCTCACCGGTTTGGTGATGAAGCTGCTGGATCTGGTGTTCCCCTTGGCCACCTTGCAGATCATCGATGTGGTGGTTGGTTCCCGCAACCTCTCCTTGCTGTGGCCGATTGGCCTGGTGATGGCCATCGCCATCGTGCTGCGGGCTGTGCTGGGGGTGCTGCGCCAACTCCTGCTCTCCGACCTCTCCGATCGCATTGATACGCGCCTGGGTAGCCAGATCGTGGGGCATTTGTTTCGCCTGCCGCTTCGCTTCTTTGATCGCCGCACGGTTGGTGATCTTTCCAGCCGTTTGTACGACCTGCAACGGGTGCGCAGCTTCCTCACCGACACCGCCATCGGCACGGCCCTCGACCTGGTGTTCATGCCATTGGTTGCCCTGGTGCTGTTCTGGTTGCAACCGGTGTTGGCGCTTGTGGTATTGGCCCAGGTGCCTCTGTTGATCGCCCTGGATCAGTTGTCGCTGCCGGCATTGCGCCGGTTGCTGGCTCGGCGCAACCGGGCCTGGGGGCGTGCCCAGGGGTTGTTGGTGGAGGTGCTCACCGCCATCCGCACGGTGAAAACCCAAAACTTCGCCTCCCAGGCCCGCTGGCAATGGCTCGACCGCTATCGCTCTTACACTGGAGAAGACTTTAAATTTCATCAGCTGCAAGCCACCCGTAAGGAGCTTGCCGATGCGATTGGAAATGGCAATCGCGTGATTTTGATCATGGTGGCTGCCTGGATGGCGGTGGCTGGCCATACTTCAACCGGTGGGATTTTTGCTGTTTACATGTTGAGCAGCGGTATCACAGGCCCACTGCTCAATCTCGGTAATTTCAGCACGCAATACCGCGAAGCCAAGGCCGCCATGGATGCCCTGGCGGATGTGCTGGGCCAGGCTCCGGAGGAATCGATCAGCGCCGCCAACCTCCTGCCGCTCTCCCCCGTGCGCGGGCAGGTGAATTTTGAGCGTGTTGTGTTTTCCTATGGCCTGGATGGCCGCAAACAGCTTGATCAATTCAATCTTGAGATCGCCTCAGGGGAATTCATCGGCCTTGTGGGAAGTAGTGGCAGTGGCAAAAGCACGGTGGTGCAATTGCTGGATGGGCTGTACCGGCCGCAGGAGGGCCGCATCTTTGTGGATGGCACGGATATTGCCAAAGTGCAGCTCGGCAGTTTGAGGCGCCAGGTTGGATTTGTGCCGCAGGAATCGATTCTCTTTGATGGCACTGTTCTTGATAATCTTCGCCTCAATCTTCCGGATGCTCCCTATGACGCTGTTGTGGAAGCCGCCAGCATCGCCTGTGCCCACGACTTCATCATGCAACTCCCGAATGGATACAACACGCGCGTCGGTGAGCGTGGTGGTGGTTTATCGGGTGGGCAAAAGCAACGGATTGCCATCGCCCGCATGGTTCTCCAGAACCCCAACATGGTGATCCTGGATGAGGCCACTTCAGCTCTCGATCCCACCACGGAGTATCTGCTGCTTCAGCGGCTGAAGCAGCGTTTTCAATCCCGTACGATGTTGGTGGTCACCCATCGGCTGGGCACGCTTAAAGGGGCTGATCGCATCGTGTTCATGGAGCAAGGTGTGATTCTTGAGCAGGGAAATTGGGCCGCCTTGATGGCCCGTGGTGGCGCGTTCGCCAACTTGGCCTCCCAGCAAGGAGCCTTGTCTGATGGTTGACCCCACCCCACAGCAGCCCTCCACCACGAAGCGCTTCGGCCGCCTGTTGCCTCCGGCCATCCAGCCTGATTTAGCGCTGGAGGAGGAAGCTCTCCGGCTTGAGAGCCGCCCCTCACCACGCTTGCCAATGGTGCTTGCCGGCGTGCTGTCGTGCATCACGCTCACGGCCGTTGTGGCCTCTGCAGTGGTGGAGGTGGATCAAATAGTGTCGCTGCCAGGTAAGTTGGTTACCCGCCGCAGCACCCAGGCCCTCACCACATCGGAGAGCGGTGTGGTGACCCAGGTGTTTGTGAAGGAGGGTGCCCGTGTGCGCTCGGGCCAGCCCTTGGTGGTGTTGGATCCTCGGGTGCAGCGCAGTGACGTCACGGAGCTCACCCGGCAGGTTTCAGCCGAAGGGGACCGTTTGGCCTCTGAGCTGGCACAGATTGAGGAACGGGTCTCCGGTTTGAAGCGCCAAGAAGCCATCGATCGCCGCATCCTCGTGCCCCTGCAGCGCCTGGCCCAGCAAGGCGGTGCCCCGTTGATTCAAGTGGCCGAGAAAGAGCGTGAATTGGAGAACACTCGCCGCCAGCTGGGGGAGGCACGGCGTGAACTGGCCAAAGTTCGCTTTCAATCCCAACTCAGCCAGGCTGAGTTACGGGCCCGGTTGGTGGATGCCCGCTCCAAGCTCAATCTGGTTACCCTGCGAGCCCCCGTGACGGGAACGGTGATCAACCTGCAAGCCCAAACAGGCCAGGTGGTGAATGGGGCTTCTCCCCTGCTGAAGTTGGTTCCTTCCGATGTGCTCCAGGCCCAGGTGTTTGCCCCCAACCAGGAGCTTGCTTTCATTCGTGTGGGCCAATCAGCGGATATTGCCTTCACGGCCTACGACCGGTCTCGTTATGGAATGGTGCCCGCAACGGTGGCCACTGTTAGTGAAGATGCCCTGCCGCCTTCGCCTGAATACAATTACCCCAACTTTCCGGTGAAATTAAACTTGAAGCGTCAAGTGCTGGAGACAAAGGGGCAAACATTTGAACTCCAGCCTGGCATGGCCCTACAGGCGCAAATCAAGTTGGAGCGTCGAACCATTTTGCAGATGTTGTTTAGCCGCTTGAACCAATCCTTGGACGCTGTGCGTTCCGTGCGCTAAGACCACAGTTGCCACCTCTGCCCATGCTCGCCCTCGCCAACCTGGTGATTCTGCTGGGTTTGGTTGCGTTTTTCGCCGCCTCGGAATTCGCCCTGATCCGCCTGCGCCCCTCCCGGGTGCAATTGCTGGAGGAGGACGGTGCCCCGGGTGCCAGGGCGGTGGCCCGGCTGCAGCGGCGCCTGCGGCGGGCCCTGGTTGCCACCCAGTTGGGCATGACCCTGGCGCTCGTGGCCCTGGGCTGGACCGGCCGCGGCCTGGCGGAGCGCTGGGGCCAGAGCGCCGCAGTCCCCCAGCAGGTGTGGCTGGATGCGGCGGTGTTCATGGCCCTGGTGCTGCTGGCCACCCTGTTGGGGG
>Ga0194123_10002880_pt1 | contig 21583 bp, 17 predicted proteins | sample TA2MahsurfametaG_5_FD_155479 | JGI IMG/M metagenome (GOLD analysis project Ga0194123, IMG submission 155479) | Freshwater microbial communities from Lake Tanganyika, Tanzania - TA2015023 Mahale A surface | ecosystem: Environmental > Aquatic > Freshwater > Lake | place: Tanzania: Lake Tanganyika... | reverse complement strand
TTTTGCAGTTTCTGCAATACGATCAACGCCAAGGAGTCTTGCAAGTTCATAAAAATAAATATCGCATGATTTTTTCATTGCATCGGTAAAATTTACTTTTCCATGACCACCATCTTTCCAGCAATAAAATTCTTGTCCATAAAGTTCAATTTTACCTGGACAACTGTGAATATAAGTCTGATCAATGATTTTATTATCAAGTGCTGAAAGCATTATAAGTGGCTTAATCACTGATCCTGGAGGATACTGACCACTTAATGGTTTATTAACTAATGGCCTTCTGTCATTTCTTAGTAAAACATTTAACTCATCTTGAGAGATCCCAAGTGCAAATTTATTTGTGTCATACGATGGCGTTGATACACATGCATATATCTCGCCATTATTTACATCCATTACAACCACTGAGCCTGCAGTACTTCCAAGTCTTGAAAAAATTAGCCTTTGTAACTCTAAATCTAAATTTGTTCTTAATGCATCTCCACTTACTCCATCAACAAACTCAACTGTTCTAATTGCACGACCCGCTGCATTAACCTCAAAACGAGTAAAACCAGGTCTACCAATGAGATCATTATTTATTACTTTTTCAATTCCATTTTTACCAACTTTTATTCCTGGAGTTCTAAATAAATCACTTTTTTGATTTTGAAGATCTGCCTCAGATGGAAGACCGACGTATCCTAAAGTATGAGCAAATTCGAAAGGAAAATTGTAATGTCTTTCCATTGAAACAAAAGGCTGAACACCATTTAAAATAAAAAGATTACTATTAATTTTTGAAAACTCAGACCATGTTAAGTTTTTATTAATTACATAAGGCTGAAATTGTCTAATTTTTCTAAATTCAATACTTGTTTTTTCAATTACATCTTCAGTTAAATTTATAAATTTTTTAAGATTTTGAAGTACAAACTCTAAATCGGTAACATCCCCTTTAATAAGAGCTATACGATAAATCTGTCTACTCTCTGCAAGTCTATTTCCAAATCTATCTAAGATTAAACCTCTTTCAGATGCAATTTTCCATTCTTTGTAACGATTGTGATCAGATAAGACTGTGTATTTTTTTTTTTGAAAAACTTGAAGCCACAAAAGCCTTAGTCCAATAAGGCCAAAAAAAGTATACTTAACTGTATTTAAAATTGCTTTTCTTCTACTAATAATTCCAGATTTTGTTTGATATCCTTCACTTGGTCTGTGTTTAAAGAATTTCATAGAAATATAGACAATATAATACAAAAATGTTACTGCACCACACTTTTTTGGAGGTAAGTAACAATTAAAATTGAAGTAAAAAACGACAACGTTGAACAAGCTCTAAGAGCTTTAAAAAAAAAGCTTCAAAGAGAAGGTGTGTTTAGGCAGCTTAAAATTAAAAGTCATTACGAAAAACCATCTGAAAAGAAGAAGAGAGAAAAAGACGAGAATACAAGAAGAGTAAAGAAACTTAGAAAGCTTAAAGCTAGACTTTAGAGATTTTTAATAATTTCTTCTACCATTTTTTTTGCATCAGAAAAAAGCATCAACGTATTATCTTTGTAAAATAATTCATTATCAACTCCTGCATAACCCGTTGACATTCCTCTCTTTACAAATAGCACTGTCTTAGATTTTTCAACGTCTAAAATTGGCATTCCATAGATAGGACTAGTTTTATCAGTTTTAGCCGCAGGATTTGTCACATCGTTTGCACCAATAACAAATGAGATCTCAGTGTTTGAAAAATCATTATTTATATTTTCTAGTTCAAAGACTTCATCGTAAGGAACATTTGCCTCAGCCAATAATACATTCATATGGCCTGGCATTCTTCCTGCGACTGGATGAATTGCATAAGATACTTTAACACCTAACTCTTTAAGTTTATCTGCCATCTCCCTTAAAGCATGCTGCGCCTGTGCAACTGCCATTCCATAACCTGGTACAATAATAACTGATGAAGCGTTCTTCATTAAAAAAGCAGCATCATCAGCGCCTCCTTGTTTGATTGGTTTTTTTGTCTGATCTTTACTTAGCGAAATACTTTCTCCACCAAATCCTCCTAGAATTACATTTAATAAAGAACGATTCATTCCCTTACACATTACATAAGAAAGTATCGCTCCAGATGATCCAACCAGTGCTCCAGTTATAATAAGAGCAATATTTTCTAGAGTAAAGCCTATGCCTGCTGCTGCCCATCCAGAATAGGAATTTAACATGGAAACGACTACTGGCATATCCGCTCCTCCAATTGGAATAATAATTAGGAAACCAATTAGTGTTGATAAAAAAATTACAGACCAAAAAAGAAATTCATTTTGATTTATTGCAAAATAAATAATTAAAAAAATTATGAATAATCCTAACAATAGATTAATTATATGTTGACCATTAAAAACAACAGGTGAGCCGGACATAAGTCCTTGAAGTTTTAAAAAAGCTATACAAGACCCAGAAAACGTTATTGCTCCAATTGCAACACCTAGAGACATTTCAATTAAACTAAGTGTCTTAATATTTCCAACTTCTCCAATCCCAAACGATGAGGGATTATTAAATGCAACAACTCCAACAAGAACCGCAGCGAGTCCAACTAAACTGTGAAAGCCAGCAACAAGTTGCGGCATAACTGTCATTGCAATTTTATTAGCAATATAGCCACCTACTAAAGCTCCAAGAATAATTGGAATTAAAATGTACGAAATATTGTCTTTTATTTGATCTAAATTTTTAAATGATAATAAAGTGACGACTACTCCAATGATCATTCCTATAATTCCAAGAATGTTTCCTCTTCTTGAAGTCTCTGGAGATGAAAGACCTCTTAGAGCCATTATAAAGAGAATTCCCGTAAGAAGATAAAGAAAAGCTGTAATATTTGCAGAGATCATTTCTTATTCTTTTTTTTATACATACTAAGCATTCGCTGCGTCACTAAAAAGCCTCCAAAAATATTTATGGATGCAAGGAATATTGCAATCATTCCAGGAAGTTTTGATGTAAAAGAACTATCTTTACTTGCAAAAATTATAGCAACTAACGCACCAACTATAATTACTGAGGATATTGCATTTGTTACAGACATAAGCGGAGTGTGAAGTGCAGGTGTTACACTCCAGACTACATAATAGCCTACAAATATAGAAAGTATAAAAATAGAAAAACGAAATACGATAGGATCAATTTCCATTAGTTTAATATATCCTTAATATAAATACTTTTAATTATTTCGTCATTTTCATCAATTTTAAATAATTTTGTATCTTTATCGTAAATTGAACTTATAAAATTATAGATATTACGAGAAAGCAAGTTAGACGCCGTTTCAGATATTCTACTTGGAACATTTTCGTAACCTAAAATTTTTATTCCATATTTTTCAACAATTTTTCCACTTTCTGAATGAATACAATTGCCCCCCTGTTCAACGGCTAAATCATAAATAATTGATCCTTTTTTCATAAGATTAAGCATTTCATCATTAATTATTCTTGGAGCTTTTTTTCCTGGAACTAATGCAGTGCAAATCACTATATCTTGAGAAGCTAACGTTTTTTTTAACAGTTCCTCTTGTTTTCTTTTATAGTCTTCCCCAACTTCTTTTGCATAACCTCCTGCAGTTTCTAAATTCTGTACACCTTCCACATAAACAAATTTACCGCCTAAACTTTCAACTTGTTCTTTAGATGTTAATCTTACATCTGTTGCACTTACAACGCCTCCTATTCGTTTCGCAGTGGCTATTGCTTGAAGTCCGGCAACTCCTGCTCCAATAATAAAAAACTTTGCAGGTGTAACAGTTCCTGCAGCAGTCATCATCATTGGAACCGCTCTATTAAGCTCATAAACACTATCAATAACAGCTTTGTATCCAGCTAAATTAGCTTGAGAAGATAAAATATCCATAGATTGAGCCCTGGTAATTCTTGGAAGAAGTTCTAAAGAAAATATTTTAACTTTTTTATTTATTAATTTATTAACGACTTCTTTGTTAAGATGTGGAAAAAAACTTCCAATCAAAATAGTATTTTCTTTTAATAAAGTTATTTCTTCAAAGGTTGGGCAATTTATTTTTAATAGTACATCAGATGAGCCTAAAATTTCATTCCTTTTAAGACAATATGCTCCAATACTTTTTAAATCCTCGTCCTTGATATTTATAAAACTTCCAAAATTATTTTCAACATTTACCTTAAATCCGAGTTGTATAAATTTTTTAATAGTATCGGGTGTAAGAAGAACTCTTTTTTCAAAAGAGTGTTTCTCTGAAATCGAGCCAATAATCATTTAAAAATTTAAATCTAAAACTTAATAAAAATTAATAATAATAGAATAGCTATAATTATTACGATTGCATAAACTGTGAGTTTTTTAAACGCAGTCCACATTTCTTTTTGAGGTGAAATATCCATATCAACCTTGCCTTGCTTTAAACTTTGGATTTTTTTTATTTATTACGTAAATTTTCCCTCTACGTCTAACAACTTTACAATTAATATCTCTTTTTTTTAGAGATTTTAGAGAACTTACTACTTTCATATTTTGTTAATTAAGCCTGGCAACGACCTACTCTTCCGTGCCTTAAGACAAAGTACCATTGGCGCTAAAGGGCTTAACTGCCGAGTTCGGAATGGTATCGGGTGTTACTCCTTTGCAATAATTACCAGGCATGTATTTTTATACAGATAACTTTAATTTGTAAATATTAAAAATATTTTGATGAAATAATTCCTCTTGAGCTAAAGTAGATAATTTAAAATATAATGCTATAAATAATAGAAATTTTATCGCGGGGTGGAGCAGTCTGGTAGCTCGTCAGGCTCATAACCTGAAGGTCCTTGGTTCAAATCCAAGCCCCGCAACCAATTTTAATTAATACAAACAAACAAATTAAAAAATATTAATAAAAGTAAAATATTTTTTATAATTTTTGGAGAACAACTGAAAAAATGTTCAAAAAAAATTGTAACTGACAGCTACAGCATGACATTGAAATTTGTACACTAGTAAATTGATTAAATAAAAAAATCGTCGAATTACCAATTAAATAGACACATATTTCCGAAAGTAAAATAAATTCTTTAAAAGTTTTATAAAAATATTATTTATTCAATTAAAATAAAAACAAAAATTATGGCAAAATGCCAAATAAGGTTTACTTTTTTGCAATTACTTTAATTTAATTTTTTTTCTTCTTTATGATTAAAAATTTTTTTTATTTTGCGCATCGAGATCTTTTGTAACCACAAATTGATCCTGACTTTTCCATTGTGATTTCTTTAAGATTTAAATTGTATTTTTATAATTAAAATAAAATTTAGAATATTTACTTTATATCTACTTTTTTTTTATATTTTTATTAATAAAAAATTATGGTCAGAATTAAATTTATTTGATTTCAAAAGTTATTTTTCAAATATATATAGATAAGGAAAATAAATTATAAAAATTGGAAGATATTAATAACTCCATTAATATCTTATGGTAAATTTATTGTTATTCAATTTTTTTGCTATCTCTTTTTCTATCCACTTATAAGTTCTTTCCAATCCAGATTTTAAACTAATCTCAAAATCCCATCCAAGTTTAGCTCTGACTAAATCATTGTTACTGGAACGACCTCTTACACCTTTTGGTTTATCTAATTGATAATTTTTTACAACTTTATAACTGCCAATTTCTTCAAGAATACTTATCATTTGATTGATAGATACCTGCTCTTCTGAGCCTATATTCAAAACTTCCCGACAATTACTTTCAAATATTTTTTTCGTTCCTTTGATACAATCATCAATAAACATAAAGCTTCTGGTTTGTTCTCCATCTCCCCACACGTTAATTTTTTTTTCTCCTGAATTTTTTGCAATTACTAATTTTCTACATAAAGCAGCTGGTGCTTTTTCTCTACCGCCGTCAAATGTACCCATCGGACCATAGATGTTGTGGTATCTTGCAACTCTTGTTTCTAATCCATAATCCTCGTAAAAATGCCTACACATTCTCTCACTAAATAATTTTTCCCATCCATATCCGTCTTCTGGCATTGCCGGGTATGCATCCGATTCCTTTAAACCCTCGATAAAAGTGGTATTTTGTTTATTGGTGTTATAAACGCAGGCGCTAGAAGAAAAAAAATATTTTTTTATTTTATTAACTAAACAAGCACGTAATAAATTAGTATTAATTAAAACTGACAACATGCACTCTGCCTTATTGTTTTCTATAAAGCCCATACCTCCCATATTGCATGCCATATTATAAATAAAATCAACTCCTTCGGTCATTTTAAGGCAATTTTCATATTCCTTTAAATCTAAAGAAAAATTTTTATTAGAATTAAATAATTGAAACCAATTTTCTAAAGGCTTTACATCTGCACATATCACCTCGTGCCCGTCATCTAATAAAGATTTAACTAGGTGCCCACCAATAAAACCTCCTGCCCCGCAAACTAAATATTTATTTTTCATATTTTAAAATTTAATCACAAAGAATAATAGTTTAAAGTAAAATTTTAAATAAACAGGGTATTTAAATATTTGACTATATTTTGACAATAAAAATTAGAAATTATATAAAAATCAGAACCAAACTGAAGCATTAGAAATATAAAAGCAAAATTAATAACTCACATTCAACTAAAAATTAAAGATCAAATAAAATAAATGAAAAATATTCTCAATAAAAAAGAAACATTTTAAAAATGTATAAATTTGACATAAATTTAAATATTTATTTATCATTAATAATTAAAACCTTTAGAATATTAAATACTTCAAATAGAAATTTCTTAAATAAAGCTATTTACAAATAGAATACTTATGAATTTTGCGCATAAGCATCTAATTTATTTCTTTATATTATTTTTATTTATGCTTTTTACAATTATCAGTGCTGAGTTTTTTTTTAGAAAGATATATTCAAATAATAAAATTTTTAATTGTTATAAAAAAATAGACGATGAAAGAATATATACAAATAACAGCAATTGTTATACTAATGAAAAATATTTCGAAAAAATAAACGAGACAACTTATTTAACTGACAATTTTGGAAACAGAATAACAGATAAAAATAATGAACCTATAGACCCTTATAAAATATTTACAAAAATATTGTTTTTTGGTGATAGTTTTACATTTGGACATCTTAGCAATTACCAATTTACCTATCCTTACAATGCAGTAGATTATTTAAATAAAAAACAAAATGATAATTATTATATAGAAACAAACTTTGGGACAAACGGATACCAATTCAGACAGGTATTGTTTTCTATACTAAAAAATGAAGAGGCCATTAAAGAGTCTAAATTTATAATTTATGGACTGCCTCCAAACGATTTATATGACCTGCAAGAAAAAAAGCACGAAAATAGTGTAGATAGAAACCAATCGTTGATTAATCACTTAAGACAAAAATTAAATAGTTTAAATATTTTATCTATTAAAATTATTACTGCTAAAATTTTAAATAATGATTCAATATACTCATTTATTCATAATAATAGAGGTGAGTTCGCTGGATATCTAAATAAAGAAAGTTCAATTTTCTGGAACGATAAATATTCAATTTTTGAAAATGAAATAAGCAAAATTCCTGATTCTATAAAAAAAAAATTAATCATTTCAATAATACCTCAACAACCTCAGATTATGTTAATAAAATATAAAAAAATTGATGACGGACTTGCATTTGATACGAGAGTAATGGAGATATGTTTAAGACAAAAAATTAAATGTATTTCTAATACGCTTGAGTTAGCACAAGTAATGCAGTTTAAAACTCACTATAGATTAGATGGTCACATGCTGGAGGAAGCTAACAAGCAGTATGGTATGTTATTAGGTAGAGAAATAATGAAAATAAAATAAAAAATAATTAGAGTGTCAGCTGATAAATACATTAAAAATTTTACAAGGAAAGTAAGAGCAAGCTTATCTTTTTTTTTTAATCAAAAAGAAATTTATTTAAATAAAAGAGATCTAAAAATATTTAACGAGGTTTTGAACTAATCTAAGAAAACGATTTAAAAAAAAAGAAAAAAAAAAAAAACTCATAAAGTTTTTAGCAGAAATATTCTTAATTTAATTAAAAATAAAAAATTACTAAATTTTTTGCAAAACGGTTTTATTCAACAAATGTTTTTTATACATAATAGACTTTTTATTTTGTTTCAATTACTTGAGCTATTATTTGATAAAAATTATAAAATCTGGAAAAATATTATTAAAGAAGATTCTATTGGAAATCCAGTCAAGTATTTTCTATACCCAAAGAGTAGTGGTAATAAAATTCATCAAGCATATCATTTAAAAAAATTTGTAGATTCTTCCAAATTAAATTTTAAAAAATTTAAAAATATAATTGAGTTTGGTGGTGGTTACGGAGTTATGGCTAAAATGCTATTTAAAATTAATAAAAATTATAGATACTATATATTTGATACTCCTGAAGTGAATTTATTACAATATTATTATCTAAAAAGAAGCGGTTTAGATGTTGGATTGAATTTAAATAGTAAGAAAAAAATTATACTTATCAATAATTATCCAGATCTTAAAAAAATAATTCATATTTTAAAAAAAAATGATAAGAATCTATTTATTGCAAACTTTTCATTTTCTGAAATTCCTATTTCTCTGAGAAAAAAACTAAATTTTATTTTTAAAAAAATAGATTATCAAATTATTTCATATCAAAAAAAATTTGAAGAAATTGATAATGAAATATACTTTAAAAATTTAAATAAATTTAACAATAATGTTGGAAGATTCTCGAATATTATAAAGATGTTTCATAAAAAAAATAATTATTACCTTTTTTGCTGGAAGTAAAACTCTAGAATTTGTGAAAATAACTCTTGTAATTCGTTAAAAATTCTTTTTTGTTAAAAAAATATTTTTTTAAAACCGTTTTAACTTTTATATTTTTTTCGATTATTTTTAATGAATTGTTTAAATTTTGGAAATCTATTTCTAAAAAATATTTTTTTGGCAAAAGGTCATTTTTTACTTTTGTTGCTTTATCATAAAACATTTTAACACCGTTAGATAGACAATCTTGACAAAAAATTGAAAAAAAATTGCTTCCTTCGTTAATTGAATATCTACTACGTGATAAATAATAAAATAATTTATTTCTAGATATAATACCAAGGTTCTTTACATCTGGAGTATTAAGTTTTTCACCAACAACGTAAATATTATATTTTTTTTTCGCTAAGTATTTAATAATTTTAACTTGAAATTCGTCATCGTGTGCAAGATATTTTCTATAATAAAATATTACGTCAATGTCTTTTCTTTTATTCTTTTTATTAGAATTTAGGTAATTGATTAAATTATAATTAAAATAATAATTTTTTATTTTTTTTTTCTCTATATATCTTTTTAAAATCTCTGTAGAAAAAATTAGCTTTCTACCTTGATATGCAACTATCTTTGCGCTAATTTGGTAAAATATAGGTATTAAAAATTTCCTTATTAATGTTGAAAAATTTTTAACTTTTTTATTATATAAACTGCCGGTAACAGGTCCATATATAACATTTCGTGGCATCAATAAAAAAAGAGCAAAATTCCAAAATGGAAGAAAATTAACATAACATACTGATCTTTTATTAAGATAATTGTACCAAATTTTAAATATTCCATAAAATGGATAAAGATAATTATAAAAAAAATTAAAATTTAATTTTTTTTTTAATATTTTTTTTTTTTGATAAAAAATCTTTTCATTTTTAATTAAAATAATTCCATAAGGGCTTTCAACATAAATATTCTTTTTTGTAACATAGTTAAGGTTTTTTAGAAAATTTAATGCTAAAATTCCCTCACCCCTATACGAACTGAAATCACAACACCAAGTATAAATATAATTACTATCTATCTCATTAATTTTCATATTTTTGAAAAAATTATTTTAGAAATTGCAAAAATATTACCGAAAGCTCTACTTAAAATTTTAAAATCAAATTTTATAACTCCTAGAAAAGACAATAAAGCTCTAAGAAAGGCAGTAAAATAAAATAAATTAGTACTTAGTTGATTTTTTTTTACAAATTTATAACGATTTACTATTTCTATTATTCCAAAATTAAAATTGTTTCGGTTAATTGTGTTAAAGGTAAAAAATTTAGCTTTACTTACCAATAATAATTTTTTATTTTTTGTAAATAGTGAATATGAAAAATCCAAATCTTCGAGATAACTATAAGATCCAAAACTAACATCAAACTTCTTATTTATTATAGAGTCTTTTTTATATATTGTTGCTCCTGTAAATAACCATTCAACAAAAAAATCCTCCTTTAAACTTTCTATTTTCATATGCCAGCCATTTTGAAGTACTTTTCCTGGTATATCTGAATACAAATTTAAATAACTGAAAATTTTTAATTTCTTGAATTTATTAAAAAAACTCTGATTACTAACAATAAGATTAAAACCAAAGCCACATATGTTAGTAGAATTAAAATATTTTTTTATCGACTTATCCATTTCTATAAATGAATTTTTATAAAAAGTAATGTCATCATCTATGAAAAGAATATATTTACTATTCTTTTTTACTTTTTTAATCCCTAAATTTCTTTGGTGCGCTGTTGACGGATATGTTCTATATAATTCCACTCTATAAAGAGAACAAATATTATTAATTTTTTTTCTGTAAACAACATCAGAACTATCAACAACTATTATCTGATTAATGATTAATTTATTTCTAAGAAACTTTACAAGCTTAACTAAATATTCCGGCCTATTTCTAGTTGGTATGATAACCGAAGTCACAGATGTAAACATTTGAAAAATTATTCTAATTACTTTAATTTAAATAAAAGATTTTTGGTTTTTATATTTGATGCAATTCCTTACTCCTTACCCACCAGCATATAAATAAAACAATAAATAAATAAAATCTACATTAACAAAAAAAAATCAACTTTATTATATATATATCAGAAATATTATTTTTAAATGTTCGGCTTTTACAACATTTAATATTTTAACATTAAAATTAAAAATAAATTCATTATTAAATGAAACTTTTGTTTATTTTTAAAAAGTTATTATCTATATAACACTCTCTCCATTCTTTTATTATAAAATTATTAATATTTGTTGGGACACCATAAAAATCATAATTGTTTTTTTTTATAATAATTTTTTTTCCATAATTAATCCACTTTTGATTATGTAAACTATTTAAAAAATCTTTTATCGCTAAAGAAACTTCTAATTCAGAATTTTTATGACATGTTAAATTTAAATTTTTATATCTTTCACAACCAGAATTTAGAATTGATGGTTGAATCTTATAATAATCATCAAATTTAATTATTTTATTATTCATCTTAACTTTCTGGGGTAGGACTACGGTTGTTTCATTAACTAAATTATAATTAAATGGGAGCCAATTAATAGCTAAAGTTGGAATATCACTTGGTAACATTAAATGTGTAATGCCAGAATTTGTTCCAATATGTGCATCGCAATTATTGATTAAAATAATATCATTTCTATCATTTTTTAAGGAAGAATGAGGATAATCAAATATATTGTTAAATTGATTTCCAATTTTTTTCATATGAGTATCACCGAGTAAAATATAAAAAAAATTTTTATTATAAAAATTAATTGATTGTAAAACAGTTAAAACGTCAAAATTCCTAATATTATCAAGATCAAATTCATTTTTATAAAAACCTTTTTGTCTAATATGTACCGTAATAATTTTTTTGGAAGATTTATCTATTCCAATAATTTTTTTCAAATTTTCAAATAATTCTATATCTTTAGAATTATTAATAAATTTCTTATATATATATTTTTCTTTTTGACGAAAACTCTTCCATACATACCTTAATAAAAAATTCGAATTATAGAAATTATTTTTTGAATTTAAAAACCAATATCTCATGTGATTTTTAAAAAACTTTTTATTAGAATTATTTCTATAAAGTTTATTTTTTTTAAGAATTTCTGTATATTTATTAAATAAATAAGTATTAGCTACATCTTTTTTTTTAAAATTAAATGAAACAGTTTTAACTTTAACTAATCCTAAAAGAACTGCTTTAATAAAAGCATCTAAAAAAACAAAATGGCCAATAGACTGTACCCACAACTTATCTAATACAAAATTTTCTTTTTTTGATCCTGAAATGATAAGGGATATAGTTTCTCTGGCTTCATAATATTTATTAACATCTAGTGAAAAATAATCGGAAGCAACAAATTCTACTAAAATATTTTCAATATCATATCTCAAATTCATTAGTTGGAGATTATTCAATTGACTCAAATAATATTTATTATTTATATTTCTAATAAAATCTTGTATTTTCATACTTTTTTCCTTTGAAAACAATGCATCAGATCTAATTTTAAAAAAAATTTTTTTGTTTTCAAAAAAAAGGCATAATTCATAAAATAAGATTTCAACATAAAATAGTCTTTTACGAAGTCGATTGCTAATGGATCTTTTAGAAATACTAAAATATAATTTTTTAGCTAAATAAAAATTGCCAAAACGCAATGAATTTTTAAGTAAATGATATAAAAAATAACTTGGTATAATTAAAGTAAATAAACTTAAAAAAGAAACACATCTACTGGATCTTAATTTTGCAGTGACCGAAAACATCGTTTTTTATTTTTTAAAAAAATAAATTGTTAAACAATACGAAGTAAATGAAAAAATTAAAGCTACAACTAAATTAGTTTGAGAATAAATAATAATAGGCGAAATAATTAAGATTTGACTAATAATCAACGCATATAAATATCCATATTTTTTTAATATTAAATGATGAATATGATTTCTGTCAGCATGAAATGGGTGTTTATTTTTTAATAATCTAGATACTGCTAATCTCAAAAGTTCATAACCTGGAACAGCCATTACTAAAAATATGAAATCTGCAGAAAATACCGAGTAAATATTGTAACTTTTAATAATTAAATATGAAATTAAAAATCCTAATACATGGGTGCCTGCATCCCCTAAAAAAATTTTACCTTGATAATTATAATAAAGAAAAAATAAGATAGCGCATATTAAAGGTAACGAAATATAAATGTATAAGTTATTTGTTAATAAAATTAAGAATATAAACAAGGCATACAAAGCGCTCTGCATATTTATTCCATCGAACATATTAAAAGCATTTATGAACAATAAAAAACAGAATAATGTAAAGTAAAAACCAAAATCTTTTAAATGAACTTTCTCTTTTAAGAAACTTAAATTAATAATTTTTATTACTAATGAATTATCTAATTTAAGGAAAATAAAAACTATACAAGTTAATACAAGTAACTTTTTATTAGCAGAAATATAATATTTATCATCATAAAAACCTAATAAAAAAATTGAAGTTAAAGTTAAAAAAAATACAATTAAATTTTTTATACTAGTAAAAATATTTATTTCTTGGTCATAAATAAATAAGTAAATTACTATCGTAAAAATATTCAAAAATAAAAAAAAACCACCCATTAATGGTGTTTTATTTTTATGAAATTTTCTAATTTTGTCTGGATAGTCGTATATTGAAAATAATTTAGAGAAATATTTTAATTTATAATATAAAAAAGAATTTAATATTATTAAAATTATTAATATTTTTTCCATTTACTTTTATTTATTAATTTTAAGTTTTTTTCTAACAAAGAAAAAAATACCTAAAGGTAAATATAAAATAATATTTAATTTATTATTAAAAAAATTTCCAGAAGGTAAAAAATGAAAAAAATTAATAAAAAAACTAATTAATAAAAAATAATAGCCTAGATAGTTATTATTAATATTTACTGAACCTATAGTTTTGATAATTTCTTTAATTATAAAAAATAAAAAAACAAAGAAAAATAATAAACCAACAAGACCTATTTCAGAAATTATTTGCATAAAGAAATTATGCGGATGTGTGGTACATCCATTTGTAAGTAAATTATTTTTTATTAAAACTTCTTGATTCTTATAAAATTTATTATTTGCAGATACTAAAATTTTATATGCTGTATAATGAAAATATCTTTTATTTCCATTTTCATTTAGAATAATTAAAGATTTTTCTAAATCTAAATTTTCTATTTTTGCAAAGAGGTCTGCACTTGGATGTATTTGAATTTCTTGAAAAAAAACTTTTTTTAATCTATCAAATCCAGCAAAACTTATAAAGCCATCTTCTGCAGCAATTATTGTGTTTCTTTTAATTATTTTTTCTTGAACTTTTTCTGCATATTTTGGATTGTCGCAATGATATCTGAATGTATTGGGGCCGGAACCAATAAACATATTATCTTTAAATATATAATAAGCAGTAAGATAATGATCTTCATGCCTCTCGCTAAAAATACTAATTTTTTTATCGGGATTATTCTTTTCTATAAATAACTGCTCATAAGTCCCTTTGAATAATCTTTGTAGTTGAGGTATTTTTTGAAAAAAAAATACACTAAATAAAATAATAAATATAATTATAAAAACTATATATTTTCTATAACTATTAACAAATAGTAACAAAAGTAAAAATAACATATATAAAGTCGCAGCTACTCTTTCTCCACTTAGAAGAATCAAATATCCACTAATAAAAGTTGCTGAAATACTAAAAAATAATTTTTTTTTTATTTTAGATAATGCTAAACATGTTAAAAATATTGGTAGTAATTTCAAAGTATAACTACCTAAAATTAAATTTTTTCCAAAAAAGCTACTTATCCGATCGTTAGTAATTTGGGCTTGTCCAAATATATTGTAATGAAAAATTTTTTGATAACTAGAGTCTATAAAAAGTAAGATTAATATTATAAAAAAAAAGTAAGAATAATTTTTAAAAAAAAATTTATTATCAATTAACAAAAAAAATAAAATAAAAGAAAACAAATAATACCTTAAATAAAAAAAAGAATTCTTGAGTGAATTCAAATAATAATCTGAAAATATTGATGAACTCAGTAATAATAAATAAAAAAAAATTAAAAAAAAAAATATTTTTTTTTCAAAAAAAAATAAATTAGTTACTCTTTTCCGATTAAAATAAAAAAAAATTAAAAAATAAACGGAAGAGATTGCATAGATTAAATCGGGTAAAAATGGTCCAGTAATTAGTAAAAAAGGTATCCCTAAAATAGCGAATAATAAAAATTTTGGAAAGTTTTTATAAAAATAAACATAGAATGACATTTTTTATATAAAACAAATGCATAAGATAAAACTTATTTAAAGCAATATAATATTTAAATCCTTTCTTTTAGGTTAATGAAATAATAAACAATATAGTTATGAGTAATATGAAAAATATAATAAATAATTTTATATTTGAAATAAAATCGCAAAAATTTTTATTTTTTTGTTGTATTTCCTGGATATTCTTATGGCTATCTTTAAATACTTTTCCAACTGCGTACCTTGATAGAATTAACGTATTTGAAAATCTTGTAATTTTTACTAATTTTTTTAGAATATCAATACCACTTCTGGGAACTAATCTAATATTATTGATATATTTTATAGCACATAAAACTAAAAATAATATCATGTTAATCTTATTTTCTTTTTATTTTTTTTTTTTAGCAGTTCCAATATTAATTTATGACTACAAAGGAGCTTTTATTGAAAGAGTTTTCTTATTATTACTATCTTTTAATGCTATTTTAATTTTAAAAATTTTTTTAACTAAATGTAAAAATGCAAACTTAAAATTCTTATTATATATTAGTCTTTTTATCTTATGTTCGGTCCTAATAATATATATGCCAATATACTACGAATATTATTCGAAAGAAAAATTTATATGGTTGTATCATAACAATTTATGGGAAAATACATATTTTGACAACTCCATGATAAGAGTAACGGGCGCTGCTAGAATATTTTTAATTTTAGCAATTTTTTTCCTATGTGTTCTAAATTTAATGAAAAAAGGGATAAAAAAATTATGCATTATTGGAATAATTTTGTTCTGTGGGACACATATTTGGCTGTTTCAATCTAGAACTATTATTTTTATTTATATAGTTGTTTTGGTTTTGAACCAAATATTTTTATCAAAATCTTCTTCCACCAAAAAAGTAATTTTTTTAATTTTGATGCTAATATTGCCAGTATTAACTGTGGAAATTATCCAGAAATCAAAACAAATTATGATTGACAAAGTCAACTCTTATAATGACTCTGCTGTTCCTGATGTTTATGGGTCTAAAAGTAGAGGACTCCTAAAGCATTTCTTTAGTTCCGAAAGGGAAATAATCCTAGAGGATAACTTTAATCAAGAAAGTAGAGTAATCCTAAGGGAGAACTTTAGTACCGGAAGAACAGTTGTATGGAATGAAATTTTAAGATTTTATAATCCAAAAAATTTTTTTGGTTACGGATCTCAAGCCGACAGATATGAAGTAAATCTATTAAAAAAATATGGATCAAGCGCTTCAAATGCTTACATGTATGCATTCTTGTGCGGTGGCTATCTTGGATTGCTATTTTTATTGTTAATTAACATTTTTTTAATTTATTTTATTTATGTTTATATGAAAAATAAATTGTATCAAAAAAATAATATTGAATTAAATACTTCGGTTCTAATTTTAACATCTTTGTTAATGAGAGGTATTTTAGAAAATTGCTATGCTATTTTTAGCATAGATTTTTTATTATTTATAATTTGTTTAATTATTCTTCAAAAGAATATCAAAAAATTTATTAATTATAAATTCTTACATTAATATTTTTATATTTTCTATGTAAGATAATATCTATTAAAACTGTAAAAAAACTATCAAGTAATCTAAATAATCTTCTTTTAAAATCAGTTCTTAACCTCCAAAGTGATTCGAGATAGTATTCTAAAAATTTAGGAACTGGAACTTCCTCGCCTGACAACATTTCTATAGCACCCCCAACGCATAAAATATGAAATTTGTTATTATATTTTTTTAATAATCTTGCATACTGTTCTTGCTTCGGGGTAGGTAAGGTTAAGAATATTATTTCACCTTTTTTAATATTAACTATTTTATTAGATGCAATATCTTCTATTGATCCTATAATTAATTGTGTAAATTTTATGTGAAAATCCTTAAAATTTTTTTTTAAGTAAATTTTAGATTTCGCTGATAAATTACCAACTACATGAATAGTTTTAAAATTACGTGGAATTTTAATATCCGTAATAATTTTTCGACCAGGAATTTTTTTTTCTTTAATACCTAGCAGAAATTTAATAAAAATTCCATCAGGCCAAAAAAAAGTATGTTGGTCTAAAATAGCTTTTTTGTTAACCCATGAACTATAGTATGCTAAATTTAATCCTGATAAGATAAAGTTTTTATTAAAATTGATTTTATTTATATCTGAATAAACTCTAAAATAATTATATTCTTTTTTATTTAATTGACTTAATAGAACATTATTAAATTTATCTAATAATTTATTCTTATTTAAGTATGAAATATTTTTTGAACGGTCTAAAAAGCTAGTTAATTTGTTTTTTTTTTTTAAATATAAAAATTTTTTTATGTTTTTAAATAAAATATCAATCTCACCAGGTCTAGAAACTAAACCTAAATTATTATCTTTGATTAAGTTATAAGATTCTCCTAATAAATGCCCTAATATAGGTTTTTTAAAATTAATGTATGTAGAAATTTTACCTGGTACCGTTGCAGCACCAACTTCTCCGCCTTTTAAAGTGGCCAAGAGCACATCAGCATTGTTAATATACTTATGGATTTCTGACAATTCAACTGGATCAAATAATTTAAAATTACGTAAATTATATTTTTTAATTTGATTATTTAAAGTTTCTAAATGTCTACCACTACCCACTATAATCCATCTTACTTTATAATTTTCAAGCATAATGGCTACTTTTATTATCTCTTGAAAATTTTGGCTTTCCCCAATAGTTCCTGTAAAAATAATAGTTAAAAAATCTTTTTTAGAAGTAATAGATTTAATTTTTTCTATAGACCTGTAGTTTATATTTTCTGGCCACGAAGGTAAAAAATAAGAATCAATACCAGCGGAAAACAATATTTTTTTTTGAAAAGTTTTGGATTGAGCGAAAACTAAATCTGTCTGAGAATAAATTTTAAATACTAATTTTTTTAAAAAATTATATAAAAATTTATTTTGAATAATTTTTAACTCATAAAGAATTTCAGGCCACAAATCTAAAATCCAAATAACTGATTTTATTTTAGTTATTTTTGAAAAAAATATTCCAACTAATCCAACTAAAACAGGAGAGGTGCCAAAAGTAAAAACATAATCATATTTTTTTTTTCTTAAATTAAAAAAAACAAATATAAAACAAGACACAAGAAATGAAGCATAATTTAAAAATAACTTTATTCTTGTTCCAGAGCCTCTTAATATTATTGGAAGTCTATAAATAGAATATCCTAAAAAATTATTATACTTTCGTTTGTTTAGAACATAATCGGGAAAAATTTTTCCTGATGGATAATTTGGACATGCAGTAACAATATCAACTTTAAATTTTTTTTTTTTCCAGTTTTCAACAATTTCGTTGACCCTAAAATTTTCAGGCCAGAAATATTGGGAAATTAATAATATTTTTAAAGATTTGTCTTCCACACTTCTCTCTTAATAAATGAATAATAACTTTGAATAATTCTAGGTAATTTCAGAGAAATATCCTTTTGCTTATAATCATCTAATACTTGTATCTTGTAGTTATCTTTTAATAAAATATTTATAGAATTTAAAAAATCTTTTTTGTTAAGAATTGACATTACAATTGTTGCATTTGTCATTGCCTCTTGCCTTTCTTGAGTATCTCTCAAGCTAATTGCTTTTAAAGATAAAATTGAAGCCTCTTCAGAGATACTACCACTATCAGAAATAACAATTAAAGCTGATTGTTGTAATTTAATATATTCGAAATACCCAAACGGTTGTGAAAAAGTTACTAATTTATTAATTTTAAATTTTAATTTATCTAATTTTTTTTGTGTTCTAGGATGTGTGGAAATAATAATTCTTTTTTTATATTTAGCTGCTAAAATATTAACAATATTTAGAAATTTTTTTAATCTTATAGAATTTTCCACATTTTCTTCTCTATGAAAACTAATTAAAAAATAATTATTATGCTCTAATTTTAAAGCGCTTATTATTTTATTAGAATTAATTTGGTTACTATAATAATCAAGTACCTCAAAAAGAGGACTGCCAATTTTTATAACTCTATCAGACTTACAGCCCTCGTTTAATAAATTCTCTTTTGCAAAACTACTATATGTTAAATTAATATCAGAAATATGATCAACTATTTTTCTATTTACTTCTTCGGGAACCCTCTCATCAAAACATCTGTTCCCAGCTTCATAATGAAATATAGGAATTTGATATTTTTTAGCAACTATTGCTGATAAACTACTATTAGTATCTCCTAAAATAAAAAAAACATCAGGTTTTTCAATTAATATGATCTTTTCTATTTCTATTAAAATCTTAGATATTGTATTAATTGCGTTTTTTTCTTTAATTTTTAAATCATATTTTGGTTTTCTAATCTTTAATTGTCTAAAAAAAACATCTTTAAGATTTTTGTCATAATTTTGGTTCGTGTGAACTACAACATGATCGAAGCATTTATCAAAACTGTGCAAAATCCTACTAAGTCTAATAATTTCTGGTCTTGTACCTACAACTGTTAAAACTTTTAATTTCATCATTACACCTTGTAAAAAATCGTATCAGGATTTTTTTTATCTAAAATTTCATTTGCCCATACTAAAACTTTAGCAGTTTTACTTCCTATATTTTCTAAATTATGAGCCCAACCTGGCACAGTGTTAACCACTAAATTTTGTTTTTCATCAGTTAATAAAGAAAATTTTTCTTTAGTGAGTATGTTTATAAAATTAAATCTCAATTTACCACTAATAACTACAAATTTTTCAGTTTTAGTATTATGATAGTGGTTGCCTCTTATCTTTTTTGGTAATATTGAAAAGAAAGAAATTTGTCCAAAATTAGAGTTCTTTAAAAATTCACAAAAATCACCTCGTGGGTCAGAAAATTTTCGAAGTTTATAAAAAAAATCTTTTTTAGAAAAAAAACTTATATAGGTACTATAAAGATTTTTAATTAAAGAATTAGAAATACTATCAGGTAAATAAATTTTGTCTTTTTTATTAAAACTTTTAATAATATTTACTAAATTTAATAAACTGATTGAATGAATATTTTCAATTTTTATGAATGAACTTTTTTGTTTGTTTAACTTAATGATTTTTAAAAAATTAAAAATAAGATCATCAATATAAAGTAAGGATATTTTTTTATTAGGATCGCTAATAATTACTTTTTTCTTCCTATAGATTTGATAACAAAACGTTGCAACTGCAGAATTATAGTAAGGTTTTGACCATTTGCCAAAAATATTTGGGAGTCTATATATAAATACTGGTGCTCCACTTTTTTTTTTAAAATTTAATAAAATATTCTCAGCTTTTAATTTTGACTTTCCGTAAGTATTGTTTAATTTAACTTGAGTTGAAGAAGCGTAAATAATTTTTGGTTTTTTATTATTATTTTCCAAAAATGAGCAAATCTTTTTTGTAAAAATAAAATTATTATCGTAAGTATATTTGGGATAAATTTCTTTATTAACTCCAGCCAAATGAAACACAACATCTGCTATAATTAGTTTTTCATAAAGATTTTTATCTGATGTTTTTTTATTTATTACTAAAATATTGTATTTAGGATTGTTAAAAAGACGTTTTATTAAATTTTTAGCTATAAATCCATCGCAACCAGTGACTAAAATGTTCATTGTAAAATCTAAAAACTAAAAATTTAAATATTAAACTTATCTTTAAAAATATCTAAAGTAAGAAGAATCTTTTTTATTTCCACCACAGATAATTGTTTTGTGTTATTTGAATTGTAATCTTCAATATTTTTTAAAAAATTTTTACCTTTTTCAAAATATAAATCATAATTTAAATCTCTTTGATTGCTGTCAATTCGAAAATAATTACCCATATTTTTAGCTGAGAACATTTCTTCTTTGGTCAATAAACTTTCGTAAGCTTTTTCTCCATGTCTGGTGCCGATATGAATTATTTTATATTTTTTCTTTTTAAATATTTCTAAAATTGCCTGTAAAAGATTATTTATATTTGCAGCTGGAGTTTTTTGAACAAAAATTTCACCACCCTTTGCACTCTTCATTGCAAAAATCACTAACTCTATAGCTTTTTCCATAGGCATTATAAATCTTGTCATTTTAGGATCGGTCAAAGTGATAGCTCTATTATTTTTAATTTGATTAATAAACAGTGGAACTACCGATCCTCTGGAAGCCAAAACATTTCCATATCTGGTAACGCAAATAATTGTCTTATTACTATTTTTGTCACTTAGATTAAAATTAGAAATTGCAATTTTTTCCATTAATGCCTTGGACATTCCCATTGCATTAATTGGATAGACAGCTTTATCTGTGCTTAAAACAACAACTTTTTTTACTAAATTTTCAATTGCTAACTGAATTACATTATTAGTTCCTAATATATTAGTCTTAACAGCTTCTAATGGGTAGAATTCACAA